>Ga0172367_10003979_pt1 | contig 18701 bp, 11 predicted proteins | sample Lak10m_FD_114542 | JGI IMG/M metagenome (GOLD analysis project Ga0172367, IMG submission 114542) | Freshwater microbial communities from Kabuno Bay, South-Kivu, Congo - kab_022012_10m | ecosystem: Environmental > Aquatic > Freshwater > Lake | place: Democratic Republic of the Congo: South-Kivu...
GCCATTGTCCAAAAATGGGTTGATAGTGATGGGGAACGAAGGAAATGGTATTTCTCCGGAAGTGAGCAAATTTATTACTCAAAAACTTCTGATTCCGACATTTTCGCAGCAGGATAACAAACCCGAATCGCTCAATGTGGCCATTGCCACCGCCATTTGTTGTTCTGAATTCAGGAGAAGATAAGCTATCTTTTCAGGTAATTTTCGGCAAAAGCTTCGGCACAACGCTCTCCGTCCATGGCCGACGACACTATTCCTCCGGCATAGCCAGCTCCTTCGCCACACGGATAAAGGCCACGTACTTTGACATGCTCAAAAGTGTCTTCATTGCGTGGGATGCGGATGGGCGATGAAGTACGCGACTCCACTCCAACAACAACCGCCTCATTGGTCAGGTAACCGTGCGCTTTTTTGTCGATGAGTTGAAATGCCTCCTGAAGTCGGGTTCTGATTCGTTTGGGCAATTTTTCGTGCAACGGAACCGAAACCAATCCGGGATGATAAGACGATTCAGGCAAATCCTGGGAAAACTTTCCGGATACAAAATCGGCCATTCGTTGGGCAGGCGCAAACTGCGATTTTCCGTTTAGCGCAAAGCACAATCGCTCAACATTTCGCTGAAATTCAAGTCCTGCAAAAACACCCAAGTGCCGGAATTCGTTTAAATCCTCAGGCCTGATTTCCACCACCATTCCTGAATTGGCAAACTTTGTATTTCTCCGCGTTGGCGACATTCCATTGATCACCATTTCGCCCGGCGCTGTTGCGGCAGGAACCATAATTCCGCCAGGACACATGCAAAATGAATAAACCCCGCGCTGATCGACCTGTTCAACAAAAGAGTAGGTTGCCGGTGGCAGGTATGGCCCGCGTTGCGGCTGATTGTACTGAATAGAATCGATTAATGTTTGCGGATGCTCGGCACGAACACCCACTGCAAACGTTTTGGCTTCAATCGAAATTCCACGTTCGTAGAGCAGTTCATATATTTCGCGCGCAGAATGACCAGTGGCTAAAATAACAGCTTCGGCTTCAATCAAAGTGGTATCAGCAAGCATCACTCCGGTGCAGCGGTCATCCTCAATCAAAAAATCGGCCACACGGCTGTTAAAATGAATTTCGCCGCCCGCCTCTACAATTTTATTTCTGATATTGGTAATGATACCGGGCAACATATTGGTGCCGATGTGAGGATGCGCATCAACCAAAATTTCGGGAAGCGCCCCGTTGTCGAAAAATATTTCGAGGATACGGCGAATGTTTCCACGCTTTTTCGAGCGGGTATATAATTTTCCATCCGAAAAGGTTCCGGCCCCACCCTCTCCAAAGCCATAGTTCGAATCAGGATCAACCAGGTGTTCGCGATGTATTTTGGCGATATCGCGTTTCCTATCGCTTACATTTTTGCCACGCTCAAAAATGATTGGTTTAAATCCGAGCTCTATCAGGCGCAAAGCGGCAAAAAGCCCGGCAGGACCAGCGCCGACTATAATTACCGAGGGCTTTTGATCTACACGGTCGTACTTAAATTCAATTCTTTCTTCGGAAGGGAGTTCATCGATAAAAACCTCGACACCCAAATTTATTTTAATCAGGCGCTGACGGGCATCAATCGACTTTCTTTTGACATTAATGAGCTTAATCCGGTTCTCTTCAATATGAAGTTTGTCAGCTAAAATGGGTTTATAAAACTGCTCTTCGGAGGCCTGCTTAGGCGAAAGGGATAAATTGATTTCCTGTTTCATCAGAAGATAATTTGTTTTTAAATGCCTGATGGAACTCACATGTTGCTGAAGATTATCTTCATTGGTGTTTGCGTTCGCAGCAACATGTTCGTTTCATGTGAAAATAATTTGTTCCTTATTTATCACATAGAATTCATATGATGCTATATTAACATCACAATCAAAAATACGAGTCATGCTCATTTCAAGGCTATTCAAAATGGAAACTAAATACAAACATATTTGATGATAACCTTGAAAAAGCATTGGTATAAACCTGTGGTTGAGTAGCTTTTGGACCGTCATCGAGAATATTGTCCAGTCCAAAACTAAATTTCACCTCGGTGGAAAGCCTAAAAAACTGCAAATAGGTATCCCAGCCAACGCCTGCTTCAAATGAGGCACTAAACGGTTTCAGGCGAACCAAATCTTCCTGTCCTGTTTTCGAAATATCGATTCGGTATGCTAATCCTGAAATCAAATACGGCCTCTGGTTATTCATCTTTCTCGATTTGTATTTCAACAACAAAGGGAAATCAAGAAATGTTGACTTTATAGAATAGAAATCAGACTGACCAGTACTGTTTACATCCTGTATCGGAATATTATAAACTAATCTCCGCTCGGAGAAAGACATTCCAGGCAGAAAACGCAGATCGAAACTTTCGGCTAAACGAAGGTTCGTCACAATACCCACGGTAAACCCGGGGACTAACGAAGATAAGTCGGCGCGAACACGCTTCTGTGCATCAATAGTCTCTCCTCCAACGACTTCAAGCTTCTCCGTGTCAAATTTTGGATTATCACCAATCATGTTGTAATGATTGAAATTAAAATCAACAGCATTGATGCCGAGCGAAAAGCCAAAATGAATTCGCTTTTCATCGAATGTAGTCAGGTTCTTCAGCAAAAGCCGCTGAGCATTCGAGGAAAAAGCTATCAGGGAAAATATCAGGATATATAAAAATCTCTTCACCATTAAATGTTATCAACCATTGAAAGAAACCACAAAAGTACAAATTTATTGTATGATCAATTTATTTTTGAGCAATGTATATGGTTGCAATTCCAAAAGTTAAGCGCTTTTGATGGCCATTCCGGAACCCGATGTTCTGCAAAATGGACAAAAAACGCTGATCGTCGGGGAAAGCCATCACCGACTCGGGCAGATAGGAATATGCTGAACTGTCTTTTGACACCATTTTTCCGACAAAAGGCAGAATTTTAAAGAAATAGAACAGGTACAACTGCTTCATCGGAAAATATTTAGGTTTCGAAAACTCCAGAATAATTACCGTGCCGTCGTTTTTCAAAACCCTGAAAAACTCTTTTAACCCATTCTCCAGATTTTCAAAATTCCGCACTCCAAAAGCAACCGTAATGGCATCAAACTGATCGTTATCAAAAGGCATCGCTTCTGAGTCGCCCTTCCTGAATTCAATAACATCAGCCAAGCCAATCCTTTTTACTTTTTCGCGGCCAACATTCAGCATTTGTTCCGAAAGGTCGAATCCAACAATTTTTTGTGGTTTTAATTTCGAGGCAGCAATGGCAAAATCACCTGTTCCGGTGGCAACATCGAGAATCAGTTCATGGTTAAATTCGGATAATATACGGATAGCCTTTCTTCTCCAAAGTTTGTCAATACCCAGCGAAAGGAAGTGGTTCAGAAAATCGTATTTCGGAGCAATATTGTCGAACATTTGCTCCACCTGTTGCTTTTTTTGCTGTTCCGAATCTTTGTATGGCGTAACCTGCATAGTTGAAATTTAATCTGAACAGCTTTTAAACTGAGCCAGTTGAATTATCAGGATTAATTGGAAGTACTCATTTTATCGACAAACCCGAACGACTCATCATCAATCCTTATTTCGCCCTTGGTAACGTGCCCCAGCGCAAAAAACGGAACTTTCAGGCTGCTCATCAGGTCAACAAATTCATCCACATTTTTCGGATCAACACCTACCACAATTCGGCCCATTGCTTCACCAAATAAGAATGCGTCGGTCCTGATTTCGGCATCGGTAGTAATATCAAAACCATATCCTGAAGGCATTCCTGCCCTTAAAAGCGTAAAAAATAAACCACCTTTACTTACAGGATTCGCAGAAGCAAGTAATCGCGACTGAATCAACTTTTTCATAACCGATTGAAGTTTTACTTCCACATCGATATCAAATACCGGAAGTGAAGACTCTGAAATTTCATGATAGAACTCAAGATATTCAGACGAATTAATGTCGTTGTAGGATCTTCCGATCATGAAAATGTTGTTCCCTTTATTTTTGAAACTATGCGTTACCAATTTGTCCTTATCGGGCACCGAAGCCATAATACTGATAATGATAGTTGGATAAACTGGTCCGTGTGCCGAAAAATAATCGAACCTGATTTTCCGGTCAGTCAGTTTAATATTGAATTTTTTACAGGCATTTTCTAATCCCTTTTTAGCACCTTCTGCAATAAACTGGCCATTTGGATCGGCGATATTAATGTGGTACAGAAATGAACTAATCGCTTCAGGAACAGCACCAAAGCACAACATTTTACGAACTGCACGAGCCACCAGAATTTCGGTCGCCTGCTGAGGATCTGTTTCCAAATGATGATGAAGTGCATGCGTTGAAATCGCCATCATCTGCCCATTTTCGGCACAAAACATACCAGTCTCCTCATTTTCATCGTTTGAAATAGCGGACAGATTTAATGAGTCATCAGAAAAATCGTTGAAATAATTAATGGCAGCCAGATTCGGATCAGCCATCAGGTTATAAGCAATATCCTGAATGTCTTGTTCTTCCGGCAATTGATCGATAGTAAACTCCTGAATTTCATTATTCTGTTCAATCATAACATCTGTTTTTTCGGTGTATGCTGTGGCAAAAATAATTAAGTAGTTTGTTATTCCATAAGTTTTGTGGTTTTTTTAATTTTAGGCTCCATTAACTCACACCATTCAAATGAATCAAAAAATAGCTTTAATCACCGGTGCAACATCGGGCATCGGCCTCGAAACCGCCCTTTTATTAGTGCAGAATAACTATAATCTCATTATAACCGGACGAAGAAACGACCGGCTGTCCGAACTTCAGGAGCGACTCCAATCCAACTCTGAAGCCAGGATTTTAACGTTGAACTTTGATATCCGGAGCAGAGAGGAAACAGAAACGGCGCTTGAAAGTATTCCACCGGAATGGAGGTCAATTGATTTGCTGGTCAACAATGCGGGACTGGCTGCAGGCCTTGCCCCCATTAATTCGGCGGATGTTGACGACTGGGAAAACATGATCGACACCAACGTGAAAGGCCTGCTTTATACTTCACGAATTGTTTCATCATGGATGATTGAAAATGGGAAAGGACACATTATCAATATTTCTTCCATTGCCGGAAAAGAAAGCTACCCCAGCGGGTCGGTTTACTGCGGAACCAAACATGCTGTTTCTGCCATTTCAAAAGCAATGCGGGTTGAATTGTTGCCCTACGGAATAAAAGTTTCAACTATTGCTCCGGGAGCGGTTGAAACCGAATTTTCTCTTGTTAGGTTTCGTGGTGACAAGGAAAGAGCCGACAATGTTTATAAAGGATTCACCCCACTTTCAGGAAAAGACATCGCTGAAACCATTTTATTTGTTGCCACACGTCCGCCGCACGTGAATATCGACGATCTGCTGATCATGCCGACCAGTCAGGGTTCGGCCAGAGATTTTCACAGAAAGTAACTGATCAATTTTCGGTTTATTTGGGATTCCTGTTAGCTTTGCCACAGTTTTCAGCACATCGAATACTTGATTAAATTTCAGGATTATGCTTTTATTTGACTCGGAATATTTAAAAGACTATACAAAACAAATATTCATCCGGATGGGATGTCCGGAAGAAGAAGCGCTTACCGCAGCCGACTGTTTAAATCAAGCCGATTTGCGAGGAGTCGATTCGCATGGAGTGGCCAGGCTGAGCGGCTATGTCAGGCTGTGGGAACTTGACCGGCTTAATGCTGCGCCAAAAATCACTATCGTACATGAAACACCGAGCACCGCGGTTTTAGACGGGGACAAAGGACTTGGACTGGTAACAGCTCCCCAGGCCATGAAACTGGCTATAGAAAAAGCAAAAATTGCAGGAACTGGTTGGGTGGCGGTCCAAAACTCAAATCACTACGGAATTGCGGGGTATCATGCCATGATGGCTTTAGACCACGATATGATTGGTATTTCAATGACCAATGCGAGCCCGCTGGTGGCGCCAACCTTTTCAAAAAGCAGATTTTTAGGCACTAATCCGATAGCGGTTGCCATTCCGGCATTGCATCAACCGCCTTTTGTTATTGATATGGCTACCACAACGGTTGCCAATGGTAAACTTGAAGTTTTGCAGCGCAAAGGGCAGGAGGCCCCACTTGGTTGGACTCAGGATAAAGATGGCAACCCGACAACTGATGCCTATTCGCTAAAAAAAGGCGGATCGATGTTACCGTTGGGAGGTGATCGCGACCATGGCGGACATAAAGGATATTGCCTTGGTGCAATGGTTGATATTTTCTCAGCTGTCCTTTCGGGAGCCAATTATGGTCCCTGGGTGCCACCGTTCGTAAGTTTTCTCGAACCACCCAAAGAACAGGTAGGAAAAGGAATCGGTCATTTTTTGGGAGCCATCCGGGTTGATGCATTTCGTCCTGCACAGGAATTTAAAGAAAATATGGATAACTGGATTCAAACATTCCGGAATGCTGAACCGTCAGCAGGTCAGGAAAAAGTTTTGATTCCAGGCGATCCTGAGCGGGAATTAACAGAAGAACGATTAAAAAATGGGATACCTTTGCACGAGCAGGTGGTTGAAGATCTCCGGAAACTTGGAGAAAGTTTCGGAATTGAATTTAAGACAACCGCAAAAAATTAAATCAGAAAAGAAAATCAGATGCATCAAGCGCTTGTCATAACACCGGTGAAAGATTCGTTAAAAACGACTACTGAAACGATTCATTCCATAAAAAACTCAAAGGGTGAATTTCTATATTGCGTTTACAACGATTTTAGCAGCGATGAAACAACGGAGGTTTTAAAGTCTCTTAGCAAACAGCACCAGTTCGAACTCGTTAACCTATCAGAAATTACGAATACCCCTTCTCCCAATTACCGGTTGGTTCTGCAAATGGCGCAGAAAAAAGCTATTTCATTGAATTTGCCACTAATAATTGTTGAATCGGATGTTGATGTAAAACCTGACACCTTAGCCCAGTTAGTCCAGCATTCGCAAAAATTGGATAGTTGTGGAATGGTAGCTGCAGTAACCACCGATTTTGATGGTAACATAAACTTCCCGTACCTGAATTTCAGGAAAACCAAGGAGCAAATTGTACGGACAAAGCATAGTCTAAGTTTTTGCTGTACATTGCTAACGCTTGATCTGCTAAAGCAGTACGACTTTCAGGAGCTTTTAACCGACAAACATTGGTACGATGTTTCAATTTCAAGAAAGTCGATTCACCTCGGGCTTCACAATTATTTGCTGACTGAACACAGCGTATTGCACAAACCACACAGCAGCCGTCCCTGGAAACAGTTGAAATACACGAATCCAGTGAAATATTACTACCAGAAATTAATCAAACGATTAGATCGAATTTAATCCACAGATGCTAAAAAACTATTCCAGATACAAGATTATTTTGCAGGTTCTTTTCTGGATTTGCAGTGTGCTGTTTGCAATTGCTGCCTTTTATGTCGCATCAGATTATAAATTAGTTCTAAATAGTAATTTGGTTTTTAGAGCCATCCTGCCAAACATTGGGTTCGCGCTGGCAGTTTACATCAACCTTTACGTTTTGATACCTCGGTATTTAAAAGCCAACAATTACATTTTTTATACATTCTGGCTCATTCTTCTTCTTGCAGCTTCATCCTCAGTAATACAACTCTCAATTGTCTTCTTTCTCCAAACAAAAAATTTCAGTGAACAGTTTTTCAGCCTGTTTTCCTCTCACTATTTTACAGCAGCATTTTATGTGGGTATAACTTCGTTATTCAAATTTGTGAAGGACTGGATTCAACTTCAGCAAATCAACCTAAAATTGAGCCAAATTGAGCGAGAAAAACTTGAGGCAGAATTGAATACCTTAAAATCGCAATTAAACCCGCATTTTCTATTTAATTGTTTGAATAACATCTACTCCCTGGCCCTAAACAATTCACCAAAAACTCCCGACATCGTTTTAAAATTATCAGAAATGATGCGTTACGTTCTTTATGAGTCAAGAGAGAATTTCATCCCGGTTAAGAAAGAACTTGATTTTTTGTCAAACTTTATTGAACTACAAAAAATACGTTTAAATAATAAAATCGACATCAGCTATACAATTGAGGGGAAAATCCCTGATTTAAAAGTCATTCCCCTTATTTTTGAGCCGTTTATTGACAACGCCTTTAAACACGGAATTCATCATCCGGCCGATCAACCATTCATTCACATTGAGGTTATATTTATTGATTCGCTGATGAAATTTTCGGTCAGAAATAACTTCAGGCATTTAAATTCGAACAAACCAGATGCTAAAAGTTCTGGTATTGGATTGAAAAATATTGAAAAGCGATTGAACTACCTTTATCAGCCAGATGAATATAACTACGAGGTAACTAAATCAGAATCCCTGTTTGAGGTCAGAATACAAGTGCAATTAAAGTAAAGCCAAAAAGATGGTTATAAAAGCATTAATCATTGACGACGAACCGTTGGCCCAAGACATAATTAAAAAGTACTCAGAGGGGCTAAAATCAATACAGATAGTAGGTTCGTGCCATGACGCGATTGAAGCAATTGAAATTCTAAAGAACAAAAAGATAGACCTGCTTTTTTTGGATATAAATATGCCCAGACTTTCAGGAATTGAATTCATCAAAACGCTTCAAAAACCGCCGATAATAATTCTTACGACTGCCTATGCAGAATTTGCCCTCGAAGGATACGAACTTAATGTGACGGATTACCTTTTAAAACCATTTTCTTACAGTCGTTTTTTACAGGCAGTTCAGAAATGTATTGAAATTTTGGAAAGTAAAAGAGAAATTACTGAACCAGCTATCGAATCGATCTTCATAAAATCGAATAAAAAGACCTTCCAGATTAAGTTTGATGAGATTACCTATATTGAAGGTTTAGGCGACTATATAAACATTTACACGACCAAAACCCATTACGTAACCAATGTTTCAATGAAACGAATGGAAGAACAATTACCGCTCGATCAATTCATCCGAATACATAAATCGTTTATAGTCAATTTAAGCAAGGTAAACTCAATTGATGGTAATTTAGTCGAAGTAGGTAATAAAAAACTAGCTATCGGAAATAATTTCAGACAGGCATTTTTTGCCAGGATCGAAAAAAATCAACTATAGATTCGAGAACTACACTTCGAAGCTGAATCCTTGTTCAACCAACATTTTACAAAGTTTTTGAGAAAAATAACGACTATCTTCAGCCTTATATCTTACCTCTGTAAAAACCTGCGCTAAATTTTCCTTTTTATTCTCAGCAATAAATTGTTTCGACGATAATAAACCTTCCTTACCAGAATAGCCTATAGAAATATTCTCGGAAGAATAATCCTTATAATTCTCATAATGAACAACTGAAGAAAGTGGCAGGCGATCGACCTGATCAGGAAGCTGGGCCGGATAACCGATCGAAATTGTAGTAAGCGGAATTACACCTTTGGGTAGATTTAATATATTACTTATCTCAGGTGCATTATAAAGTACAGTGCCTAAGTAGCAGATACCTAACCCAGAATTTTCAGCCGCAACACAAATATTCTGTGACACCAATGAAACATCAATACATCCTGTTAGTAGCCAAAGTAAATTATTAAAATCGGTTTGTGTGCCATTTATATCACACCATTTATAAAAGCGATTGATATCATAGCAGATAGTTAGAACAACTGGCGCCTCACGAACCATGGATTGATTAAAATGAAAAGGAGCTAAAAGATTTTTATTCTCTTCATCTCTTGTAACAATAATACTATACAACTGCATGTTGCCAGTATTTGAGGCTCTAATTCCACTTTCAAGTATAGAATTTAGGAGAGAAACATCAATATCCTTTTCAAGATATTGTCTGACGGTTCTGTGATTCAGTAAAAGTTCCATAAAAAACAATATATAATAAAAAAGGGAAGTCCTAAGACTTCCCCTTTTTAATCAATCAATTCGGTATTACCTTTTAACAATCTTAGCAGTTTTTACAACTACATCATCTGCATTATACAGAGACATAAAGTAAATACCACTGCGCAGTTCGTTTAATTGAATACGTTCAGTTGGGTTAACAACTTCTTTCACAGTCTGACCAGCGATGTTGGTAACAACAACTTTAGACAATTCAGAAGCATTTGCAACGTTAACGTAGTCAACAAATGGGTTTGGATAAACCTTAAACTCGAGAGAACCATTTACGATAGGATCAACACCAGTAACCCAAGTTGGACCAGTTTTGAAAGTCCAGTCAGAAACATTACTGATGCCAGCAAATTTATTACCAGCCATATCTGTAATAGCTGTTGCATCTACTAACACATAGTATCTTGTATCTTTATCAAGACCACCAGTAGTAGCATTGTATGTATAGCTTAATGTTACTGTTTTACCGTCAACTGTAGCACCTGAAATTGGTAATGTCAATACAGGAACAGTAGTATTTACTTTGTAAACAGTAAGATTTCCAGTACCAATCTTAACATTTTCATTAAATGTTGCAGTAAATACAGGATGATTGTCAGCAAGAGTTGACTCAGGTTCCGGAGAAACTGCAACAACCTGTGGAGCAGTGAAATCACCAGTTGTGTAAACTAGAGTATCTCCAGCAAATTTGTTGGTATTTGGCGAAATATCCTTGATTGCATCAGTTAACACGATGGTAACCTCTTTCTGCTCAACAGCAGATACAGTCAAAGTATAAGTATCGCCTAAACCGTCAACACTTGTCAAAGTACCACCAGTTACAGTTACACCACCTAATACACCTGAAACAGCTTCGCTGAATTTCAATCCAACAGTAAACACAGTTGGAACAGGAGCAGTTGGAGGAGTTACAACAACAGTTGGACCAGTAAAGTCACCAGTAGTAAACTTCCAGGTAGTTTTGTCAGCTACACCAAGATATTCATTACCCCAAACATCCTTAACTAAGCCAGCAGCAACCTGAACATAGTATGTGGTTTGTTGAGCAAGAGCAACAGTTGGAACAACAGTAGCAACTTTACCAACCAACATTGCAGGAGTGAAAGCAATAGTTTCAACAACAGCATCATCAGCAGCATTGTAAATTACTACATTACCAGTACCAGCCATAACAGCTTCGTTGAATGTCATAGTCAACTTAACATCGGCAGGCAATAAACCTGTAGTTGTTGGAGCATAAACTGCAGTTGGACCAGTAACATCATTGAAGGTTTTAAACTGCCATTCGAATGGAACTGTAATACCAGCCCAGTATTCCGGAGTTGAAGAAGTATTCTTCACTGCAGTACCAGGAATGATTACATAATATTCGCTGAAATTCTGAAGATTCAGAACATCACCAGCAATAGTCAATGTGTTACCATTGAAAGTAACCTTAGTTGGATCAGCAACATTGAAGTTAGTGATAATTGGACCACCAACATCTTGTTTACGGTGCAACTGAATATTTCCTGTTCCTGCCAATACATCCTGATCGAAAGTAATTGTTAAACCTGAGTTCAACGGAACATCCATAGTCATAGGAGTAGTTTTTGCAGGAGCAAAAGTTACAGGAACCGGAGCAGCATTTACTTCAGTAGAGAAGTACCATCCACCAATATTAACCTGATCTTGCTTAATTGCATTGTCTGCAGCTAATTCAAATGTACCCACACCTAATTCAACCAGGAATTTGGTATTTGCAGCCAACTCACGATTTAAAGTAAAATCGTAGCTTGTCATAGCTGTAGTTCCAGCAGTTGTACGTACAAGATCAACAGCTTTACCATCTTCATAATATAAAGCTAACCAACCTGCACCAAAATCAACCGGACGATCAAATGTCAGTTTAATTTTGGTATCAACAGCAACACCATTCTTCATGTTATCAATGAATGTAACAAGAGGTTTAGTGTCATCTCTTAAGCTGATTTTCCATTCATTTACGGTAGTAATACCAGCAAATGCATTAGGAGTAGTTGCCATATCCACAACAACACCAGCAGGAACAACAATGTAGTAATCAGTGTTAGTTACCATTGCAGCATTAGCAGCCATGATATCTGATAACTTACCAATGTTCAACTGCCAAATACCAGAACCAGTAGAGGTTTCAGCACTTACAACAGAAGAAATATCTACAGAAGCTACCTGTACTCCGTCCCAACGATGGATAATTACATTACCAGCACCTTTTACTTTTTCGTCAAACTGCAATGCTAAAGTCTGATCTTTACCGGCAATACCAACCTTTACAGGTTTATATGAAGCAGGAAGAGCAACTCCGTCACCATCAGAAATAAGTTTTGGAGCTTTAACATCACCAGTAACGAATGTTTCGGTATATACACCAAGTGGGTCATAACCCTGACCAATTTGAATTAAACCGCTATTCAGTCTCAATGTATAAACAGTCAAACTTTCTAAAGCCTCATCAGCTTTTAAGGTCACAACATGTTTACCTGCAACTTCAGTAAGACTTAATACAGTGATATCAATATACTCTTCACCATCTTCGTCATATAATTCAAATACATCATGAGAATTTAACCATGCAGCATTCAAAATTAAATTGTTTAATGCTTCAGTACTATTATAAGAATAGATTAAACCATCGAACTCAACTTTGAAAGTCTGATCAACTGTAATATTAACCTCTGTATCAGAATCTCCGTCGTTATCACCAGGGATGAAAGTTACAACTTTATTGATAACAGCATCTTCAGCAATAGTGAACTCAACAGATGCACCAGTATTAACATTTCCTGCAGCATCTGACAGATTTACGAATCCGTAGGTAATAGTCTGTCCCTTATAGTCTTCAAATCCTTCAACAGGATAGAAACGAATGCGGTCAGAATCCCACTCAATTGTGAAAGGAATATCAACACCATTAGCTTTTAGGAAAAGATGTCCCTTAAGTTCATAAGTATTAATATTTGGATCATTTGGATTGATATAGAAGTTTTCTGAATCAATATCACCATCCCATCCAGATTCTCCATTCCATTTTCCAAAAGCAATACAAACATTATTTGGAACTTCTTCCAAAGGTTCAGCAACTGGCAAATAGAAAGGATCACCTTCCTGAGGAGTACGGAATGCAGCCTGCAATGGTACAACATCAGCAATCGTGAAATTAACAACTACATCACCGTCATTCCATAAGTTTCCAGCTAAATCTTCCATTGTTTCTTCAACAACAGTTAATCTGTATGACTCACCACTTACAAATGCACGGTTAGGAGTAATAGTAATCATATTTGATGATCCACCACTGATATTTTCAGCAGTAATTACATCATAAGGTTGCCATGTTTCTTCAGCATCATCATCCCATTCAATTAAATATTGAACGAAATCTTCTGTTAATTTAACAGGTTCGTCAAATTTCAAAGTGAAAGTCTGGTTAACAGCAGAAGCAGCAGGTGTTTCAGGAGTTACTAACTCAACAAATGAAGGATTAACCTGATCTGAAGAACTTACAACGAATGATGTACCTACAATGCCATCCCATTCGTTTGCATCGTTAGCGTCACCTTCTTCTTCAATGACACGGGGAACATCAACGATCATTCCCGGATCAATTTCGATGGTGTAATTAGCTACATCTTCAGCCATCTGAATGAATGAACCACCAACAATAGTAATTGCATTCAGTTCATCTTCATCTTCTTCATCAGCATTAGCCAATGGCATTAGATAAGTGATACCAGTAAGATTATCAATTACGCGGGCATAAGCATCTTCAACAGGTTCAACATCTTCGTTGAAAACCAGTTTAATATTACCATCGGCATCAAATGCAGTTGGAAGTGCACCAGCTAATGCAGGTTTTACCACATCGTCAGTAATAACTTCCTTAACAGCAACATCAGAAAGATTTCCAGCAACATCTTCAGCAACAGCAAAAATGAAATAACTGGTTTCCGAAGTCATTCCACCAGTGTAGGTCACATCAAAGTCACCATCATTGGACAATGTTTTGGTAGCTTCAGCCAATCCTTTTACAGCAACAGGCTCTAAAGATTGATTATCAGCTAACTTCAGATAATATACTTTGAGTTGGGTCTGATCAACCAATTCAGAATTTACATCACTAGCTGCGATATTCAATTCAATCACATGACCATCTTCATCGTCAAAATAGATATCATTAATTTCATCGTCGTTAGCGAAAGTAATAACTGGCATCGCAGGTTTAGTAGCATCTGTTGTCCAGAATTCTTCAGCAAAAGCACCCATGTCAGTATGGCTAACTTTTCCTTCCAAAACAGGAGTACCAAATGATACTTTGTACTTGGTGTCAGGTTTCATTTCGTTCAAAACAACCAAAGAAGAATTTTCGATTGTAATGACGTTTTCATCTACGATATTGGCAGTGAATTCAAGGTTTACCCAACCATCACCATCCCATTTTTCCAATTTAATTAATGTTGGAATATCAGATCTGGTAATTGCAGCACCACCATTCTTTACAATTTTCTTATTGAAAGTTAAGATGATATTGCTTGTTGGAGCAACGAGACCGTCAGCACCTAAAGCGTTAAATGAAACTTCAACTTCTGGAGCATATACATCACTAGTTGTGAAGTTCCATGTTCCCGCAGCAGTTATTCCAGCATAATATTCAATTCCAGAATCTCCTAAAGATTTATCTTTAAAAGCACCAGGAGTGATTAATACATAGTAATTTTTTGCAGCTTCAAGAGTTACACCTTTAATAGTTACAGTGCTACCTGATACTACAACTTTAGCAGTTTCGTCAACATAGGCGAAATATTTCTGAATGTCATCATCTCCAATAACCAAATCACCATCACCATTAATTGTAGCATCAGCAGCACCAACTTGTTCAATAACATAGATGAGTTTACGGCTACCAGTTACACTTGCTTGCTCAATCGGTTCGTTAAACACAATGTTCATGTCCAACGAGGTAGGAGCCATATCCGAAAGGTGTTCCGGAGAGAACGAATCCACTAGAGGAGCAGGGTTTTCAATAGTTGTAAATTGGAAACTCTTATCTGCAGCACCTAATGTATTATTAGCAGCATCTTTAAATGCATCTTTAGCTACAACCACAGTATAAGTTGTTCCATATTTAAGGAAGTCAACATGTTTTACTTCCCAAACAAGACCATCCTCATCAACTGCTACAACACTGCTTGCACCAATAGTAATTGATTCTTCAGTAGTTGGACCAGCACCGGTCTGGAATTTAATTGTTTTACCAGCCACAGGAGTTACTGCTTCGCTAAACTCTAAAGTAACGGTAGCATCCATAACTACATCGGTTGGAACAAGAACAGTTGGCAATACACCAGCCTCATCTTCATCAACATACGCAGCAAAAGTAGGAAGTTCTGTATCTTTAGTTTTAACAGTGATCACAACATCACCATCCATTTGAGCAAAAGTAGTACCAGTATAGGCTTCATTTGCTTCCAATAATCCTTCAGGAATAGTAATAGTATATTCTGTACCTGGCTCAGAAGCAGGGATTACTGGATCAGGAATTGTGATTGTAAGAACTTTTCCACTAACATCAGTATTAACAATTGTTACATCAATATCAGCAGGAACAGTATTATCAAAAGTAGTAGCTACAGTATTGATCGCTGTCAAATCTTTGTCGTCAACATTTACATTGAAAGTAACTTTAACAACAATGTCGCCATTGGTATTAACAGTAACACCTTCATAAGTGTCGTCAATTGGAGTTGCAGTACCACCATTTACAGTATAAGTAAGAGCTTCAACAACAGGTATTGGAGCAGCACCCACTACTTTAAATGATTTGTAAACAGCATCATTAATATTGCCGGCATAGTCAGCCATATTAGCACCTACACCATAGTAATAAGTTTTACCAATAGCTAAAGCTGGAGTAGGAGTAATAGTCAATACTTTCATATCAACATCCCATGCAGTTGCAAATTCGATATTGTTACCCTGAGCATCAACCATTTTTAAGGTAATATATGCTTCAGGAGTTACAGCATAGATTTCAGAAACAGGTTCGTCGAATGTAACAGTTAAAGGATCAGCTACATCAATTTCATTGTCAACTAAAGTGGCAATCGGTTTTTTGTAGTCTTCTACCACATAATCCCATAATGTAACAGCACCTGCTGCATCTTCAACATCAGTACCTCCATTATCTTCAATTTTATCAGCAAGAATACTGAGTCTATATCCAATTATATCAGCCTGATTTGAAGTAGCCCAAGCTTTACCTGTAACTGGAGTAACAGTGATTTTACGGGTTGCAGCATCGTATGCTCCTAAATAATCAGCAGCATCAACAGTACCTGCTAAAACACCATCAACATATTTTTCAACTTTAATTTTTGATTCAACGTTAGAAGTTGTTAATGCTTCATAAGCAGGTGAACCTGTTTTAATGGCACGTACTGCCTTGTTGAAAGTAATTGTAAGAGGAGTATAACCAGTTAAATCAGCCACCGGGCCAAATGTAGCATGCAATACATCATTATCACCAGTAGTGACGGTGATGCTTTTAGCAGCTGCTAATACATTCTCATTATCATCCTGAACAACGCCCGGACGTAAAATTACAGTGTAAGTAGTATTGCTTGTTAAATTAGCATCGGGGTTAATAGTAATTACACCACCTGAATAAGAGAAAGCAGCAGGAACAGTGATACCATCCTTCTGGAAAGCCAAATATTTACTCCACACTTCGAAATCATTCCAAGGATTCCAAGCTTCACCGTCAACCAGATAAGCTTCTTCATCAAAATGGATGAAAATATCGTCAGCTAAACCTGCACCCGTAATATTAGATGTAGTTTCAGTTGTTTTGGTTGTGGTAGTGAAAGTTACCTTTGGAGCTTCAAAATCATCAGAAGTGATTACCCAGTCAGTATAATTAACAGGAACAGGATAGAATGCTGCACCAGTATTATTAGTAGAAACATAATCGTTACCAATCATGTCTTCAATATAACCAGCAGGGAATACAATATAATAATCCACACCACTAGCTAATGCACCACCAAAGTTAATTGTTGCTTTATATTTATTATTCCAGGTACCTGAAGTAACTTTTGTACTTGTAACTGCAGATGCAGGAACAGAGAACATCAGTTCATTGTCAGAAACACGGCGTACAGACAAAGTTCCAGTACCACCTTTAACTTGTTCGTTAAAATAAATATAAACACCTGTTGTCTGCTTGTTGGTAGTAATTAAACCACGACCATTTGCAGGAACTCCAGCAGGACCATATGTTACAGGACCTGTATTATCAGTAGTAGTAAAAGTTAACTTTTTACCATTGGCAGCAGATTTGTTAGCTGGAGATTCGTTGTTTTCAGCAACAACAAAAACTTCATACTTAACACCACCAGCTAAACCAGGTAATGTAACAACTTTGTTAGTATTGGCCGCTAAAGCAGTAGCAGCGGTAAAACCAGTATAATCAGCTGCTGCAGGGTCAGCAGTAGCTTCAGTCTGAATTTTATAGGAATATTTACCAGCTTCACTAATGCTAATATTTAACTGTGCAGAAGTTGCAGTAATACCAGTTACAGAAGCAGTAATAGATGGAGCAGAATTATCACGAGTCGAGAAAGTCCATGCAGTATTATTGGTAATTCCTAAATATTCATTTTCATTTTCAGAATCATCAACAAATGTACCAGCATCAACCTTTACAAAATAATCTGTTTGAGGTCCAAAATAGGAACTGTTATCCACGGTAATAGTAGCAATTGAGCCAACTATTGAAACTAATGGACTTGTAGGAGTTACTTTAATGAGGTCAATAACAGTACCATTTACATTGTAAACAGCGATATCACCAGTACCTTTTACAACATTCTCATTAAACTTCATGGTCAGCTGAAAAGGTAAAGCAGGACCACCAGGATAAGTAAGGTTTGCCTTAACACCAGATCCAACAGGTGCTAATGGAGCAGTAGTAATCAACTTAGGAGCAGTGTAATCTCCAGTAATGAAATCATAATCACCACTTGGAATACTAACACCTGTTCCACCAACAGTTACAGCTCCGGAAGTAAGAACAATAGTATAGGCAGTTTCTTCAGAGAAGGAAGCTATACCATGGTTTACAACCAAAGTTTTCCCTACCACGCTCACGTTGGAAGAGGTTTGGTTAATAGGTACCACCTTTACAAGGACGCCGCCCTTGTAAACAGCCATAGTTCCACCCGTCGCGGTAATCGCAGGGGTATCGCTAAAGGCCAGCACAAACTGTGTCGCAATGTCTGCAGGTTTTACATTGTCAGAACCATCTTTCGGAATAGACTTTGTTCCATCCCATGTAGGTCCTACTGCTAAAGCAGCCTGCAAGCCAAACGCACAGAATAGCATAAATACACTTAGAAATCGTGTAAATGATTTTCTCATAGCATTTGTTTTTAAATTGAACTTAATTGATTGATTGATTGAATTTTATAATTCATTTTTATCTTTATATTCTATTATTCGACTAAAAAATAGAGTATTAATAATGCAAACGTATAAAAATTATCACCAATGTACAACAATATTGACCGATAAAAAAAAATTTATCCGCCAGACCTACCTATTTTTATACGTTTTGTGAAGTTTTAACTCATCCTGAGTCTAAACAAAAATTTCTCATTTCTATAATTTTAGAAATTAATATTATTATGGAAAATTTCAAATCTAGGAGTAAATCTTTTAACGTAATTACATTTTTCTCTCAAAAATCATGAACGTCAAGTTAACAACTAGATAAAACCTA
>Ga0172367_10003981_pt1 | contig 18696 bp, 16 predicted proteins | sample Lak10m_FD_114542 | JGI IMG/M metagenome (GOLD analysis project Ga0172367, IMG submission 114542) | Freshwater microbial communities from Kabuno Bay, South-Kivu, Congo - kab_022012_10m | ecosystem: Environmental > Aquatic > Freshwater > Lake | place: Democratic Republic of the Congo: South-Kivu...
AGAAAACTGGCTATTATCTTTCAAAGGGACGGTTTTGTTAATCACTCATGATAGAGAATTCCTAAGACGAGTAATGACCAGTACTATTGAGGTCGATCAAGGACAAATTACACTCTATCCTGGTAATATTGATGCCTATTTTGAATATAAGCAAATGCTACAAAATCAAATTGTTCGTACCAATGCCAATATAGAGAAAAAACAAGCTCAATTACAAGAATTTATCAATCGTTTTGGAGCCAAGGCCACCAAAGCCGCCCAAGCTAAATCTAAACAAAAGCATATCGAGAGATTAGAACAGGAGAAAAAAGCTATTTATACACCCAACTCCAAAGTCAGAATGCATTTGCCATTTATTGCCAAAAGCTCAGGGATGGGATTAGATGTCAGTAATATAGCTATTGGATATGGTAAGACCAAGATTGCTGAAGGGCAAAATTTATATGTAGATAGAGGACAAAAAGTAGCAGTATTGGGAGATAATGGACAGGGTAAATCCACTCTTTTGAAAACTCTCGCTGGAGAAATACAGACTCTCTCAGGAGAGTTCAAATTTGGAAATGGTCTTAGAGTTGGATATTTTGCTCAAAGTGTTGAGTTTGATACTCAAGATCAAGCGACAGTTTATGATTATCTAAGGAAAGTCGCTGATATCAATATTAGTGATGATGAGGTCAAAAAGACTCTAGGAAGTTTTTTATTCTCCAAAAGCGAACATGATAAGTCTCTGACCGTCCTATCTGGAGGGGAAAAAGCAAGATTGCGACTGGCAGCCGTATTCCTAGAAGGTTATGATGTCTTAATCTTAGATGAGCCTACAAACCACCTCGATATGGAAACAGTAGAGATTATGGGTAGCTCACTTGCTGAATGGGGAGGAACTTTAATCTTTGTGAGCCATGATAGAAGTTTTGTGAATAATTTAGCTACTATGATTTGGCAAGTGAAAGATGGGAATATAACCAAGTATAACGGCAATTATGAGGAATATGTCTGGAGCCTCAAGAAACATACAGATATTACTCAAGCTGAGAATACAGAGCAAATTCAGCAGACAACAGCTCAATATACTGCGACGGATGACAAAACTCGCAAAAGAGAATTATATCAGGCTCGCAAAGAACTAAACAAAATAGATAAGAAAATATCTAACTTAAAAGACGATGTCCGATTAGGAATACCAGAAGCAGCAGAAAAGTTAGCCAAAGAAGAAGCCCTCTGGGTCAAAGTTATGGATTTGATTGAGCATTTGGAGAATTAAATCTATGCAGAGAGACAATAATTATAATTCCAAAACCCGCCAGACTTATGCTCAGAACTTTGTCAAAAACCCAAGTTTAATAAGATATATAATAGACTTTATTAGATTGCCAGAAAACTCACTAATTCTAGATTTAGGAGCAGGCGAGGGTATAATTACTAGAGAACTGCTCAAAAGAAATTATAGAGTTGAGGCAATAGAATTAGACTCAGAATTATACCAGCAATTACAAAAAGAGTTCCAAGATAAGGCTAAAATAATACAAAAAGATATACGACAAATACAGTACCCAGAAGGAGAGTTTTATATAATATCAAACCCACCTTTTAATATTTTCTCAGAACTTATCAAGAATATATATCTGTCTCCAAATAATCCAGAAGCCGCCCTAATTTTTGGACAAAAAGAAGCCATAGAAAGAGTAATAGGTAAAACCGAGCCGAGTATTATCTCAATTATACTTAATTCACTGTATAATTGTGAAGTTGTATATACTTTTGAACCGGCAGATTTCTCCCCAGCTCCCAGTGTGGTAGTAGAATTACTCAGATTAGAAAAACTACCAAGTTCAATCTGGAAGCATAAAGATGACTATATAAAATTTATAAGCTATGCCTTTTCCCAACAAAAATCTAGCCTTTATAAAAATTTAGAGAAAATTTTTACCTATGAGCAGTGGAAAAGACTCGCTAAAACTCATCAATTCAACCCCAAAGCTACCCCATCAGAATTATCTATATCCCAATGGAAGGGTATATATCATTATTATCTTGCCAGTGTAGATGCTCAAAAGAAGAGGTTAGTAGGGTAGAGTGAATAAGATTAGAAACATAGTAGATAAGTTGTGATTTGTAAGGTGATACTTTATCGTAGTTTATATATTTATAAAAAGAGTTCTGAATTTTGTCTCCCTTAGGAGGCTTTCGTCCCTCCTATATTTATTTAGGAGGGGGAGTACCCGTAATAGACTGAAAGTCTGGGAAAGGGGTCGGGAAAACGGTAGTTTTCCCGTGGAGGAAGGTTGGCTAAACCTGTGAGGTTTCACAGAAGCAAATCACATTTGCGACGGGGGAGGGTGGATAAAACACAAACTAGAGCTCAATCCACCTCCGCCCTTGCGGCCAACTCCTCCAAAGGAGTACAATTACCATACAACTTACTATTATTAATCTAGTAATATATAATTCCTTTTGTCGACGATTACCTCATCTCATACAGCCAATCTTTCCACCCCCGCCCCTCAAAGCGGGGGTTTTACTTATTATTTCTCTTATGCTAATATAAGCAATATATTAAATCTAATTATGTCTAATTTTTGGCAACAATTACCTAAACCATTTTTTGTCTTAGCCCCGATGGAGGAGGTGACAGATACGGTTTTTCGTCGAATTATTAGCTCTTGCGGGAGACCCGATGTGATGGTAACAGAATTTACTAGTGTAGAGGGGCTAGCTTCTGAAATTGGGAGGTCTAAAGTTATACATCGCCTACAATATACTCCTGAAGAGCAGCCTTTAGTGGCTCAAATTTGGGGTATTACACCAGAGCACTATTATCAGGCGGGATTATATGCTAGAGAACAAGGTTTTGCGGGATTGGACATTAATATGGGTTGTCCGGTCAAAAAAGTTATCAAACAAGGAGCCTGCTCCGCCCTAATCAAAAACCCTCAACTCGCCTCCGATATAATCCAAGCGGCTCAGGAAGGAGCACAGAATATTCCAGTCAGTGTCAAAACTAGAATTGGCTTTAGTGAAATTCAAACCGAAGAATGGATTGGATTTTTGTTGTCGCATAAACTAGCCGCCCTAACGGTACATGGACGAACAGTCAAAGAACTATCAGATTATCCAGCCCATTGGGATGAAATTGGCAAAGTGGTAGAACTAAAAAACCAAGCTAAAGTAGACACAATTATCATCGGTAATGGAGATATAAACTCCTATCAGCAAGGGTTTATAATGGCAGAGCAATACAAAGTCGACGGAATAATGATTGGAAGGGGAGTATTCCATAATCCTTGGATATTCAATCCAGATATAGATCCTGGCACACTTAGTACGGAGACCAAAGTACAAAAGCTAATCCAGCATATACAATTGTTTGAAAAAACTTGGGGACAAGACAAAAACTTTGCTGTAATGAAAAAATGTTTTAAAATGTATCTCAATAATTTCACTGGAGCTAGTGAAATTAGGTCTAGACTCATGTCTTGTCATACTATAGCAGATTGTATCGATATTTTAGAAGATATATAGAAATTTGTAACGAAGTTTAATATTTTGTTACCTATAATCTATCATTATGATTGAAAAATTTGACGCAAATTCTAAAATCTATGCTATAATATATTTAGTATTAAATTACTAAATAAAAATATGTATAAAATAATTACAAAATCTATAGCTCTGGTACTGGTCTTGGGTCTATTTCTAGCTAACTTTGGGGAAGTTATGCTGGCTCAAGAGGCTAGTAGCTCAGTAGCTCCAGATATTGGTAGAATTATGCCTCCTATAGCTCCAGATACTTCCAACTCACTCTTGTTTGGGCAAAAGCATTCATATAGTGTGGTTTTTCGTGGTAATGGTGAGGCTATTACTTATGCTAAAATAGTTATCCCCAATCGTGAGGAGCAGGCTCTGAGTGAATTTAGTTTTGAAATCCCCAAAGTTTCACCCTCTGAGATGATAATGTATCAGATGAAATTACCTAAAGAGTGTGTGAGATACAATTATACTGACCCCAATAATCCCTGTGTAGAATATCGAGACCCAGATTATGGACAAGATTATTATTACTATGGTTCAGGACAGACAGCTGAATATACCAGAATCAAATATACTCAATCTGGTAATACTTATAATTTGACTTTCCCTAATTCAGTCGAGCCTTCCAAATCTACCGCCATTATAATCTCTTATGCTGCTAAGGGATATGTGGATAATAATTTTGGATTATACAAATTCAATTTTGAGACTATCAAAGTCAATTCTAGAATACAATCAGTCAGAGTAGCCGTAGATGTGGATAGTGATTTATTACTAAAAGGTAAGCAGTCATCTGTCAATTATAATGAAGCTGGATCAGTTCCTATGGCTAAATTAGGAGATTCCTCAGCCATATCTAGTAGTGAATTAGATAGAGTGGTTAGCAATATCGGCATCTCAGGAGCTTTGATCAAAGAATCTAAGAGTCTCGCTCCCAATGAGAGTTTCAATGTCAGAGGTGAGTATGCTAAGAATTGGCTTAGATTATACTTAAATGAGGTTATTATTGCTGTATTGATAATTATTGTAATCATTGTTCTGATTTATCTTATCTCAAAATATATAAGTTCTAAGCCTAAAAAGGGGACAGATGAGACTACCAAAACTCAAGATAAAACTAATAATATTGTCAATAAAAATTCTATTCATTTATTTGATTTGACTAATGTCTTGGTGAGTTTAGGATCTGTTATTGTTGCACTTATATTAAGTATAACTAGAGCATCATTATACTTATTGAATTTACCAATACTATATGATCCTATTTTTATGTTGATTATATCTTTAATTACAGCTCCACTCTATGCCTTTATATTACTCGCTCCAGCTATTATGGTAGGTCTGAGAAAAGGTTGGGGGAATACATTTTCAATTCTCATCTTACAATTTATTTGGTTTGTAATTATATTAGTTTTGTATTTATCGCTATTTCAATCTGGATTGTCTGAAGTAGTACTTCCGCTATGGCTAAGACCATTTTCTTGGTAATTCCAAATTTATGCAGTATACTCCCGAGCTATTAGACAAGGTGATCAAAGAGAGCTATGAGGACAATCATATTGACTTTAAGGAGAATTTTAATTGGCATAAATTCAATGATTATCATAAAACCAAATTAGCTAAGCATATTGCTGCTATCTCTAATATGCCTGGTGGGGGGATGCTAATATTCGGAGTTTCAGATTCAAAATTAGTGGTGGGGCTTACCCCAGAGGATTTGGAAAGTATAGACAGAACTTGGATAGATAATCACTTGAGTCAATATCTTGACCCATTGCCAAAATATAATATGAAAACCGTAGATTATGAGGGTAAAAAACTCTTAATTTTTGAAGTAGATGAATTCCTAACCGTCCCTACAATTTGTAAAAGAGATTATCCAGATGTCCTGAGAGCCGGTGGAGTTTATCATAGACAACATGCAAGCTCTATGCTAATACAAGATGCTAGTAGTATGCACGATTTATTGGAACTTGCAGTCAAGAAAAAGAAAGAGGTTCTCCTACATTCAATTGAGGATATTTTGGAGGGGTGATTTTTTATTAAAAATATGTTATAATACAAAATATAATCAATAAATTATAAATTTATTATGTCGATTAAATTAGATACTATTGTAAAATATGCTCATCGGAATGGCTTTGTATTTCCATCTTCTGAGATTTATGGGGGATATTCAGCTGTTTATGATTTTGGACCTCTTGGTAAATTACTAAAAGATAATCTAGTTCAGGCCTGGCGAAATTGGATGGTAACTTTTCGTGATGATGTAGTTGAGATTGAGGGAGCGATTTTCCTACACCCAAAAGTTTGGGAGGCGAGTGGACATATTGGAGGCTTTTCTGATCTTTTGGTGGAGGATACTATTACTCATAAGAGATATCGGGCTGACCACCTGATAGAAGAGGCTGGGATTATGGAAAATGCAGATAGCCTATCTCCTGAGGAGACAGATAAAGTGATTGCAGATAATAATATTTTATCTCCAGATAGAAACCCTCTGAGTACAGCTAAGCACTTTAATCTATTAGTTAGTACTCATCTTGGACCAACTATAGATGAGTCTAGTGTGGCTTATCTCAAAGGAGAGGCTTGTCAGAATATTTATGTCAATTGGAAATTGGTACAAGAGACCAGTCGTAGACAATTACCTTTTGGAATTGCTCAATTAGGTAAAGTTTTTCGTAATGAGATTACAGTTAAACAGTATATTTTCCGTACTCGTGAATTTGAACAAATTGACTTACAGTTTTTCGTTAAACCGGGGGAAGAGGATAAATGGTATGAATTTTGGAAAGATTATCGATATAAATTCTATACTGAATACTTGGGGTATAATAGTGCTAATCTAAAATTTAGACAACATGAAAAGCTTGTCTTCTATGCCAAAGATGCTTGGGATATAGATTATAAATTTGGAGCTTTAGGCTTCAAGGAGTTGGAGGGAATTCATAATCGCACTGATTATGATACTAAACAACATAGTGAATTTAGTGGTAAAGATTTGAGATATCGTGACCCTCAGACCAATGAGCAATATTTACCTTATATTGTAGAAACTTCCCTGGGAGTGAATAGATTATTATTATCTAGCCTTTTTGAATTCTATAATGAAGAGAATGTAGCCGACAGCAAAGAAGCTAGAATAGTGATGAAATTCCCCTATATATTAGCACCTTACAAAGTAGCAATTTTACCATTGATGAAAAAGGACGGGCTGGCTGAGGAAGCTCATCAGATTTATACCAATTTGAGGAAAAAGGGGATTATGGCGGACATAGATTTAGCAGGGTCAATCGGGAAGAGATATCGCCGGCAAGATGAGATTGGGACACCTTGGTGTGTGACAGTAGACTATGATACTTTATCTGAAGGTACCGTCACTATCAGGCATCGAGATACTATGGAACAACTCAGAATCGATATTGAAGATATATCTGTTTATCTTAACCCAGAGACTTTTGCTGAATTCTAAAATCTCAAAATATAATTTATGACAGTTATCTTAAGTTTATATTATTTAGCTCATTCTAAATCTGCTAAAAATATGTTTTGGTTTTTGGTAGGATTGTTTTTGATTCACTTTATAATTTCAGGTTTTATTATTTGGGGCTTAGATGGAGCGGTTGAGGTAGTCAAGAATCATATTAAGACTATCAATAGTTATGTATTGATTTTATTTGGGATAGCTCTGATTATATATGCTTTAATTCCTAAAAAGCCAAAATCTCAAAAAGTAAAAACATATCCAAAATATTATGGGACGTTACCTTTTGTGATGGGAAATATAGCCCCTTTTGTTGACTTCCCAGCTTTGGTAGAATATGTATTCTTAGCAATTCAAATCAATATTTTATTCGATAAGACAATTTATAGAATTATAGCCAATACAGGACTTAATATAGCTTTTCATATTCCAATTTTGATATTCTGGTTAATTGCAATTACCGAAAATCAGGAAATGATAAATGGTATCAAAGATAATTTACATAAATTAGGAGAAAAAATAGATGCCAAACAACCCTATGTAAATCTAGGGATAGGAGTAGGTCTAATTGCTATTGGAATATTTTTGCAATATTAAGTTTACTCAAAACTTTCTAAAAATTTTTGTAATTCACTAAGAGCAACTTTGCTCTCGCCACTATGAGTACGGATACTGACTTGTTTAGCTTCTATATCTTTTGGTCCCACTATTATAGTGACGGGGATTTTTTGTAATTCGGAATTGCGAATTTTCTTACCTAGAGACTCAGAGGAGAGATCAAGATTATATCTAAGTTCATTATATTTGAGAGGGGAGGATAATACTACAGTATCAAGAATTTGCTTGATAGAATCTATATATTCCATAACCTCAGCCGAATCATTGACAGATAATACATTCACCTGCACTGGAGCTAACCAATAAGGGAATCGTCCTGCGAAGTGTTCGATGAGGATGGCCATAAAACGCTCAAATGATCCAGTAATAGCTCTGTGTATTACAACTGGTCTTTCTTTTTCACCATCTTCATTTATATAAGACAAATCAAACCTTTGAGGTAAGTTAAAATCAGCTTGTATTGTAGCTAATTGCCACTCTCTACCTAATACATCTTTGAACATAAAATCAAGCTTTGGTCCATAAAAAGCAGCTTCCCCCTCTACCTTGCGGTAAGGTAAATTATTTTCAATAGCAGCTTTCTCTAATGCATTTTCAGCAGCTTTCCAATTCTCATCACTACCAATAGTTGTGCTGGTATTTTTAGAGTCTCGCACAGACAAACTAACCCAATAATCACTATCAAGACCAATACTTTCGTAAAACTCTTTTATAATAGATACAATATTAGCTACCTCAGATTGAATTTGTGATACTCTACAAAATAAATGTCCATCATCTTGAGTAATGGCTCTAACTCTAGTAAGTCCAGATAACTGACCAGATTTCTCATCCCGATATACAGTGGCTGGCTCAAAATACCGAATAGGTAAATCACGATAACTAAATTGATTATCCGCAAAAATTTGCATATGATGAGGACAATTCATAGGCTTCATTACAAACTCTTCGTCTTTACCCTTAACTCGGAATAATTCATCCCCAAATTTATCCGCATGACCAGAAGTCTCATACAAATCTAATTTGGCAATATGAGGTGTCCAAACTCTATGATACCCTTTATTACTATGTAGTTGCCAGAGATATTTTTCTAATAAATTCTTTAGTATAGCTCCTTTGGGTTGCAATAGAGGAAGCCCTGCTCCAATTTGTTCTGAAATAGTGAATAGTTTTAAATCAGCACCTAATTTACGATGATCCCTTTTCTTCGCTTCCTCTCTATTATGTAAAAATTCTTTTAATTCTTTTTTGGAATTAAATAGAATCCCATAAACTCTCTGCATACTCTCTCGATTCTGGTCGCCACGAAAATAAGAAGCTGAAATACTATCCAAAACAAAAGCCTGTGAGTCAATTTGACCAGTAGACTCAATATGCGGACCACGACATAAATCTACAAAATTACCAATTTTATATACACTTACAGTTTGGACATTAGTTTTGTCTTGGCTAGATTCAGCCTCATCAGATCCATAAATCTCAGCAAAATTAGTAGTCCCATGAGTTTTGAGGTCTTGTAATAGTTCCACCTTTAGCAATTGCTCAGCCTCTCTAAAATGCTCAATAGCCTCATCAATACCCATCTCGGCTCGCTCCACTGGCAGATTAGATTTTATAATCTCCTTCATCTTAGATTCTAGAATAGACAAATCCTCAGGGATTAAAGTTCGTGGTAGTAGCACATCATAATAAAATCCATTCTCAGTCGTAGGCCCAACCCCAAATTGAGCCTCTGGGAACATATCATAAATAGCCGTAGCTAGAATATGGGCTCCAGTATGTCTTTTGGTATCTAGGGAAATTTTTTCACTCATATAATTATTTTGAATATATAATATATTATACCATAAAATAGGGGAATTATCAAATTGAGAGTTTGTAGTTTTGATATTTCATCTTCCATTGGAGGTAGGGGGGTATTTATTGTCCTCCTTAGGGGTATCTTTAAGTCCCTCCTAAGGGAGAAAAAACACAGATAATATGTCCCTCTTCGGAGGGGGAAGCCTGAAAGGCGGGGGTGGATAATTTTTAAGGTATATTATATTTTTAACCCTATCCACCCTCCCCCTAAGGGGACTCCCTCCAAAGGGAGACAAAAATACAAGTTACAAAATTTAATCCACCCACCTTCTCACTTCCTACAGCAGGTAGGCAAGGGAGGACAATCAACAAACACTTGAATAAAAGTATAAAAAAGAAGTATAATATACCAATAGGAGAGATCGCATAGTCCGGTTTATTGCGCTGCATTCGAAACGCAGTATAGGGTCAAACCTATCGGGAGTTCGAATCTCCCTCTCTCCGCAAATATGAAAAAATGGGGTCTATCCCCAATTTTTTATATTATGTGTAGCAGTGGGGAGAGATTTGAAGTCAGGGAAGGGGGAAGTAATCTCCCTAAGTAGGAAGGCAGCGAGGAGCTGTGGCTCCGAGTGTCGGAAACCGAGGGTGTCCGAGATGGGGGTTTTAGGGGGATTAGTGGAAATGGTGAGTTTCCCGTGGCGGATGTATTGAAACCGAGGGGTTTCAAGGAGGAAATCCCATTTGCGACGAGTTTGTAATCTCTCTCCGCTAAATATAAATACAATATATTTACTACTAAAATAATCTAATAAAAATTTATATTTTATAATGTGGATAACTTATTTTACAAATAATTATAAATATGTTATACTAATTTAGTATAAATAAAATATTTTAATAATAAAAATATGAATATATCAGTATTGTTATTCTTCTTAAATAACGTTTTCGCAACTCTTTTAATAGGTAGTAAATTTTCTTTAAGAAAAGAACGAGAATTTAAAACCTTTGGTATAGGATTAATATTTATAGGGATAGCCTTTGTTATATGGTCATTAGCTGTTGCTACTCAAACACTAAATCTGGAGAGATATATAACTTGGGGTGGAGTATTTTTTATTATATCTTTAATTTTCTTTGTATTCTCATCACAAGAATCTAAACTCAAACAACCTCTTATATGGTTAAGTATATTTGGAGGATTAATACTCCTTTATCTTAGAGCTTTCGTATACCCTTCTAATCCAGGTTTTTCTGAGCAAGGTTTTTTCTTCTTTAATACACATCCAGTAATTCAAATGTTTTATATTTTTGCACTTCTATTAGCCACCATACCAGCTATTGATAATGTATCTCAAAAATTAAAGTCTCCTTATGAAAAAATATTTCGATATGGATTTATTATAGAGGTTGCTGGTGGAATTATACTGCTTACAAGCAATATAAACAATCCAGATACATTGGCCCTAAATATTACAGGTTGGATTATTGCTACTGTGTATCTCTTATTATTATCTATATTCTTCTTTGATAAAAGAGTATGGGAATAATAAATATACCTACATTTTAACCAAATATATAGTAGATGACTTATAGAAAATATGTAGATATTTTTAGAAATTAGATCTTTATGAAAGACAGAAAAGAACATATTTCTTATAGCCAGTGTTGGGAAGATCCTCTCCTTGTTAATGAAGCTCTCAAAATCAATCAAGAGGATATTATATTATCTATTATGTCGGGTGGAGATAATTCGCTATCTTTATTGACACAAAATCCTAAAAAAGTTATCTCTATAGATATAAATAGAGCTCAAAAATATATTTTAGAGCTTAAGATAGCAGCAATAAAGCACTTAGATCATAATGAGTTACTTAAATTTCTAGGGATAAGAAAGTCAAATGATAGGATAGTATTATTAGAAAAACTTGAGAATGACTTATCTGAGGATACAAGAAAATGGGTAGAAGAAAATGTAATTTTACTTGAAAAAGGAATAATTCATATTGGTAAATTTGAAAGATTTTTAAATGTATTTAGTAAATATATAATCCCTTTGATTCATTCTAAAAAAACTATTCAAAATTTATTGAGTATAAAAACAATAGAAGAGCAAAAAGTATTCTATAATACTATATGGAATTCGAAAAGATGGCGTTTATTTTTTAAAATGATTACAAGTAGATTTATCTTAGAAAATTTTGCAAGGCAAAAAGGAATGTTTAATCACACAAAAATAGGAGAAGTATCTTCCAAATATATAAATAGAGTTGATCATACAATGATGAATATTCCTATTAACAACAACTATTTTATACACTACTGCTTAAAAGGTAATTATGATTCAGTGTTGCCACATTATTTAGAATCAGATAATATTATTCTTATTAAAAATAATCTTTCTCATTTAAAGATGGTAGTTAATGACCTGATGAGTTATTTAAAGTCAATGCCAGATAATTATTTTTCTAAATTTAATTTGTCTGATGTATTTGAAGCTTTATCCGTGGAACAAAATAATTTATTATGGAAAGAAATAATAAGAACTTCAAAACCAAACGCACGTATTGTATATTGGAATAATTTAGTCAACAGAAGTTACCCTAGGGCTTTATCATCCTCAGTTAAAAATGAATTAGATTTTGCCAATGATCTATATTTAAAAGACAGGGTTTTTTTCTATGGAAGTTTCCATGTTAATACAATAACAAAATGATACAGAATATTTATACTCTACCAAAACGGTTCAATATTTATCAAAAAGAGCGTTTTCCTATATTCCCTTTAGTTATAAGTTTATTTCCAGCTATCTTAAGTTCTGGAGCAGTACTCAATAATATATCTATAAGTAATTCTATTCTTACTCTAATAGCCACGATTCTTTATTTATTACATATAAGAATTATTGATGATCATAGAGATTTTGAGCATGATAATATTCATCATATAGAAAGACCCGTCCAAAAAGGTGTTATATCAAAAAAAGAACTCATATCAATTGATATTACTGCAATCATCATATTTCTAATAATTTCAGCTTTAATTAATATATATGCTTTTTATATAGCTATTGTAATGTATTTCTATTCGTATTTAGCAAGTCAAGATTTTTTTATTAAAAAATATATACGAAAATATTTCTTTGTATATAATATAATCAATTTACTACAAATGATATTAATGCAAATATTTGTATATTATACCTTCACAGATAAATTAAATTTTAATCTACTTATTTTAATACATTTCTTATTTACTTCAATTGGGAGTATTACTTTTGAATTTATACGAAAATTAAAAATACCTGGTAACGATGGGACGGGAGAAGATACTTACACGTGGCATTTAGGGTTTGCTAAATCTTTAATACTATATGCATTCTTTTGTTTCTTTAATATTGTCTCATTTACAATTCTTATAAATTTGATTATTAACAAAACCTTGTTGTATTTTATTTTTTCTGGTATTATTTATACAATACTTATGATTATAGTTTTTATTCATAAGTATAAAAAATCCTACACTACAGATCTTATATTAAGACTATCGTTCCTATTATCTTATGCTACTTTGAACTTAATAATATATTATATAAAATTTTAAATTATGAATCCATTTGAAATAAAATTAGTTAGACAATATGCAATTAATGAAATAGCTGGCGGCTTGGCTTTAGGTAATTTTGCTCTAAAATCAGAAAATCCTTATGTACGTTCACAACTCACATATCATGCTATGGACGAATTTAGACATGGTTGGCTCTGGACAGATTTTTTAAATAAGCAAAAAGTAGGAGTTGCTAGTGCTAAGGGGGGTAATGAATATTTTGATTTTACCACTGCTCAAGAAGATGAAATTAATTTTTTGGCAGCAGTACATATATATGAGCTACGCATACCGTTTCATCTTGAAACACATATGCAACTTCCTCAAATAAATCCTGAACTAAAGGTTATTATGAAGGGTATTGCTGATGATGAAAAATTCCATTTAGGTTGGATAAGAGATTATTTGATAGATAAAATGAAAGATAATCCCCAAGAAGTTATTAATGCAGTTAAAAGATCTGAACAAATAGAAAACCAAACATATTTAAGATACATTAATCATATCAAAAAATATGGTGGTTATATTGAAGATTTAGCTACTTTAGTCGAAAGTAAATTAGGAGAATTTCCAACACCTAGTGATTATTTTACATCTTTTATAAAAAATGAAAGTCGGGGGTAAGGCATATTCTCTATTTAAATTAAAGAAGGCTGGTTTTTTAGTGCCACATTTCTTTGTATGTGATGTCTCTTGGTCTGAACAAAAAATATTACAAAAAGTAAAGTTAGAATTTCCCAAGACAAAGTATTTTGTAGTACGTTCCTCAGCACAAAATGAAGACTCTATTGATAAATCCTTTGCTGGATATTTTTATTCTGCTGTAGGAGTTGTACAAGAAGACATATGTGAAGAGGTACAAAATGTAATTAGATCTTTTGGTGATTTTCCAGGATCTGTAATTATACAAGAATTAATAGCAAGTGATTTAGCTGGTGTTATGTTTAGTACAGTAGGGAGTGATAAGATCGTTATAAATGCAATCCAAGGTTTATGTTTACCAGTCGTACAAGGAGATAAATGTGATGAGTATATTGTAAATAAAAATAATATACTTATTAATAAACAAATAATAGCTAAAAAAAATGCGGTATTTTTTAAGAATAATAAAATAATTTCAAAAGTTATTACAAAAGAGACTTTAAATAGAAAACAAATAAAAAAACTATTATATTTAGCAGAGGATATAGAGAAGGTTTATATGTCTCCTCAAGATATAGAATGGTGTTTTTATAAAAATAATTTATATGTACTTCAATCTAGACCAATTACCAAGGATGTTAAGTTAGATAAAAAAGAATATTTTGATAGTGCCAATATTGCAGAAAGCTACTCTGGTATTGTTTTACCATTAACATATACATATGCTCAGTTGGTTTATGAAACAGTTTATAAAGATCTCTTAAGAATGTCAGGAGTTTCTATAAAAAATATTAATCAAAATTTAAATATTTTTAAAAACCTTTTAGGATATTTTTACGGTAGGATGTACTATAATATGAATAACTGGTATGAAATGGCTGCATTTTTACCTGGATATAAGCGTAATAAGTCTAATTTTGAATTAATGATCACGAGTAATATTAAACAAGATATTACCTGCTCTATTTCTCCTTCTTTAGCTTTAAAAATATTTTATCCTATTCTACTTACATTGAAAATAGTATTATTTGATATTACATCCCTATATTTTAAATATTCTATCAAAAAAGAGATGAACTATTTACAAAATATTGACTTTTCTAATTTAAATTATCAAGATTGTCTGAAATTATTTGATAGGTTAAACCATAAACTTTTACGTAAATGGTATATAACGGTTGAGAATGATTTCTTTGTAATGACTTATTTGGGAGTGTTAAAAAAATTAGTTGATGAAAATACTTTACAAAGTATTATAAAATTTCAAAGTAAAGCTACTGAACAAGCAATTGCACTTTCTAATATAAGTAAAAAAGCAAAGAAAAATAAATCCTTATGGGATACTATAGAGTCAAATAATATTGATAAATTTACAGATATACTAAATAATGATCCAGATATTCATTCACTTATTCAAGATTATATAAAAATTTTTGGTGGTAGATTTGCAAACGAGTTAAAACTAGAATCTATTGGTATAGATGAAGATATTACAAAGCTATTTTCAGTATTAAAAGTATATTCTTCTTATGAACCTAAATTATATAAAGAAAAAGAGCATATAAATTCTTCATTAATTAAAAAATTTTTTATTAAGCTAATACTTGGTAAATTTAAAAAACATGCAGCTCGTAGAGAAGAATTTCGCTTACTTAGATCTAATACTTTTGCTATTTCGAGAAAAATTTTTAGACAAATGGGAGGTATTCTTGTAAAAAATAAAACTATTACTAAAGTAGATGATATTTTCTACCTTGATTTAGAAGATGTTTTCGATGAGTATATTATAAATAAACAGAATCTAAAGAAATTAATTAAAAAAAGAAAAAAAGAATATTCTTCTTATAAGGAAATAAAGCCCCCGTCTCACTTTGTTACATCAAATAATATTCCTCCTGAGATTGATATGGATGATAGTTTATTAATTTTAGATAGTGGAAGACCAGCATCACCTGGAACTGTTCGAGGGAGAGTAAAAATATTTAAAGAATTTTATATCCCAACAGAAATAAACTTTGATATTTTGGTGACTTCACATACTGATCCAGGTTGGACATCTCTTATTGCTTTGTCAAAAGGCATGATAATAGAACATGGAGGAGTGTTATCTCATGCCTCAATAGTAGCTCGTGAATTGGGTATCCCTGCCGTTATAGGAGCTACTAATGCAGTAGAATACCTAAAAGATGGACAAATGGTAGAAATTAATGGCTCAACTGGTACAATTAATATCATATAATATGGATATAAGAATATCATCTATCAATATTGAATTCTCAGAGAAAATATTAGATTTACTATCTCAGAAATATTATAACTGTAAATATTTTGAATATTTTTTAGAAGAGTATAAAAGAACATTAGATTTTTGTATAAATAGTATAAATATTTCAACCATTACCGTTTCATATTATGAAAATAATATTATGCGGGGCAATATTACAATTATATTTGATCAAAGGTTAACTAAAGGAGAAGCTTTATTTGGATTTTTAGAATTACCAAATGATAAGGTTGTATTTAAGTCAATCTGGGAGACTATATTGAAAATTTCTAGAGATAAAGGTATATCTATTTTAAAAGGGCCTATTAATGGTAGCGTTTGGCATCAATACAGATGTATAAAAGAGACAGATAGTTCTGATTTCTTTAAATCTGAATTATTTACTGAAAAATATTATTATGATTTTCTTTCTTCTAGCTCGCCTATTAAAGAAATTACTTATCATTCAGGATATAGAGAAAAATTTGATGCAATTTTAAATGTAGGACAGGAAGCTTATGATAAATTGGAATCATTAGGATTTTATATAAAAGAAATGGACTCTAATTCATTAGAATTATTGAAAAGGGTAGTTGAAATATCAAAAGTTACATTTAGAAATAATTGGAGTTACGTAGATTTAGATCAAAGTGAACTTTATTCTGCTGATAAATTGATTTCTAATACTAGTACAATATATCTACTATATCATGGTCAAAATATGATTGGTTTTAGCGGAGTATTTATGAATGATAATGAGACACTCATATTTAAAACAATAGCTATAATGCCAGAGTATCAAGGAACTGGATTAGGTAATGCCTTAGCATATAGAGTACATTTAGATGCGAAGAAAAAAGGTATAAATAAAATAATATATGCTTTAGTAAGAGAAGATAATAATATAAAAAATTTTCCTAAACAAGATGTTGTAATATTTAGACGCTATGCTGCATTTGAATTTAAAGTATGATTAATATTATATTAGTATTATTTTTATTTATATCAATATTCACATTTACAGAGATTTTAGCTATAAAATATAAGATAAATATAGATATTACTCGTAAAATATCACATATTTTATCTGGTATTATAATATATTTTACTCCTATTTTCTTTACTAAATTAGAAATATTAATTATTAGTAGTCTTTTTATAATAATATTATCACTTACAAAATATTTTAGCCTACTAAAGAGTGTCCATTCTGTATCAAGGAATACTCTTGGAGAAGTTTTTTTTCCACTAGGGGTTTTTGTATCTGCATTATTTTTCTTACCTAATAACATAAATGCATTTCAATTTGGTATTTTAATAATGACTTTTTCTGATGCAATTGCTTCATTTGTTGGAATATCTATGGGAAGACATAAAATCTATATATTAAAAAATAAAAAAAGCATAGAAGGTTCCTTGGCCTTCTTTATCTCCAGTGTATTAATATGCTTCTTTTTTTATAAAAATATTGATTACAAAATATTACTTATACCATTGATATTAACACCTACGGAATTATTATTGATATTTGGTATAGATAATCTTGTTTTACCAATATTAGCTGCATATTTATTTACAATATTCAGTTGAAGTCTAATTTGTAGCTTATTTTAAAATATGATATTATTAATATGGGATAATTAAATATAATAATATGTCTAATATAGATCCAGAATATAATATAGAACAAATACAAAATCTTTATCAAGGAAATAATATAGTCCATAATACTGTAAATACAGATAACTTTACTACAGAATCTAGTTTTGTCAATAAGATATGGAAATACTATATCCCAGCTATAAATAAGATTTTTTTAGTATTATACTTAATTCTTATATTGATAGTAGATTTATATATTATAATTAAAAACCCAAACCTGACTTTCTTTTGGGCTATAATGCTCTTTGTATTTTCTATTTATTATTTAGGATGTTTTTTAGTTGAAAATAGAGGACTAAAAAAGAAATTGGAGTATGCTCATGTTGGTAACCTAGATTATATAATTTTAATTCTTATTATATTTAGAAATATTATATTTTTATTAAATTTCATACCAGGAATACAGTTAATAGGTATTTTAATTTTTTTCCCCCTCTTAATTTTAATATGTATTATAAATTATCTTGAAAATAAAAAGAGATAGTTTTGTATTTAGATTCCATACAATAACCTATCAAATATATGGACATAAACGAATATAAGAATAAGGCTTTACGGACTGATTATGCGGATTATAGTGACTTTCATACTGGAGATGTGAGTGCTAGATTGGATTATGCTAGTATGGGATTGGTGACTGAGTCAGCTAAGGTTCTAGATATAATCAAAAAGTCCAAAAAATCTCTAGCTACACTAAACCAAGAAAAGCTCAAAGAAGAATTAGGGGATTTACTCTGGTATATGAATTTGACTTTAGATGAATTGGGCATTAGTTTTGAGGAGTTGATGGAGGCTAGCATTACCAAAATTGACCACAAACACCCAGAGGGGGATCCTGTGATTAAGGGAGAGGAGTGAGGCAACTAATACACATATGATTGAAAAAGCAAATTCATTACAATCAATTCTAGACAAAACTATTGATGGGAAGATGGTATTTGGGACTTCATTTGGTATAAAAAAGGATGATTTTACTTGGTTTGGGGCTTCAGGTAATCTTTCAATTGAACAAAGTTATTTTATTGCGAGTACGACAAAATTATTTACAACTGCTATTATCCTATATCTCAAATCAGAGGGTAAATTA
>Ga0172367_10003983_pt1 | contig 18695 bp, 17 predicted proteins | sample Lak10m_FD_114542 | JGI IMG/M metagenome (GOLD analysis project Ga0172367, IMG submission 114542) | Freshwater microbial communities from Kabuno Bay, South-Kivu, Congo - kab_022012_10m | ecosystem: Environmental > Aquatic > Freshwater > Lake | place: Democratic Republic of the Congo: South-Kivu...
AATCGCTTGCTCAGATTCGTGATTGTGTCCGCAAAGAACTGGTGGACGCCGATTTGGATCGGGACCTGCTGATGGTGCACTCAGTCGGGTTCCGCCTGAAGTTTCGCTCCCGCAATAACGCCCGTGCGCGGTCGCTGAGCTTTCACATCAGTGCACCCAACACCTGTGATTTGAAAGAGAAGCCTGAAGACCTGCGACAGGTCGGCGAACACTGTCTGAAATTGTGGAGCATCTCCCCCAGTACAAACTGGCGGAGATGCAGACGCTGCGAGTGACGATCGTTCCACGATCGGCTGCATGAGCACATTTTTCCAGCGATCGCATTAACCGCTCGGCTTGTGTGATTCCTTCGTTGATACCGAAAGGCGTTGTGCGAAGTTCGTGCGGCTAACTTCAATCGGCTTGTGTCGTCTTTTTGACCGCGCGTCGGTATAGGATATGAGCAATGCCGCTGATCAGATTGATGCGACATCAGCGTGTCGGACCGGAGCAGTGAAATCGGCTTCCGCAGAACGTCTTCAGTCCGGGCAACCGAGTCTGCGTGTCGGCAAAACTGGTCGCAGTTGTCACTCCTGACGCTTACGAGGTCGGCACTTGATCGAAGGCATGAACAACCCCATGGTGGTTCGTGACAAGAAGGCTCTGACAGGCTTCCCGATTCGCGCGATAGGGGTGAACGAGGCGATTCAACAGGCAATCACCAATACGACCAAGTGATCAGGTCGTTTGTCTCAGCAGTCAGCAGTCACAAACGGGGCAGCTTCGTCAACGCCTCGATCAAGCCGAAGTGCCCCAGCAAAAAGATGGGTTGTCTCCGCTCGATCTCGTTTGTTCGGGCAAGGCACAATGTCTCGAATCTAACGACCTTTCCGGCGCTCGATAGACCTGACACTTGAAGCACCGTTTCTTAACGGGAAAGCCGCCTGATCTGCCTCGGATTCCTTCCATTGCAAGCATGTTGCTGAGCTTGAGAGCAGGCATGCAGTTTTCAGCCGTTTGGAGCCAATTGCACCCATTCCCTGCGAATCCATTGGCCAAGAACAGTCGCCGTGCAATAACTGGTTGGTCATTGATGTGCGACTAATTCAACCTACTGTTTCAAAGGAAGTTTTCTATGTCTCCGATTCTTGCACAACTGTCGATGGACTTCGAGGCAAACTCTTTCGTGCAGTCCATCACTCTGTACCTCTTCTTCGCCGGCATAGTGGGAATGGGTGCCGGAGCCGTGTATCTGTTTCTCGAACGCAGCAGCGTTCCGCCTCAGTACCGAAGCGCGGTGACTGTCTCCGGTTTGATTTGTTCGATCGCGTGTTTCCACTACTACAAGATGACTACGCAGTATATGACCGGAGAGTCCTTTCCGACCGCTTTGCGTTACATTGACTGGTTGTTCACAACGCCACTTCTGCTCATCAAGTTTCCGATGCTGCTCCGTCTCGGAAGCAAGGGGAAAAGTCTCTTCCGAAATCTTGTACTGCTTGACATCGGGATGGTCGTAACGGCATTCATTGCCGAAACATCTCCGGTGGGCGGTGGCTCATGGTGGGGATTCTTCGTCGTTGCCTGTATCTTCGAGTTGGGCATCGTGGGCCTGCTCTACGGTTCGATGAGCGAGGCGATCAATTGCCAGCCGGTACCGATTGCCAGTGCGATTCGTTTGATGCGTCTATTCATTCTCGTCGGTTGGGCGGTGTATCCGATCGGGTTCCTCATGGCTCTTGCGGGGGCCGGTGAATACCGCGAGATCGTGTACAACATCGCAGACGTGATCAACAAGGTCGGATTTGGACTTGTCGCGCTGCACGGGATTCAGTCGCTGGTGCAGGCTGAAGCCCGCACACAGCATCCCGAATTGGACGTGGACGTACCGGCTCCGGTAACGACTGTCGTCGGCTAGTGAAGTGTCAGTACCACTTAACCGACGTGATCGATGTACGGTTTCCTTCACCATGGTTTTTTTCGCTCGTCCCGCAGTTCAAGAGTGATCGCATGACAGATTATTGGGGCAAACTGCTCTTCATCTTCGTGCCTCCGGCGACGTTAATTCTTCTGTCAGTGACCACTCTGGCCGTTGGCGGGCTTCCCGAGTTCATGGCTCCATGGCCGTTTCTGATCGCTATCTTCGCCGTGGGTCTTCCCCACGGAGCCATTGACTTCATGATATCCCGGCGGCTTGATGGTACTTCCGTCTCCGCGACCTTTTTCGGCTTCGGCTGGTACGTTGCGGTGATGGCCTGCGTGCTTGCCATCCTCGCGATTGCTCCTCTGTTAGTGATCGGGGCTTTCGGTCTGCTTAGTGCGTGGCACTTTGGACGAGCAGACGCGGAAGATCTTGATGACGTTTCTCCCGTGCTAACAAACCGATCGATCCCGAAGGCCGTTTGGGTGTTATCGCGGGGTCTTCTTGTTGTGTTGCTGCCGTTTGTCTTTTTTTTTGAAATCTCTGTCTCGATCCTGAACAGGCTGCTCGCGTTGTGTGGAAGCGGGGCATTGACCGCTTCTGATGATTGGAGGTTGAGCATTGCCGCATTTCTCGCAGGGTGTTTGGTTATCGAGTTGGTGAGTATCCTTCAAAGCGTTGCCGAGAGAAACACGCGGGGAGCTGGCGTCGAGGCGTTTGAGCTCTTCGCCATTGCAAGCTGCTTTGGCACTTTGCACCCGTTGTTTGCTTCAGGAGTTTACTTCCTCGTCTGGCACAGTTGGCGACATTTTCGACGTCTGAACCGTGTGATCAATCACGAGACAGTGTGGAGTTTCGACCTGAGGAGCATCATCTCTCTTCACCGCGATTCTCTCATCCTGCTGGTTCCAACAGTTTTTGCAGTTGCCGTGATTGCATTTCGACTGGGCGGTGACTTGACGCCCCTGAGCCTTTGCCTGGCCAGTCTGCTGGTCTATGTCGTTGTCACGCTTCCTCATGAACTGCTCTGTCAACGCCTGTTTACTTCGCTTTCGGGAAGAGCTTCTGCTTATCGAAACTCGGGACTGGCCTCGGACACGCTGACAGGATCTCTCATCAATGTCTCCATGCGTGCAGACTTCCGAGACATTCCGAAAACAACACCGGGGTGAAGGAGCTATGCCAGATACGATTACGATCATCGGAGCTGGGCCGGGCGGGCTCGCTGCGGCCATGTTGTTTGCATCTCAGGGCAGGAAAGTTCGAATTTTAGAACGTCTGCCGCGTGTGGGAGGAAGGTGCTCGGCCATCGAAGAGAATGGTTTTCGATTTGATCTTGGTCCAACGTTCTTCCTTTATCCCAGAGTGTTGAAGGAAATTTTCGCGTCGGCGGGCTATGACCTCTTCGCCGAGGTTCCGATGACAAAACTGGATCCTCAATACCGGCTCGATTTCGGTCAGGGAGGTCAGTTGAATGCGACCCCGGACATCCAGAAGATGGAAGGTGAGATTGCTCACCTGTCACCGCAAGATGCGGGAGCGTTCACGCGATTTATGAATGACAATCGGGATAAGTTGCGTCGATTTCGCCCGATCCTCGAATCACCATTCAGCAGCGTTTTTGATTTGCTGCGACCATCGACCCTGAAGGCTGTGCCATGGCTACGTCCGTGGCATTCCGTCGGCAGTGAGCTGCAAAGTTACTTCACTGACCCGCGGCTTGTACTTGCCTTTTCTTTTCAGTCAAAGTACCTCGGGATGTCGCCGTTTCAGTGCCCAAGTCTGTTCACGATTCTTGCGTTTCTCGAGTACGAGTACGGCGTTTACCATCCCACGGGAGGCTGTAGTGCCGTCAGTGAACGAATGGCCGAAATTGTTCAGGAAATGGGTGCTGAATTGCACCTGAATGAGCCCGTGGAGCAACTCGAGTTTGTCGACCGTCAGATTGTCGGAGTCACCACGAACAGGAGACACTATCCGACCAACTCTCTCGTGATCAACTCGGACTTTGCCAGAACAATGCAGCGGCTCGTGCCCGATCATCTTCGAAGAATATGGACTGATCGGAAGCTTGCAGCGACGAAGTTCTCATGCTCAACTTTCATGATGTACCTCGGCGTGGAGGGTCTTTACGATTTGCCGCATCATACGATTCACATCGCCAGCGATTATCAGAAGAATCTGGACGAGATTGAAAACCAGCATGTGCTGTCTGCCGATCCGTCGTTCTACGTTCAAAACGCGTGTGTGACTGACTCGAGTCTTGCGCCACGGGGTCATAGTACTCTTTATGTCCTTGTGCCGGTCACGCATCAGCACCCGAATGTGGACTGGTCGAAAGAGGCTCCTGCCTTCCGCGAGAACGTGCTTGATCATGTTGAGAAACTGGGGCTCAGTGATCTGAGGCGGCGAATCCGGTTTGAGAAAATTGTGACTCCCGATGACTGGGACTCCAAGTACGAGGTACACAACGGAGCCACGTTCAACATGGCCCATAATTTTAATCAAATGCTGCACAGACGACCAAACAATCGCTTTGAAGATCTGAAAGGTGTTTATCTGGTTGGCGGAGGAACGCATCCAGGCAGTGGGCTGCCCGTCATCTACGAGTCCGCACGAATTACGAGCCGGCTGGTTGCCGAGGATCTTGGTGAAGTTTCCGCAAGAGCGTCCAGACGTCCGCAATCGTCTGTCGCTCGTTGAGCTTACTACTCGGAATGCCTGCTGCAGCCATTGTCCCGGGCGTTTTAAATGGCAAGACCGCCAACGGCCGCGAGTGAGGATACAAGCACAACGATTGCTCTTGAGGCTGCATTTCGAGGCCTCAGTTGATAGAGGCAGAAGGCAAAAGCGAGAATGACTGCAGCAATGCTCAACTCGATGCTCAGCACACGATTCGTGGCACCTTGCAGAAATCTGATCGCGATGAAAACAGCGACGACGATCATCCCCTGGAGGTATCCTCGGCATTTGTCGAAATCCGATCCGAAGAGCACTACGCATGCTGCTAAATGCATCGTGTTGGGAAAGGACAGCTGACGGACGAACATCCAGCGAAATGTCGCCAGCCAAATCAGGCTGCATGCCATGAGTAACAATCGTTCGTCTCGAAGCTCTGGTCGGCATTGCAAGACGATTGCCGTCAAGAAGACCTGAGCCCACGCAACGCCACCAAAAAAGAGCGCTGTCGCGAGAATACAGAGAACGAAAACAGATCGGGTTGTAGCCGAGAACCGTGGAGCTTGGATCATTTCAGGCCACCCAAAGTCTGGTCCTTTTTTAAGAAGTCGAACTATTCAGACGCAGGCCGGTGTAGAAATCAGCGGAAGTTCAGCGAATCCCAGTCAGTTTGTCCGTGGCGATCACCGACGCGATATCCATAAAAGGCAGGGAGTTTATCGCCTGAGGTGTTAGCTGTCGCGATCGAACGCGGTACAGACTTCACAAGTGCCGAATCGGCGACAAACACTTACGTTTGTTCCGGCTGCGAGCCCGACAGCACGTTTCACCTTGGACAGAGTGATTAGACTTATCGTGATCGACCATCAAGCCGAGGAAAAGAGATGAATCCAGGAAAGGCACGCCTGTGGACAGGGATTAGCTGTGTCGGAACATTGGTCTCAATAGCCGCCGCCATGCTCTTCTATGATTCTGCTAATGTACTGTTTGCAGAAACGCTCAGTGGTGGACCCGCTGATTTCATCGCGTTCCTGATGTTTTTCGCCTCGGTTGCTCTTTTGCTGTTGCCATTCGACCTCATTGGAGGCATTTGGATTCCTTTTTCTTTGGAGAATCAAACTCCCATGCTGAGCGTATGGCTGAGACGCTGGGCTCGGTCTGTTGCAATTCAGATCATTTTTTACTCTGCCACGTTCTCTATTTACCTGCAGATTGGGCGGGAAGTCGGAACCTCAGGGCTTATCGTCATGTTCGCGACGATACAGATTGCTCTGATTGCAGGTCAGGAGTTGATCTGGCGCACGATGACGGCTCAAATTGCGGGCCTTGGAGGTTACGGTGCAATTCAATTCGTGCCGCATTTTGATCCAAGGTTCGCTGGAGGCATCACTGGAATACCGGGGTTCGAGACTATTGTGATTCCAGCAGACTGGCGGACGCGTCTGAACCCGTCGAATCTGGATTTGTTGATAGAACGTCGACTTGCCGCTCGAGATTCCGGTGGGCGGTTTCGCGGTATTGTTTGGGCCATGCTATGGAACATCATCAGCTTCACGGTGGCGATTCTGCAGTCTGGAGGCGCGATTGCTTCAGTCGCCAATCTTGTTACGGCTTTCCTTTGGTTCCTGGTGTTTTCGTTCCTCGGCTTGCTGCTACTTCCGGCGCTAAACCGGAAGAGCGTTTTCGCATTGGATCACTACGTTGCGGCTCACGTCACCACGATCGAACTGCAAAAGGCCATTCGTGAAATCGACGAGCTTACGGAACAGGATCCGACGCGGTCGGCATCGGCGGAATCCATTTTCCAGCCAATCCCCTGTCCCGAACGCAGGCTGTTGTCCCTTGAGAAGGAAGGTCCGCAACGCGTGGTTGCGTGGAATGTTGCGAGGATGACGCTCTACCTGAGCTGGGCATTCGGTGGTCCGCTCGCAAGGGCCGTTCACTGCAACGTGGGTCGTCCCGAATTGTGGGCCATGTTGCCATCAGACTGATGTTTTGAAGAACGGAATCGGGTGTTCAGTAAGTTTCCACGCAACGAGGAAGGGCGACAGCTCTATCATCTTCCCTGAGACGCATTTCCCCGATCCGGAGTTCGCAGGCTACGCGAGCACAAGGCCATGTTGCAGCAGTTCCTGTTTTTTGTCATCACCGCGTTCCTGATTCGGTTGAGCCTGGCTCAGGGCCTTGCATCAGATTTGGCCGCTCCGGCCAATCCAGCGGCTGAACGTGGGTACCGGTTTTTGACTGACACGCCGCTGATTCCTGCGGACTTTCATGAATCCACCTTTGACGAGGTTTGGACAGCCTGGTCGCAGCCCCTGAAGTCGAAGGCAGCCATCGTTTCCCCTGCCGAGCGAAGGTGCATGGCTTTCGATCGCTATGGGCTCACTACCCGACCGGGTGATGATTTCGGCAAATCGCTGCAGTACGTGGTGACCGCCGACCGTGGCTGGTCGATGAATTGGTTCGCGTGTCACGAGGGCACCGTTTATGGAACGCCGATGCCCGGCGCGAAATAAACGCTTCGCCCTGCAGTCTCTCACGGAAGAGACTTTTCAGACCAAATTGCGACAGGGGAAACGGCCCAGTCGCATGGATCTGGGCGCGATCGCCATCCCGCTGGGCACACCCAACGGGACCACCAACGCGGTTGTGTTTGGCATGGCGCTGATGAACGCGCGGGACTCTCAGTTGAACCTGCTGTTCACTCCGCCCAAATTCTTTGTGAATCATGACATGGACGCGCCACCGTGGTGGTACTTTTTCAAACAGCCGGCCATGTACATCGACGGGTTCGCAAAGATGGGACATCGTGGGCTGATGCAATTCACACTGGTCCCGGAAAATGGCCCGGACTTCTACAAGAAACACGAAGACAATTTTCGTGACATTCTGGCCTATGTCACTTCGCTTCGGCCTCCAGAGTATACCGTCCCCATTGATCAGACATTCGCCAGTCGCGGAAAATCACTGTTTGTCCGGAACTGTTCGCAGTGTCATGGAACATACGGTGACGATTGGAGTTATCCAAACCTGCGAGTCCCGCTGGACGAACTTGGCACTGATCCCGTGCGACAGACAGCCCTCACAGAGGAAGGCCTAAAGAAATACGCCGACAGTTGGTTGGCGCACGCGGGTGAAGCAGACGCTCAGCAAACACTGACTGATCCCGATGGCTACGTGACTCCCCCGCTCGACGGGATCTGAGCCAGCGCACCGTATCTGCACAACGACAGTCTCCCCGCGATTTGCCACCTGATGCATCCTGACGATCGACCAGCAGTCTGGCGGACAGCTTCCGCCCAGATGGACGACGAAAAAGTGAAGCTCACGATTGAGCAAGCGTCGCAGAAGCCTGACAGTAGTGACGATCTGGTGCTCCGCCGCAGCTATTTTGACACACGTCCGTTCGGCAAGAACGGCGAAGGCTACACGTTCCCGAATGCGCTGTCCGAACCAGAAAAGCAGGCATTCTGGAATACCTGAAGACACTGTGACAACACACTGTGACGAAACGCATCTTCAATCTGAAGTATTTCCTCCGCGTTAATGTTTGGCGGTAAATTTCCCGTCGGACAGACATCGTTGCGTTAACACGAACAGTCAGCGCTTGACAGCGGCGTACAGCCCTGCCGTTTCCGACGTTATTGGAATGATGTCCGGCCTTGTGATAAAACATCCGGATGCTCTTCCATCCATCTCTGCATGGACATTGCATTCCCCGGACAACAGTGTGTTGGCATGGGGGGAAATGCACCAGAGAGAGGAATCAATTGCACTGGCGCATGGCCCGTTTTCCCATCGAACTCAATACGACGTAAGATGACTTCGCATGTCCCATTCGAATTCTCGATCAACAAGGATACGAGGGACGAGGCGTCGTTTAAGAATGGGTGGGCCATGTGAATCTCCATTCTTGTCACAGAGCTTCTGACATGCTGCAGAACTTTAAGTTCCGGGGTATTTGCCAATTCGACAGGCGGTGACTTAATTCTTCCGCAAGTGTGGTATCCTTGTAAACACAGTCCACCGCGATCTCGCGCGACAACACAGGAAAGTCAGAAGAAGTTTTTTATGAATCCGAGCCAGCCCGTCCGTGATAGAATGCAGTGCATGGAAGTCTGGGGCGGCAATAGAGCGCCGTGGTCTCAGTTTTCTGTACAAGGGCTGAATCTCTGGGTTCACAGCGAGCCCTTTCGCAGCAGCGATGGAGGCGGCGATGTGTACTACCTCTCATCCTGCGCATCAGGAAGAATCACGAGAATGCTCCTGGCTGACGTGAGCGGCCATGGAGCGTCTGTGGCAGTGGCCTTGCGCTACCTGATGAGGGAAAACATCAATTTCATCAAGCAGACTCACTTGATTGCGTCTTTAAATTCTCAGTTTGAGAGCATTTCGGCGACTGGATGTTTCGCAACAGCACTAGTCAGCACCTTCTTTTGGCCAACCCGAACTCTCGCCGTTTGCAATGCGGCGCATCCACGGCCCCTGTTCCGGGACGCACGCACAGGTCGATGGAGCTCCAGTGATGCGGGAACGGATGAAAAACCGTCGAATAACATGCCAATTGGGGCGTCGATGACGGCGCATATCGTTCGGCTAAACTTCGATTGAACGTTAACGATATGGAACTGACCTACACGGATTCACTTTGCGAAGCAGAAAATCGGGATGGAAGAATGCTGGGAACTCAGGGAGTGTGTGACATGGTCAACACGTTCAGCTCTCTACCGCCTGAGTCACTGATACCCCGCCTGCTGCTGGCAATTCGCGAGTCAAACCCAGGTAACCTGATGTCAGACGACACCACTTTGATGTTGCTGCGATCGAGTGGTTCCGAAGTCTGTTTTATTGCAAACCTGAGAATACCGCTACGCATTTTGAAGGTCCCGTGGCAAGCACGCTTTCCTACCACATCGGCGGCAGCGATCATCGAAGTGAAGGGCGCCCCATTACAGCGATAATGGAAGATCGACGATCACTGCGTGAGCTCTTAAGGCGGCGACAGTCATCTGAAGCCAACGAATCCCGCCTCACCAGTCAACCCAGACGTCCCAGAAGCCAGTCAACTTGGCATTTGAAACCTGTTCATCTGCGTTGGAACAGGTGCCGAACAGACCAATTGGAAACTCGAAGCAATTGGCGCCAGACCTTGAAAAGTTTGAGAATCCCCGGGGTCACTCGTCAGATTTATCACTGACAAGCAATGAGATGAATGTCGATGTCAGAGCGATCGCAAAGACCGCACAACCCACACCAAAGATTGCAAGATCGCTATTTGCCATGTTGAGAGCTCCCAAGCACGAGGGTCCCGAAACTGAGTATCGACGGCACCCACAACCCCACGTAAAGACCCTCCTGTTTGCTGCCGGTAAACCAAAGCGAGACCGAAAAAACGAAGGATGCGCCAGCGGCAGCAACATACCCCAGTTTCGCCAATTTTCTCTTATTCATCTTCAGGCCCTCAAATGATGGAATTGTCTTTCACGCAACCTTCAATCGTTCACGCCCATCGTACCCGACATCCCGTGACGGTGCGCAATTCTTAACCGAGTTTCGCCACTACTACCGATGCTTTGTGGTCATCGCGTGTCGTGACCGCGAATTCGCATGTGCGGATCGCATCAATCATCCGAGAGAAAAAACGCTGCTTGTCAGTTCGACTTTGAAATGTTTTGAATTGTGAACGATTCTGACTGCCGTCCATTCCCTCCGCAAACGGTCTTTAGCAGTTTGATGAGGAGGCAAGGACAAGAAGGGGGAATTTAACTGAGCGACTCCTGCTCAGCAGATCTGCCTGGTCTCTGCCCACTGACATTGATTTTTGGTGCAATTTCATATGAACAAAGCGGGTTTCAGTGATATTCAATCTTTTCCGAATAACCCGTGTTACTCATGAACGTTTTATCCGGTCATGATGGCACGAATGAACGTTATGAACGTTTAGAAAAGCAAAAACTCGACAAAGTGAGATCACAGATGAAGAAAATGCTGACCGTGTTGGCGGCAGGGTTGCTGGCTATTTCTGCAACGGCAGAAGCTGGTTCGAAGCGTAAAGGGACAGCAACGACCAATCGGTCGGTACGGGGAACTCATGTGCTGACAACATTTGTGGCTCATCCTGCAGAGAAGGACATTGTGGATACAGCCGTCGGGGCTGGTTCGTTCAAGACCCTCGTTGCCGCTGTCAGAGCGGCTGGTCTGGTTGACACGTTGAAAGGGGACGGTCCTTTCACGGTTTTTGCTCCTGCAGATGAGGCATTTGCGAAACTTCCGAAGGGGACTTTGGAGTCGCTGCTCAAGCCGGAAAACAAAGCAAAGCTTCAGGCGATTCTGACCTACCACGTCGTTTCAGGAAAAGTAATGGCGGCTGATGTTGTAAAAATTAAAGGAGCTGTTTCTGTTCAGGGGCAACAGATTGACGTCGTCGTGAAAGACGGCAAAGTCAAGGTCGACGGTGCGAATGTCGTGAAGACAGACATTGGGTGCTCCAACGGCGTCATCCATGTGATTGACAGTGTCATTCTGCCGGCTGATAAAGACATCGTAGACACCGCGGTCGCGGCTGATTCGTTTAAGACATTGGCTGCAGCATTGACCGCTGCCAGTCTCATTGACACTCTAAAGGGCGAAGGCCCATTCACAGTCTTCGCACCTACCGACGAAGCGTTCGCAAAGTTGCCAGCGGGAACAGTCGAAAGCCTGTTGCTTTCAGAGAACAAGGAAAAGCTGATTGCAGTGCTGACCTACCATGTGGTGGCAGGCAAAGTTCTGGCGAGTGATGTCGTGAAGTTGACATCCGCCAAGACGGTGAACGGTAAAGAAGCGACTGTCAAAGTGAGTGACAAAGGCGTCATGGTAGTTATGGGTGGCTAATGCCAGTTGTTTCAGATTGTTTTTGCACTGTGTTCTGCGGGCCGCCTCCCGAGCCTGCTGGACGGCAGGCAGGAGCAGTGCCACGAGAATCGCGATGATGGCAATGACAACAAGCAATTCGATCAGGGTGAATCCGCGGAGGGATCGAGAACGCAATCGGGACATAGGGGGTGGTCCTTGAGGAGCTGTCGGGTTGAAACCTCGGGCGTGATGAAGGGGGCGGAGAGCGCAGGCGGCCCCGTGGCGTGAAGTTCTCGGGGGAGCGCAGCGCCTGCTGAGCTGCAGTTCCTCAGTCAACGCGGAGTTGTCCGCAGCTACCTGGCAGGAGCCAGCGCAGGAACGTGCCAATTCCGTAAGGCGCGTTGCTCAGTAAGGATGGGATCTGCGCCGAGCTGCGGTGCAGGCGTTCAGCAGACAGATCGGCCGTTCGGCGGTGGCCCAATGGCAGTCACTTTGTCGCCTTTTGCTTTGCGAAAGGACATTCACTGCCGTTCTTTCGCGGAGCGAAAGACGACTATCGGGGCCCCGGACAGCGAAAGTGACTGCCATTGGGCGGTGGCCCGCGAGGCTGGGGCTGTCTGCAGACAGCGCGTGGAATTGGCAGAGCTGGCTGAGGAGAATTGAGTACTGTCTGCGATGCGACAGTCAGCAGGCAACAGGGCGGAGCAGGAATGCGTGGGGCAAAGATGGCGTGGCAGAGGGCGCAGCTGGAGCAATGATGTGGCGTATGGGGGGCCGTTTCGTGCTGCGGATCTGTTTGGCTGTGCTGAGATCGGTTGTGTCTGCTGCAGCAGGCGTGGTTTGGATTTTGGGACGCCGCCGTACCAGAGCAATCCAGATGTTCATGCAGCGCCGGTGCAAATGCAGGCGTTAGCAGCATTTGCAGTGTGAGCAAATGCATACCAATTGCATGTAGAAGGGTGCGCATTGAAAACCGGATGAGGAGTCGACGTGGAACGAGTCGGGTTGCATCTTATCGGCGAATTTGGGGAGTCAAGTGCATTGAACCCAAAAAAGGTTTTATCCATGCATGCTGCTCTTTCGGTCGGGGTTTGTATGCGTCTCCTGTGGATTGGTCAGACGGGAATCAGAGTTTGGCCTGTGGAGGGATCTTGAAAAACGGAGGAAGATTTTGGGGGCGCTGTCTGGAGGGATACTGGGGTCCAGCCCCCAGCCCCCGGGATTGATCGCTTTTGGCCATCACCACCTTTGGGCCGCTCGCGTGGGCCATTGGTTGGCGTGGCGATCATGGAGGCACGAGTGGCTGCCGAAGGCCGCCACAGAGCCGGCCCGGAGCTCAGCATCGTTCGGTTCGGCCTGCCAGTGGACAGCTCTCACCGCGAACCGTCATTGCACGGACTGTTTGTCTCTCGCAAAGGCGTTAAGGCGCAAAGGAAGGACACAACGTTCAAAGTTCCAGCATTTCCAGCTTCGGCCTCTCGGCGACCTTTTCTGCCAGAGATCCCCTGTGATTGGGGGTCACCTCTCTCACGATTGCGGCTTGACATTCAAATCGAGTTGCAGGGCCAATAATGTTGGTCCTTCGGGCATTGATTTCAGTGTCGACCGTGTCTGGAGTGGCTGCAGGAGGGGCTGGAGGTCTTCATCGAAGGCGAGTGCGGCGGGCAGGAGCAGTTCGTGGGGTTGAGCGGCAGCGAGCATGCGACGTGTGGTAACGACGAGGTTTCCGAAGTAGTCGAGCCGATCATTCAGTGTGGCCACCATCGCAGCTCCGTGATTGAGAGCCATGCGGAGTGCCAGTTGATCGGTTGTGTGTGCCTGCAGCAGCTGGAGAGCGGTGTGCAGTGCAGCCGCTGTGTTGGGGAAGACGGCGAGTGCGCCTTCGCCGACGATTTTTACCAGAGTCCCCCCGCATGTGCGGACTGCATCATCGATTTTTTGAAGTTTGGAGCGGATGGTGGCGAAGGCCATACCATCACCGACGGCCTGATAGAGTGATTCGGCATCTGACAGTTCGACGAGCAGCAGAGTGGTGTTGGCGATGGCCACCATGCGACCGGGTGCGAGGACATCAGCGGGGAAGAGTTCGCGGAACAGGGGCAGGGCGGCGGCTGCGGCGGCTGTGAGTGCTCTGCGGCGATCAGCAGTGCGTTCGACGCGAATCTGGAGGTTTTGTGGGGTGTTGTTGAGCAGAGCGAGCACCTGAGACTTGTGTCTGAGAACTGGGATGCTGCCTGGAGGCGGGGCCTGTTGCAGGCTGATTTCTGCGCGGGGTGCGGAGGCACCCGCGGAAACGCTGATTTCTGTGGTGAACGGGAGTTGGGGGCCACGCAGCCGATAGCCACCTTCTGCGAGTGCGAGTTCGAGATCGAAGCGTTCACCGGGTGCGAGTCGAATCTGGGCGACCACGTGGCTGGAGAAGGCAGGTCCGCCAATGCACCAGGTGCGAGTTTCTGTTTGTCTGAGGTCGGGGTGAGCGCGGAAGATGAGTTCGACGGAGGAGCCGAAGTCGAGTGAGTACTGCAGGTCACAGGCGGAGCAGTAGTTGTGGTCCTGGAGTGCTGCGAGGGTTTCCTGGACGTCGGCGGGGATGCGGCAGGAGGGGCAGAGCAGGTCCCAGAGGTGCAGCAGGAGTCCATGTCGTGCGGCGAGGAGGCAGGCGTGCACAACATCGCCGGGCGGCAGTCCGAACCGTTCGGCGAAGACGAGTGGTCGGATGCGGGCCGCTTCGAGGTCGGGTGCGGTCTGGAGGAACTGGCCGAGGATATCGACGACCGAGGGATTGGCTCCGGCTTCGAGGAGTTGTTCGAGGCGTTGTCGGAGTTTGCGGCGGGTGGTGGCTGCGAGTTTCACGGGAACGCCAAACGGATCTTCCGCCGGACCTGCGCCCTGCTGCAGAAACTGATCGAGTTGCTGGTACAGTTTGCGAAAGCCTCGAGGCGCTCTGCCGGAGAGTTCGACGCGGCAGAGGAGTTTTCCGGCCAGATTGGTGGGAACGGCTCGAAAGATTTGTGTGAGTCGCGTGCCTCCGGAGGGAGCAGGCTGGAGTTCCACGACGTTCATGAACCACAGGAAGGGGCCACCGATGAATTCACGCAGAACGCTGAATCGTCGGCCTTCAATCCATTCGTATGGGTGTTCCTGCCACATGAGTTTCTGGCCGGCGACTTTGGTTTCGGCGAAGCGTTCCAGACCGCGGACGGGATGTCGCCGATGTGTGTAGGTGACGGGTGCCAGTCCGAGTGCGTGGTTGACGCGATCGGTATGTGCGACGTGTGGCCAGAGTTGTGCGGGTGTGGAGGCAAGTTCGCAGGTGAAGCGGAATTCGAAGACGTTGCGTCCGCAGGTTTCCGGGGCAGCGGGATGGGCGAGGATTGAGGCGGGCTGTCCATTGACGAGTCGTTCCAGATCGGCTGCGAGTTCGTCGGCGTTTGCGTATCTGACATCGGGGTTTTTGGCGAGGCATTTTTCGACGACGCTGATGCAGGCATCGCTGAGTGTGGTGCGGAGTTGTCGGAGCTGGGGCAGTGGATGATTGCAGTGGGCATTGAGCACGGCGACCTGGTTTTCACCCATGAAGGGTGGCCGTGCTGCGAGCAGATGAAACAGGGTGGCGCCGAGGGAGTAGATGTCGGAGCGGGCATCGGCGGTCTGACCGCGGCACTGTTCGGGGGACATATAAAGAGGTGTGCCGAGGATGGTGCCGTCCTGGGTGAGTGCCATGGATTCAGACTGCTGGAGGGTGCGGGCGAGTCCGAAGTCGGAGAGTTTTGCCAGCGGTCCGGCCGGGGCAGGGTGCTCGTGGGGGGAGGCCGCTGTTCCCCGCAGGTATTCCGCTCCGGCCAGCGTGAGCAGAATATTGTCGGGCTTAATGTCGCGGTGGCAGATGGATTCGCGATGGGCGGCAGCGAGTCCCAGAGTGGTGTCGAGGACAATGCGGACGGCAGCCTGTTCCGGAACGCCGAGGTTTTCCTGCATGCTGTCAGCCAGAGTTCCTCCGGGAACGAATTCCAGTGCCAGAAAGTGAAAGCCCTGATCGCAGTTGCTGTCCAGCAGTGCGGCAACCCAGGGGCTGCGGCTGCGGGCGAGCAGTCGAGCTTCCTTTGTGAACCTCCGCAGCATGACGGCGTTTTGTGACATGCGTTCGTTGAGTATTTTGACGGCTGCGGATGAACCATCGGCGGTGTCTTCGGCAAGATAGACGGTTCCGGCAGCGCCTTCTCCGAGCTGTCGAATCAGGCGGAATCGTCCGAGCAGTTCGGGGAGTTTTCGGGGTCCGCCTGTGTTACCTGCTGGTGTGTGTTGTGAGGGCAGAAGCAGGGTGCCTTCGAGCGGCAGGCCGGGGGTGGAAAGCAGAGTGACGGCGGTGAGCTGAGCGTGGTTGACGGCTGGTGTGCCAGCACGCTCTGAATCACCGGCTGTGGCGAATTGCTGGAGGCGGCTGGCAAGCACGGCGGCGGAGGCCGGGGGTGTGTCGTCGGCGGGCGGTCGGGTGAGCAGCAGCGGGCGCAGAGCTGCGGCGATTGGGCTGAGATGGGGATGGCTGTCGAACAGTTGCAGCAGGGCTGTGCACAGGGACGCCACATCGTCTTCCGGGTCTGCATTTCCAGCGGGTGTGGCAAGGTGTGCGAGCAGGTCCAGTTGCCAGAGACCTGCAGGATTGCAGACGATATCGCCGCTGTTGAAGGGCCCTGTTGTCAGTCCGAGTCGATGCACTTCGGCCAGCCCGGAAAAGAGCAGGGAGGCTGAGGCAGCGGCTGAGGGAATGGCTGGTGTTGTGGTCGGGGAGGAACTGGCGGCCGGGCCAGCGGGGGCGAAAACAAACCACGGTGGGCTGGCCTCTGGTCGCTGGTCGATCGGCAGTTGCAGCCCGGGATGTTGCACGTGTTGCAGGATTCTGAGGCCGCGGAGGATGCGGGACTGGGCCGGTTCGGTGGCGTGCAGGGAGCGGATTTCGCCGCTGATCCCTGTGACAGTCCGTGCAGAGAAGGCGGACCAGAACGGGTGCTCTGCGAGCGGGCCGTCCACCAGCCAGAGGGAATTGCCTTGAAATTCCACTGCAGCGCTCCTGGTGTTCCTGACAGCAAAAAAGTGAACCGGTCTGCCGCAGCAAACCGGTTCGCACTGGAAACGGCACTGAGTGATGAGCGGTCGCTGTTCAGGGAGCGTCGTTCACCGTCAGCCGCTGGCAAACAGATCCAGTTCGTCCAGCCATGTTGCGTCATTGTAATTGACGAACACCAGATCCGCACCACTGCCGCTGCAGAGAATATCCTGAGCGGTGTCCGCGAGCACTTCAATGCTGTTGCGGAGGCGCCGACCGGTGGCCGTTCCGGACTGTACCGCGGCGGCTCGTGCAGCGGCCGTGCCGGATCCGCTCCACGTGGACAGGAGGTCGATGAGGGCTTCCGGATTGCGATCCCAGACCGTGGCACCGGTCACCAGCAGATCGTCACCATCGCCGCCCTTGATGTAATCGGCTCCGTTGCCGCCGATGACGAAGTCGTTGTCCATGCCTCCTTCCAGTCTGTCATTACCCGCTTCACCGACCAGCACGTCGTGACCGGAGTGTCCTTCGATCCAGTCGTGGCCGTCACCTCCGAAGAGCAGGTCATGACCACCGTATCCAAGCAGCAGATCGTTGCCGGATCCGCCATCCAGTCGGTCGTTGAATGCGGAACCTGTGAGCTGATCATTACCGGCATCGCCGAAGATCCATGCTGGAACGCGGCTGGAGCCAGCGGAAACGAAATCGTCACCATCGCCGGCCGAAATGACAACGCGTCCACCCGCTGGAATGCTGAAGGCTCCGTGGAAAGCACCATTGATGCCAACTCCTGTCTGCCCGGAAGCAGGATCGCTCCAGATGATGATGGAATCGGCACCGGTTGTTCCCTGGACGTAGAGCACACCATTGACCATGCGCGCACCTGCTTCGAGGCGGTCATTGAGTGCAATGTGAACGGTGGCGCGGGAGGAAAGTGGCTGTGGTGCGGAGTCGGTGACTTCGACAATCAGGCTGAAGACGGGACTGGTTTCGTAATCCACAGCGGCGGGCGCTGCCACTGTAATCTGGCCGGTCTGCGGATGAATTTGAAATGCGTTTGCCGGATTACCGCTGACGATGCGCCAGGTGAGTGACTGACCGGGATCCGGATCGGAGGCGGCCACCGTGACCACGATGGTTCCGGCCGGGCTGTGTTCGTCAATCACCGCGGTGGCGTCGGTGGCGACAGGGCTGCGATTGGACTGGCCCGTTCCCGCAGCAGCAATGACTTCTCTGGCGATAACGGTGCCGAAGTCTGCGGCGGAATCGTAGTTTTCAGCGGTGATCAGGCGGCCATCGACCACGACGTCGTCGGCTGCGGTGGCGGGATTTCCGTACTGGCCGCTGCGGAGGTTGGCACGCCCGCCGTTGGCGACAACCTGTTCGTACTGACTGAGTGCGAAGGCGTCGTACCAGCGGTTGTTGTAGAGGACCGCGGGAGAACCGATGTGGGGCACCGAAACCGTGCGACCGGCAACCAGACTGCTGCCATTGACTCGCGCCCAGGCAGCGACGGTGACGGCGTGGCAGATGAAGCCGAGGTGTTTGTCGGCAGCGTGGAATTCACTGATGAGCTGATTGACGGTGTTTTTGACAGCGGTGTTGCCGTCGTAGTGATCGAAAGCGTAGTCACCGGGAAAGGCTGAGCTTTGGTACATTGAGGAGCCCCAGCCACCGATGAAGACCATGGCGGAGTAATTGGCGGACTGGACATGGCTGAGCGCAACGTCCGGATTGACCTGCCCACTGCTTCCGGGGGCCTGTCCGGACCCCGGGTGCGGAAAGGTTGGCAGGGTGCTGGAGGCGGCCACGTGGACGGTCAGACCGGCATTTTCGAGGGACTGTCGCGTATCGCTGTACTCGCGATAGTAAAAATCCTGGCGATCGGCAACGACGAGGAGCACCGGGAGCGTCTGAGCGCTGAGCACAGTCCGCTGTTCGAGTGTCTGCAGCTCGGCAGAGGTAACGGCCGGGCAATTTTTACGGCGGCTGGATGCGGATTTCCGGAAGACAGGCAGGCGGAACATCGGTTAGACTCCCTGATCAGGCATGGTTGCGAGCAAACGGAAGCCTTTCAGGCTTCCCCCACAATGGCTCGCCGAACGCATTGCTTCTGCGACAGGAATTTCAGAAATTCTGCAACATGGCCCCGAACAGACTTTCCGGAGAAGTGACTGGCTGGATTCAGCGAGTGCGTGCAGGCGACAGTTCGGCTGTGCAGCACTTGTGGAA
>Ga0172367_10003985_pt1 | contig 18694 bp, 19 predicted proteins | sample Lak10m_FD_114542 | JGI IMG/M metagenome (GOLD analysis project Ga0172367, IMG submission 114542) | Freshwater microbial communities from Kabuno Bay, South-Kivu, Congo - kab_022012_10m | ecosystem: Environmental > Aquatic > Freshwater > Lake | place: Democratic Republic of the Congo: South-Kivu...
ACAAGACAGCTAGTACTACGCGGCGTGAATCAGGCAATCCTTACAAGCGGAGTCAGGAATTAGAACTCAGTATTCAGGAGAAGTAGATGGATTTATGCCAGGGTCTACTAAGTCCAAGTGTGACACAACAGGGGTTGATGATAAGTCCATAGGACACAGGCATGGGGGCTAGACTTTTACGGGGATATCCGCGGTATGTGAGTCTGAAGGTTCAGAAACAGCGTAGGTGGGTAGGTCAAACCAAAAGGTGGTGCCCAGCCCCACTTCACTGATCAAATGCACCTGGCTGTTGTGCTTCTCGATAATATTCTTGACGATGGAAAGTCCTAGGCCAGTGCCCTCCAGGGTATGAACTCGATTTTCCACCCGGAAAAATCGATCAAAAATAGCCTGTTGGTCCTCTGGGGCAATGCCAATACCTGTGTCAGAAACCTCTATGCGGATACAGTCACCTTGTCCATTGTGTCCACAGTTGGTCAATTTATAGGCCCGCAGGATTACCTGACCACCGGGCTCGGTAAATTTCAGGGCATTACCCACCAGGTTACTGAAGACCTGTAACAGTAGATCGTAGTTACCCATCACTGGGGGTAGAGCGGGCTCTACAGATTGAACTAGTTCAATTTGTTTATCCTTGGCATTGAGGCGATGGGTGCGCAGGGTTTGCTCAATCGGTTGGGCAATATCGACGGCATCAATAACGTACTGTCGGCTAGACTCCAGCCGAGATAAATCCAACACATCATTGACCAACCGGGTCAGACGATCGGTTTCATGGTTAGCGGTCTCCAGAAATTCCAAACGTTCGCTATCGCTAAGATTCTCACCGTAGTCGTGCAGGGTTTCGATAAAGGACTTGATGTTAAACAGGGGGGTGCGTAGCTCGTGGGAGACATTGCTAATAAACTGAGCCTTGGCCTCATTCAAGGCCGCCTCACGGGTAATATCCTGAACGGTGATGGCTAGACCTTTCACATTTTCCCTGGCTTGATCTAAGACCGTATTCAGTAAAATTCGCAGCGTACGATAGCTGGGTTCTGTCAGGGGAACGGTAAACTCCATGGCCTCGGATTCTCTTTGAACCGCCTGAAAGAGGGGTCGGGTTAAGGGTACACGCACAGGAGGTGGCAAGTGGTCAAGCACTAACTCTCCGTCCAGGAGCTGAGTTTCCCAGCCAAAAATCCGCCTGGCCGTAGGATTAACCAGGACGACGTGCATGTCCGTATCCAGCAAAATAGCGCCATCCGCAATGGTAGAAACCAGGGTTTCCAGCTTGGCCTTTTCTGCGGTTAGTTCTTCAATATTTTGCTCTTCGTAGCGCTCCAGACGCTCCGCCATGTCGTTAAAGCTGTAGATCAGCTCCCCCAACTCGCCACCAAGGGGAAGATCAATTCGCTGCTTGAAATTGCCGGCGGCAATGTTTTTGACCCCTAGCAAGAGCTCCTTAATGGGTTTGGTAATGGTCAGGGCATTGAAGACTGAACCCAGGATCACCATTACCCAAATGGAGACAAACACGGCAATGGTGACGTCGCGGGTCAAATGGGAGGAGGCGACAACGGTGGGGTTAGGGTTGATACCCAGGGCCAGGATGCCCATTTGCTGGCCATTGTAGTTGAGGGGTACAAATACGTCGGTGACCTCGCCGGCAGGGGTGAGGTGCTGGCGTACCAGGGGTAGATTGGTGTTTTGGGCGTAGCCCTCGGGGATCTGAATACGGCGCCGCAGGGTCAGGGAGCTTTCCACTGCGGTATCGGAAAAGGGAATGCCAAAGAAAATGTCGCCGTTTTCATCGGCGTAGAGCATGTAACGAACGCTGGTGGTGCTTTGGTAAAAACTGGAGGAAAAGCGAGCCAGTTCAGTGCGATCGCCCTCCTGCACCAGGGGCGCCACGTTAGCCGCCAATAGCAAGCCCAAATCCCGGGCGAAACGGGTATCGTTGAGGCGAGCATCGGCCTGGATGGTATGAACAGCCCAAAAGGTGAGGCCGCTGGTAATCAGGGAAACCACCAGGGTAGCCCCAGCCATTAGCCGGGTCTGTAGGGTAAAATCCCCCCACCAGCGTCGCAGGAATTGCCTAATTTCACGGAGTAGGTTAACCAACGGTGCCCTGCTGTTCAACTAACGCTAAAGATCGACTGACTCAACCCTCCGCTGACCTGGATCTTAATCCTTGCCTGTACGGATCTCTACTCTGTGACCTCGTCTGTGACCTTGGCCGGGTCGTGGCCAGCCACAAACTCCTTATCTATTGAGTCTGCCCTATGCTGTCTGACTAATGGTTATATTCTGGCACGATCGCGAAAAATTGGCTGGTTTGAGCCGCCCTAGCTGGCCTCTCGCTCCACCGAAATGACATTTTCGGTAATGGTCTCGAAGGTGTCGTCATGGCTAATTACAAACAACTGGGCAAAGCTCTTGATCCGTCCCAAGGCCTCCGCTAAGCCCTGGCGTCGAGACCGATCCATGTTGGTGGTGGGCTCATCAAAAAAGGCAATATCCAGATCCGCCAGCACCTTGAGAAGGGCTAGCCGCACCGCCAGGGCGGCACACATCTGTTCTCCGCCGGAGAGGTTCACAAAGCGGCGTTGATTAGCCCCTTCCTGCACCACAATTTCGTAGTCCCGGGTCCAGTGCAGGGCCACGTTAGGTCGATTCATTAACTCCCGAAATAGTCGATCGGCCTGCAGGGAAATATTACGGACGTACTGCTCGGTAATGCGGGGACCGGCTTCGTTATAGCTCTTGCGGGCGAAGTTAATGAAGCGTTTGATCCGCTCCCGTCGTTGCAGATCGATCTGGGCCTGGCCTTGCCGCTGGGCAATCGCCACCAGCCCCGCCAGCTGTTGCTCCAGATCGGCTAGGCGCTGGTGTTGCTGGGGTAGGCTGCCCGCCAGTTGATCCGCCTCGGACCGCAGGGTGGCGTAACGGTTCTCCAGGGCGGCGATCGCCGCTGGGTTGACTCGGGTGGTGGCCTCCTGGTAAGCCTGATCCACCGCCTGCCAGCGCTGTTCGATCTGCTCCAGGGTGGCCTGGGCCGCGATCAGATCTGCCTGGATCTGGGGATGCTGGTTGGCCAGGGTTTGACTTTGCAGGTAGAGATGATAGCCAGTCTGACACTGCCGCCGCCGGGTCTGCTCCGTTTCCAGGGCGGTCTCCAGGTCCCCAAAGGTGGCCAGCTGCTGATCCAGGCTGGCGAGCTGCTGTTGGAGGGCCACCTGATCCGCCAAGAGCTGGGTCTGAGTGGCCTCCAGCTGACCTGGATCCGGTAGGGTACGCTGGAGAATTTGACTTTTCTCCCGGGGACGCCCCAGTTCCTCAAGCTGCCCTTGTAATGACTGGATCTGGGTTTCCACGGTGGTGGTGTCGGTCAGTTGCTGTTCCAGTCGGGCGAGGGTAGCTTGCAGTTGGGCTTGCTCCTGTTGGGTTTGGTCTAACTGGGCCAGTAAGCCAGGGCGTTGGGCCAGTTCACCGCGCCAGGCGTAGCGCTGCTGGAGCGCCTGCTCCAGGGTTTTGATGTGTGTCTCCAGGGTGGCTCCATCGGTTTGGTCCGCTAGATCCGCCAGAATCTCTTCTAATGCCTGGATCAGGTCGGCATAGATGGTACTGGTCTCAGACCAGTGCTGGCTGAGCTGGGTCAAACTGGCGGTGGCTGGCAGGGGGGTCAGCAGGGGAGTGAGGTCTGCGATCAGGGCGGTGGCGGCGGCAGCCTGGGTGCCCCAGCGTGCCTGACTGTGATCGACTAAAGCCCGAAGATCGCTCTCAAACTGCTGGGCCATGGCCAGGCGACTGATCTGCTGTTGCAGGCGATCGCGGTCGGTCTCCAGGGCAGGAATTTCGGCAACGGGAGCCTCCAGGGGCTGCAGGCGATCGCAGCTCTGCTGCCACCGTTGCACCTGGTCTGCCAACTGGTCACAGCGGGTTGCCACCTGCTGCCGCTCCAGGGCTAACTGGAGCAACTGCTGCTGGTGTTGCTGCCAGGTTTGCAATGCCTGCTCCAACTCGATTTGTCGGGCAATTTGGGGCTGCAGTTGGTCAAGCTCTGCCTGGGCCGCAGCCAGGTTTTCCAGCTGGGTTTGCACCCGGACCAGTTCGGTCTGGTTTTGGCTATGGCTCGCCTGGACTGCCTGGTACTGCTGCTGCAACCGTTGCCGGGCCTGCTGTCGTTGCCCCAACTGCTCCAGGGCCTGATCCGCCTGCTGGTAGCCCTGGTAGTCCTGGCGTTGGGCCTGGCACTGGGCTACCGCCGCCGCCGCCTGGCTGAGGGCCCCCTGTAGCCGGGCCAGATTGACCTGCTGTGCCTGGCGCTGGTGTTCCAGATCCTGCCGCTGCCGCTCCAGAGCCTGCTGCTGATCCACCTCAGCCTTGAGCTGGTCCCGCTGCCCCTGCAGGTCCGCCAGGCTGACCCCCAACTCCTGCAGCCGTTGCTGACTGGTCTGGAGTTCCTGGATGAGCTGCTGCTGACGATCCTGAAGCTCCGGCCAGGGGGCCAGGGCCTCCTGATAGTGATCAATCTGAGCCTTGACCGCCTCCACCTGATCCTCGGCGTAGCGGCGCAGGGTATTCATTTGTTTATAGGCTAGCTTGTAGTCCTCCACCTTGAGGATGGCATCAAACACCGCCTTACGCTGCTCAGCGGGTTGTAGGAAATCTGCGGTAAAGGTGCCCTGGGGCACCCCCACGGTGCGAGCGAATAGCTGGGCCAGGTTGGTGGTGGCACTCACCCCCAGGTGCTGGCGCAACCAGGGCAAAATCTCATCCTTAAGACGGCTGTAGGGCAGGCGTTGATTGAGCTGGGGGTCAAACACCTGGTAGCCTCGCTGGGTACAGCGCTGCACCTGATAGGTGCGACCGTCGTGGTTAGAGGTAAACGCCACCGTTACCTGGGCGCTACCGCTACCATTGCGGATTAGGTCCTCCTTGGCGTAGTCACCCTGGTGATTAAAGAGAACCCAGGCGATCGCCTCCAGAATGCTGGTTTTACCGGCACCGTTTTCCCCACAGATGGCGTTGGTACCGGGTTGAAACTCAAAGAACCGGTCCCGGTGGGCTTTAAAATTCTGCAGGGCAACGGAGAGAATTTGCATCGATGGTCCTAGCGGGTGATCAACCCCATGTCTAAACCGTGGTAATGTCCTTTTCCTTTGCCGCCAGGGCCTGGTCTAGCTTGGCAATATACTTATCCGTTAGCTTTTGGATTTCCTCCTGCAGGTCACGGGCTTCATCTTCGGAAATTTCGCTGGCTTTCTCCAGTTTTTTGATGCCATCGATGCCCTGGCGGCGCTGGTTGCGGATCGATACCCGGCCCTCCTCCGCCAGCTTGTGGGCAGTTTTGACGAATTCCTGCCGCCGTTCAGCGGTGAGGGCAGGAATATTCAGGCGGATCACCCGGCCATCATTGTTGGGGGTGAGCCCCACGTCAGATAGGGAGATGGCTTTCTCAATCTTGGTTAAGGTACTGGCATCAAAGGGTTGAATCATCAAAGTACTGGCATCGGGGGTGGAGATATTGGCCAGGGCCTTGAGGGAGGTTGGCACGTCGTAATATTCAATTTCAATACGATCCAGCAGGGAGGCATTGGCCCGTCCAGTGCGAATCGTGTTGAAATTCCGCTGGGTGGCCTCAATTGCCTTCTGCATTTGATCTTCGGTCTCTAGCAAAACATCATCAGCTGACATCAAAGGACTCTCCTACAAGTGTGCCAATCGACTCACCCATCAGGGCCCGCTTAATGTTACCGGGTACCGATAGGTCAAAAACCATAATGGGAATGTGATTGTCTTTACAGAGGGCAATGGCGGTGCTGTCCATCACCTTGAGGTCGTGCTGGAGCACGTGACCGTAGGTAAGGGTACGATAGCGCCGGGCATCCGGATTAATTTTAGGATCAGAGTCGTAGATTCCGTCAACTTTAGTGGCCTTGAAGACTACCTCCGCATTAATTTCCGCCGCCCTGAGGGCGGCGGTGGTGTCGGTGGTAAAGAAGGGATTGCCGGAGCCCGCCCCAAAAATAACCACCCGGTTTTTTTCCAGGTGGCGGATGGCGCGGCGGCGGATATAGGGTTCGGCCACCTCCTGCATGGCAATGGCGGTCTGGACCCGGGTACAAACCCCAATCCGCTCCAGGCAGTCCTGCAGGGTCATGGCGTTCATCACCGTGGCAATCATGCCGATGTAGTCGGCGGTGGCCCGGTCCATGCCCGCAGCGGCCCCCTTAATGCCCCGAAAGATGTTGCCTGCCCCCACCACAATGGCGGTTTCCGTACCGGCCTGCACCCCCTCGGCAATCTCGGCGGCGATCGCCTCCACCACCTGGGGATCAATGCCATAGGCCAGATCCCCCATCAGGGCCTCGCCACTGAGTTTAAGTAATACTCGCTTATATGTTCCCATAGGAGGTTCGTGTAGTAAGGTCTAGAAGTCCCACCCCACTATACCGATTTCCCCTGCCATGATGGCCACCATGCTGTTGCAAATTGGGCTGGTTTTAGCCTGGCTAGGGCTGGTAGGGGCCCTTGCCGAAGGCCTGCGGCGCTACACCCAGGTGGGCACGGAAATGACTCGCAAGGTGGTCCACATCGGCGCTGGGCAGGTGATTCTGCTGGCCTGGTGGTTGCAGACCCCCACCTGGATGGGGGTGGCGGCCTCGGTACTGTTCAGTGGTGTGGCCCTGCTCTCCTATCACTACCCGATTTTACCGGGCATCAATGGGGTGGGTCGCCACAGTTTAGGCACCTTTTTCTATGCCCTCAGCATTGGCCTGTTGACCCTGGCCTTTTGGCCCCCTACCCTACCCCAGTATGCCGCCCTGGGCATCCTCACCATGACCTGGGGGGATGGCTTAGCCGCCCTGGTGGGGCAACGGTTTGGCCGTCATCCCTACCAACTGTGGGGCAGTCAAAAAAGTTGGGAGGGTAGTCTGACCATGGCCCTGGCCAGTTTTGGCGTGGCCCTGGCGGTCTTGGGCTGGACCGCCGGATGGAGCACCCAGGTGGGGGTGACGGCCCTGGTGGTGGCGATCGCCGCCACCGCCCTGGAGACCCTCTCCATTTACGGGTTGGATAACCTGACGGTGCCCCTGGGTAGTGCCCTGCTGGCCTACGGCTTGATGCGATGACCACCGGGGGTAGCGCTGGTGTCAAGATCGGTTAAAACAGAACAGGAGAACTAGGGAAACTCTGATGCAGATCCAGGGCAGCACCACCACCGCACTGATCGACCAAATTTTAACCATGGCTCAAACCGGGGTCTATCGCCAGTCGTTATTTGAAGCCCTGGCCCCCCTGGCGAGCCAGCGCCAGATCCGATCAGCGATCGCCGCCGCTCGACAGTTTGGCCTCTACAGTGTTCCTACCCTGCGAGATCGGGATCTAGGCACCTATTACCAGGTTACCGTGGCGGACTACACTGCCTTTCAGGCCGCTGCTAAAACCCTAACCGCCCTGCCCCCAGGCACTGACCTGGCGGCCCAGGTGATCACCAGTCAGCAGGCCCTGCGGGGCATGTTAACCACCGTTGCTGGCTGTGCCCTGGGCCTGGGGGGGCTAGGGGGGTGGTGCCTGCTGGAGGGTCAGGCCCAAACCGGTGGCTGGCTGGGGCTGGGGTCTCTGCTGGCGGCAGGGCTGTGGCTGGTCCAGCGGGCCATCGCCAAACGGGCCCTATAAAAGCCCTTGATCGAGCCATAGATCGGGTCAGTACGGTCTTCCTGATACGGTCGAGACGGTGGGAAAGCCCTGCTATTCCAAGGGTTTTCCCTACCTGTACAAACAGGGCAGCTCTGACAAAATAGGGATGTTCACGTCAAGGAGATAACCATGAAAAAGGGGCTGTTTACTCAATCAATTATGGATTGGTATCGCCAACTGGTTCGTAACTCTAAATATCGCTGGGTAGTACTACTGGGGACCCTGCTATACCTGGTCAGCCCCCTGGATATCTCCCCGGATATGATGCCAATTTTAGGGTGGGTTGATGATGGGCTACTGGCCACCATTGCCATTACCGAAGTCGCCCAAATTTTGCTAGATCGCAAGCGCAACCTGCGCCAGGCCAAGCAATCGCCGACCGGTGAGACCCCGGCCGAAGTGGTGGATGTGGTCGCTACCACCCTGAGCTAGGCCTACCGGCACCGCGCTCCTCGCCAATTCATTTGTAACTCTTAAGGATGGATACCATGACCAACAGCGTGCAGGACAAAGTTAAGGCGGACTGGGAAAAGGCCCAACAGGAGGGCAGTCAGCGGATCAACCGGATTCGCGAAATTTTCCAGGGCGCCGCCCACGAAGCCCTCTCCGAGCTCAAGGACGGCACCCTGGAGGTGGAGTCCCTGGGGCGCCAGTCCCTGGCTGAGATGATTGAGCAACTAAAGGCTAAGGAAGCGGCGGCAGCAGCGGGGGAACCGACGGAGTCAGCCGATCCGGCGGCGGCCTCAGCCCAGCCAGTTCCCCCCAGTTGGGGAGACATTCTAGCGGAGGTGCTCAATCTGGCTAACGATCGCAAGGCTAGCTGGACCGCCGATGTAATTAGCCATCTTCAGAATCAGTTGAACCGCTTCGACCAGGACATGGGCCAAACCTATGGCGATCGCTACCGCCCCTGGCAACCCTTAATTCAAGGGCTGCGATCGCTGCTGGGGCTGGCCTCTCAAGCGGCCACCCCCCCCTCCCAGCCCCCCACCACCAGCGGCCCAGTCACCATCGAAGTGCTGGAGGATGAAGTTAACCCTGGGGATCAGCAAGGGTAACGGACCATCACGGTGCATTACGCTTTGATAATCCCTGCAACGTTTTTAAGCCAGTGGTGGCACCGATTCCCCTGGCTTGCTAGAACAGAACTAGCTCGATTAGAGGATAGCTAGCGGTGGCCAGAACCCAGAGGGTTAGGTGAATCGGTGATCAGGTTTACAGTGGGTGCCAGCCTGGGGGTATCCCCAGGTGAGGCCCTCTAGCCGGGCTGGCTAACCTGGATGGATGTTTACGGTATGGTTAAATCCTCCCTTGCCCGTTTACCCTACGGATCCCCCGTCTCCAGGCCGTCTCAACCAGAGGGCCATCTGGCCCTGGCCCTAGCGGATGAGTCATGGCTGCGGGCTCTCTTGACCGATAGTTTGCCAGCGATCGCCCACCCCCACGAGATCGGCGCCGTCTCCCTGCAGATCGGTGTGCCCCTCAGTCTTACCCCCCAGACCAGGATTGACGCTGTCCTCACCTTTGAGCACATTAAGTGCGTCCTAGCTGGATCCTGCGCCGATGCTCCGCCAGTGCCAGAGCCGGAAAACCACAGCCAGTACCAATCCTTGACCAACTACCACTCGGAGCTGGTTAACCTGGCCCTGAATATCACCCCTAGCCAAGCGGTACAACTGCTTCTACAGGCTGGCTTTAACCCTGAGCAAACCCATCAGATTCTGCATCTGCCCTACCAAGCCTGGCACAAGTCCTGGTGGTATAGCCTGGACCTGGACGGATTTCTAACGGTCCCCTTCCAACGGTGGATTTGTACCCGTCGGTTTGCCGATGGTACCCTCACCCTCCAGTTCAAAGACTATTACAGTCGAGAACGCCCCATCCATTTCCGTAGCCAACCCCGGCAATTGCCAGTGATAGTGCACCAATTCGCCCTGGGGTTTTGTGATACCCTGGCCCAGGTTAACCTGGCTCGGCGAGAGCTGGCTACGACCCAGGCAATTTTGATGATTGCTGCGATCGCCGAACTGGAAATGCAGGGCTACATCCGGCAGCAAGTTAGTCTCTTTATCCAACCCTGGTCTGGTGGACATGCCGTTGACGGAACATACCCTTCCACGACGGCCAGCTGCCGGATTTGCCAACAAACCAAATGTCCTATGCAAGGAGTAGACTCCTCACCGGTGATTGCCTGTCGGGCTTTTTCCCCATTACCTGGAATATAGTCGGGTTGTTCAAGGGCCAGGAGAATGATCCAAGCCCCTAAACTAAACCCCTTAGGACTCCACCATCACTTGAAACTGCAGCGTATCACCAGCATGGGCCCCCAGGCTCAGTTCTACACTGTAGGCAGAACCTGTTTGTGCCGGATTGATTGACACAATCAAATCACCAGGACTAGATCGCTCCGCCTTCAAGCATTTCTCACCATCAACCAGATTGACGGCACCGGCTTCAGGTAAGGTGATCTGCACCTCTAACTGGGGCTGGCTATCTGACCGGTTATGGTAGGTAGCTCTCACCATCACCACCCCACCTCTGATCAACCAGATCCGATTGGCGGTGGGCTGAGCATAGGAAACCGCCAGGGTGAGTGCTTCAAAAATACTCTTGGCAGCCAACATCGAAAGGGCAATTTGTTGCTGGGGAGTAGCAGTGCCGTAGCTAACCTGACTCAAGCTAGGGGATTGGACTGACCGATAGGCCGGCCGCACCACCAAACCAGCGATGTAATCCAGACTTTGAGGTTGGGCTGGGAAAAGAGTTTCCACCGCCTGAACTAACCGCCTACCCATCTGCAGCGTGTGTTTAGCGATTTGCTGACATTGGTTTAACAGCTCGCTCAACACCTCCTCAGGTAGATCGGAGGGAACCTCCAGGTTCTTTAGATGGTCTAACCAAATAGAACCCCTAGTCGAGCCGGTATTCAGCATATCAGGGTAGTCTTGTACCCCCTTTTCCCAAGGAAATAGGGGCGGTCGATGGGCAATTTCCTGCTTCAATCGTCGCTTTAACAGCGCTTCGTAGTGGGTTTTCACGGTAGGAAGATCTCCAGGATTAAACGTAACAGTATTGGTAGACCCGGGACTAAGCGAGGCTAGATGAGGTCTCTCTGACTGAGCATCATCGGCTGAGTCTGCTTCGAGTAGCAACTGCCGCAGGATCTCTTGACCAATGTCTATCTCTTTATTCATAGGTTTACCCTGTCTATCCGGACATTAAAGGTTACGAATTTCCCAAGCCAGCTCTATAAGATGGGTCCAGTATTTCTTAAATTGAGTGACAGTCAACCCTAAAAGTCTGGCCGCTTCCCCATCCTCTACCCCCTGTTGTTTTAACTGAAGAAGCTTAACCTGTTTAGGACTCAGTTGATCGTGCCACTGTTGCCATTGCTGAGGGGTAAGACCAAGGTTGTTGGCCAACCCGGCCCCTAACCATTCGTGAACCAACTCCCACTGGTGAGATAGGGCAAAGCGCAGCAAATGATACTTAAAACGTTGCTGTAGGTAATCCCGCTCTCGTGGGGTGATATTGAGTAGGTCTTCGATCTCTTGGGGAGAGAGGTCCAGTAGTCGCAGGGCAAAGTAATCAGCACACTCGTCCTGGTTCCGTTCCTTGAGGTAAGCCAATAGCTGTTCCACCACTTCGCCCCGCAGGGAGGGTTCTGGCAGCTCATTCACCTGTTCTAGAATTTCCTCTCGCACCCGTTGGTGGGAAGCAGAGGGCCGAATATCATCGCTGTCACCCCCAAAGTTAGTAGCTTGCTCAATATCCACCGCCACCTCTGGAGGTTGTTGTCGGCAAAAGGTTTGAGCTCTCAGGACTAATAGTTGCTGACTACGCTGTCCCGATAGGGTGATACGCCGCTTGCCGTAGCGTTCTGAAAAGGCCATAAACTCAGCCAACTCCAGGAGGGTACGGGGTTGGTAAAGCTCATCCAACTGGTTCTCGCGGCGAAAGGCGGTGAGGACTTCTAGATAAAACCCCTGCAAAAAATCTTCAATAAGCCCTATACGAGCTTGATAGCTGGTTTGGATATGGGCTGGGGTAATGTAACGGTAAACAATCGCACTGAGGGTACTATGGAGCTCCACACGACCTTGCGCTGAACCCAGGTTGTAATACCTCAAACATTGCTCAACCCGTTGCTGCCCAAGGGACTTTGCCCAACTCGCCACGGTTCCAGAGGACTGAATACGACTACTTTCTTCGCAGATCCGGTGCACTTCATGGACAATTCGTTGTGCCACTCCCCAGCATACCGGCTGAGGAGCGCTAGTCTTAGTTCTTAACTCCTCAGCAAAAACCTTAGTCAGTGCAGGAAGAGATAGCAAGCCATTCCCCTGGGCCAAGTCTAATGATCCTCAAAGGTGATGAAACGACAATATGAGGTTAAGTAATGAATCGGGAAATTAGACACACCCGTGTATCATAGCTTTGGCCTGGGTTAACCGGTGATTTTATGTCTCTTTATACAAAACATGCTTGATAACTATGAGATATCAAAAAGTCAAGCCCCCATAGCATGGTATGGCTGACATCTGCCGGATAGCACTAACTACCCTGGCATTGCCAGGAAGGGGTAAGCCATAGCCTGGATACACTAATCCTTAGTATACTAACTGAAATCAACCCGCGACGTTCTTGAAGAAGATCCCCTTGATTTGCAATAGATAATCAGAATGGTCACAGGATGCATCTAATCCTGAGGGTTCATCCCTATATTGGCGTAGTCTAGCACCTCTCTGGAGATTCATCTGAGGCTATTGATCCGGTCTCGACGCTGGATAGATTCAACCTTAATCCTTCAGATCGTTGTAGGGTTTGATCCCATTGACTAGCATTTAAATAAGGCAATAGGGCCTATAAACCCATGGAACTTGATGCTCAAGTTGATCGATTGGTCCGTAATGCTCAGGATCATGGCCTGTCTCCTCTGGCTGTGACCACAATTGCTCCAGTATTGTTAGCTGTCGCTGGTCAACTGCACCATGGTGAATATTACGTGCTACAAACCCTGGAGCAAGGCTGGCTGATGACAACCTTAACCCAGCGTAATCAACCCGACAGTCAGAAAAATGTTGTTTACGCCTATCCCAGCCTGAAGGATGCCGCTGAAAGCCAGGTGGCCAACCTGGATCCTCAAGTCATGGCTCTGCCAGTACCTGTGGTTGACATTTTGTTTCAACTGCTAGCAATGAAGCCGGTGGACAGTTTGGTTTTTTGCGAAACTCCGGGCCAAAATGGGCAGAGGGTAGAAGTGCGACGTCAAGACCTGGAGTTTTTGGTTCAGAGCCAGCTAAAGCAGGCTCCTCTTGGTGAAGTTACACCACCCCCTGACCTGGCCTAGAAGGGGGTTAAGGACCTGTAAAGGTTCACCGCAGCGCCGTCTTACCTCAGTCTTCGACCTGGATAAACCAGGTGGGTGCCCTGGCATCAGGCTTAAAGTTTCCAGGTCTAGGCCTGGTCTACTGCCGCCGACACAGTTGGGCTCCCGTTAAGAAGAAACATAGATCGTAAAACATTGTTGGCAGTCACCAACGCCGTAGTAGAACCTGGCCCTATCATAACTAACCCAATCGCCTCTTCGCCAGGGGAGAAATAGAATGTCACCAGATCGGAAGATTGTGTTGTAATGGGGCACATAATCAAGCACCCTATGGCCCATCCAGAGTCTATGGCTTCTGAATTTCCTATCCCCACCTCAGTCTCAGTAACGGACCCCATGGCTGCTACCGAGCCACCTCCCTTGGCAGGTCAAGCCTTGCCTGACTCCAGGCTTTGGCGGCCGATACAGCTGAAAGTCGATGATGGCCAGGTGCGCCTGTATTTGCCCCCTGAGGGTGAATCCCCTGGAATTGCCTGGTTAGATTTGCTGCAGCAACTTAAACAGCGGTTGGAGGGAGGGGAGCGGCTCTGGCAGGGACCTACCCCAGTCTGTCTGCAGGCCGGCGATCGCCGCCTGGATGCCCGCCAACTGCAAAGTTTAGTGGATACCCTCAGCCCGCTCGAACTGATGCTGAAGCGGGTGGTGACCAGCCGGCGCCAAACCGCTATGGCGGCTATCACCCTGGGCTACTCCGTAGATCAGTTAGCGGATATGGAGCATTTAGTCCAGGTTGCCCACCCCACCGGGGTGATGCTGGAGGCTCCCCTTTACCTACAGACCACGGTTCGTTCAGGGGTGGATATCCGGCATCCAGGTACCATTATTATTCTGGGTGACACTAACCCGGGCAGTACCCTGGCGGCGGATGGAGACATTCTGGTATGGGGCCGACTGAGGGGGCTGGCCCATGCTGGGGTTGGGGGTAATCGCCATTGTCGGATCATGGCTCTACAACTCCAGCCCACCCAGCTGCGCATTGCTGATTTGGTAGCTCGCCCCCCCGAGGGCTCGACCCACCTCTATGGCCCTGAAGTGGCCTATGTTGGAGATAACTCCATTCGCATTGCCCTGGCCCCGGACTTTGCCCGTAGCCAACTGACGCCAGGGGGCTTAGGATTTGACTTCTAAAAGTAGAGCAATTGATCGAATTGCCCTTAAAATTCCTTGAGTTGTTGATTTCAAGTGTTAACGTTTTAGGCTGACCCATGACGCGCATCATCGTAATGACTTCCGGTAAGGGTGGAGTTGGTAAGACCACCTGTACTGCCAACCTGGGTATGGCTCTAGCCCAGCGCAACCAAAGGGTTGTGGTCATTGATGCCGATTTCGGTTTGCGTAACCTTGATCTGCTGTTAGGCCTGGAAAACCGGATTGTCTACACAGCCCTGGATGTATTGGCCGGCGACTGTTCTATAGAAAAGGCCCTGGTCAAAGATAAGCGCCAACCTACCCTGGCCATGCTAGCCGCCGCTCAAAATCGAAACAAAGAGGCCATCACCCCGGATCAGATGAAAGAGCTGGTGGCCGGTCTCAAGGGCCAGTACGATTTTGTGCTGATCGATTGTCCTGCTGGTATTGAGCTGGGTTTTCAAAATGCCATTGCCCCGGCGAATGAGGCGATCGTGGTCACCACCCCAGAAGTCTCATCGGTGCGGGATGCTGACCGGGTGGTTGGCCTGCTAGAGGCAAGTGATGTTAAGCATACTAAGCTTCTAATCAACCGCCTCAAGCCTGCCATGGTGCAGGAGGAACAAATGATGTCGGTACGAGATGTGCTAGACATTTTAGCCGTTCCCCTACTCGGGGTAATCCCCGACGATGAGCGGGTAATCGTGTCTTCTAACCGTGGCGAACCCCTGGTGTTGGACAGCAAACTATCTATAGCTGGTGTGGCTTTTAACAACGTATCCCGGCGATTACTCGGGGAAGAAGTCCCCCTGCTGGACCTGACGGCCTCCCAGGACGATCTCTTCAGTCGACTGCGTCGATTTCTACGGGGTTAACTCCACCTGGGGCGATCGCCAAGCCCAGGTTGCCGGGTATTAGGATGTTGTTTCTTTGCCAGTGCCCATGCTCAGTGAACTTCTCGATAAACTTTTTAACCGTCACCGGCCTAGCTCTAGTCGGGAGTCAGCCAAACAACGCCTACAGCTAGTACTAGCCCACGATCGCACCGATCTGACCCCAGAGATGGTAGAAAAGATGCGCCAGGAAATTTTAGACGTGGTTTCTCGCTACGTCGAGCTTGACCAGGACAACCTGGAATTTTCCCTGGAAAGTGATCAGCGCATGACCGCCCTAATTGCTAACCTACCGATCCGGCGTATTCGAACGGAGGCCTTAGCCTCCCCTGGTTCCTCCTTAACCAGCGAGACGCCCTTACCCCCTCCTGAGGGGAATGTTGTTCCTACCGTTGAAGCTACCCCTAATATTCCATGACTAGCCCCGGGTCCGCTGCCTTCACCGACTGCGTCCAAGTTCTATCTCTGCAAACCATCCGTCACCATATTTTTCTCTGTGCCGATCAAACTAAGCCAAAATGCTGCGACAAGGCCGCTAGCCTAATCGCCTGGGATTACCTCAAAACCCGCCTGCGGGAATTGCAACTGGATAGGCCGACGGAAATCCGATCTAGCTCGATCTTTCGGACTAAGGCCAATTGTCTACAGGTTTGCCAGCAGGGCCCCATTTTACTGGTTTATCCTGAGGGCATCTGGTACCACAGCGCCAACCCGATGGTAATTGAGCGAATCATTCAAGAACACCTGATCGGGGGCCAGGTAGTCACGGAGTTCGCGTTTCTGACCCATCCCTTGACGCTATGATTGAAGGGCGCAGTTTCGCAGCGAACAATAGCACTATCTATGGTTTCGGACAGTAGCCTCAGGCAGAACTGGCGTCAGCAACTCCAGATCGATGCGCTTAAGCAACAGCTTTCGGCGGCCTATGCCTTGGCAGTTTCAGGAGAAGAGGGCATTGAACTGTTGCAGTCAACTCTGCTAGAACGCCAACATCACCCCCCCTCGGTTTTGGATGGACGTATTTTCCAACTCCTCTACGCCCTGGCACAACCTGAAGTAAAAGATTTTCTTGACCGCCATTGGCCCCAAGGTCTGGTACCGTTGCCCCCTGAGGCTACCGCCGACTACGCATCGCTACAAACCAGCCTCCTGCAGCAAAACTTCCAGGAGGCGGATCGCCTTACCCTCACTCACCTGTGCCAGTTGGCAGGCCCATCGGCTGTGGCGCGCAAATGGGTCTACTTTACCGAGGTACACCTGTTCCCGGCGATCGATTTACAAACCATTGATCGACTCTGGCAAACCTACTCGGAAGGTAAATTTGGCTTTTCGGTACAGCGTCGCCTCTGGCTGAGCCTGGGGCAAAACTGGGAACGACTGTGGCCCCGCCTCGGCTGGAAGGAAAATAACCTTTGGACCCGTTACCCCAACGGCTTCATTTGGGATTTGAGCGCTCCGGATGGGCACCTACCCCTCTCAAATCAACTGCGGGGCGTACGGATGATGGAAGCCCTGCTTTGCCATCCAGCCTGGACGGAGATAAGTTAGCCTATGGCCAAACAGCGCCTCAAGGCCGATCTACCCAGCAAGGTATGCGTCGTCTGCCAACGTCCCTTTAGTTGGCGGAAAAAATGGGCCGACTGCTGGCCCGAGGTTAAGTACTGTTCAGAACGATGTCGCCGAGATCGACAGAGATCATCGGCGACATCCTCCTAGCCTTCAGAGCAGTAGCCCTGGGCAATTCCGCAGCTTAAGCGGGTAGTTCTTTTTTCACCGCCAGGGCCGCCGCTAGCAGAGATATACCGCTTAGCAGTAGGCTGATGCCGACGTAGAGACCAATTAACCAGAGTGCGCTTAGGGGCCAGGAATTCAATACTAAAATTCCTAAAATTAAGGTGATGATGCCATTTAGCACGACCAGCCATGACATGCTCCGACCAGAGCGATTGGTAAAGCCCATAATAATGGTGAAAATGCCTTCGACAATAAACAAGATCCCAAAGGCAAAGGTCAAGACTAACATCGCCTTACCGACGTTGGTGAGAATGTATAACCCCGCAATAGCGTAGGCAATCCCAACAATGAGATTCAGCCAAAAGCCCTTGACTGGTTTTGAGCGAAAGGATTGCACCACCATGACAATACCGCTAATCAACGCTATCCAACCCATGGTGGAGGTAAAGAAAGCCGAAGCAATGGCGGGGGCAAAAATCGCCAGGAGGCCCATCACAATTAAGGCAATGCTGAGGGCGATCACCCAGCCAATGGACTGCTTAACCTCTGTTTCTGAGGTAAATTCAGATGTCATTTTCAGGTACCTCGATCTTGATAACAAAAAATCAATGCTTAATTTCCGACTTATCTTAGCTCGACTTTGTCCAATTAAATGCCATGGCCGGGTAACCCGGCCCAGACGTAGAAGATAGGATGGAAAAATTTAGCATACTCAACAGGTAATTTAGCGGTTCTTACTTGGCGGTTCTTACTTGGCGGTTCTTACTTGACGGTTCTTAACTTGGCGGTTCTTGCTCTGACGAACTATCGTTGCCTCCTGCCAAGCTATTAGCACGCTATTAGCGAAAGGGTTTTTGTCAATTCAGGGGTATCTCATGCATTCAGGAACCACCATGGCCAGGACTTTATCTGTATGACTCGTCCTTGCTTGATAGGGCCCTGAGTTCGGAGGTGGCGAACCACGGTGACCGTTGGCTTGAAGGACCTGTAGGGGGTTCAATGGTCCACTGCCGCCGTCGCCCCCCTCCCGCAATTGGGCCAGGGCATCCCCCATGCCGGTCAGCGAGGGCAGAGTTACCATAGAAGAATCACCCCCGGGCTGGCGTCAGCCCCCTCTGGAGCGAGGCAATAGCCATCGGCATCGGCGCTAACCTGCATAGCGGCATTGAGGGACAGGGCAAAGGGATAGGGAGACATGGGTTTGGTGGGGTAAGGTTTACAAGGGGAAAGCGATGACAGCAGCGATTGGAGAGATCATTGGCAATGGGATGCTATTTGATATGAAAAATTGGTCAACCACCATGGCGGGCCGGGATGATTTTTTTCAAATGGTGGAAGCCCTATTTGAAACCTTGGCAACCAGACAAATTAACTATGTATTGGTGGGGGGGGTGGCTCTATTAAGTTACATAGAAGGCCGCAATACTCAAGATATTGACCTCATTCTGAGTCGATCCGACCTGGATGGGCTACCCGAGCTGGTGATTAACCATGAGAACAAAGACTTTCTTCGGGGTCTATTCGAGCAATTACAGATTGATATTTTACTAACCCAAAATCAGCTCTTTGAAATAGTTTTAAACCAATTTTCGGTAGACCGGCAGTTTGGCGATCTCAAGGTTCGCTGCGCCACGGTGGAAGGGTTGTTAGTCCTGAAGTGCTACGCCCTACCCTCCCTGTATCGCCAGGGAGACTTTAACCGGGCCAGTATCTACGAAAACGACATCTTGCTTCTCCTGTTGAACTATACGGTAGACCTCAAACCCCTGCTCAAGCTTTTGTCTGCCTATCTTTTAGCCAGCGACCTGCAAGCGGTAGAAGGCATCCTCCAGGACATTCAAAACCGGATTCAACGATTTTCCAG
>Ga0172367_10003987_pt1 | contig 18688 bp, 12 predicted proteins | sample Lak10m_FD_114542 | JGI IMG/M metagenome (GOLD analysis project Ga0172367, IMG submission 114542) | Freshwater microbial communities from Kabuno Bay, South-Kivu, Congo - kab_022012_10m | ecosystem: Environmental > Aquatic > Freshwater > Lake | place: Democratic Republic of the Congo: South-Kivu...
CTTTTTCTTTTTCCAGGTCGGTGGAATGTACCCAGCAGATTTCCACTTCCACATCGTTTGCCAGCGCGGCATGTTTGAGCGCTTCACGCACAGACATATACGCATCCTGCAATTCGACATATTTGCCGACCAATGCCACCTTGACTGTCGGCTTGGGTTTGCGGACGTGTTCGACGAGTTGTTTCCAGGGTTCCATGTTTGGCTGGCGTTCCGCTTTGAGGTTGAGTTTATTTAATACCAGTTCGCCGACGCCCATTTGCTCCAATAATAGCGGCACTTCATACAGCACGTCTGCCGTTTTCATCGGGATGACCGAGTCTTTCTCCACGTCGCAGAAAAGGGCGATTTTGTCGCAGAGTCCCTTGTCCACTTCCTGGTCGGCGCGGGCAATGATCAGGTTGGGAGAAATGCCAATCGAGCGCAGCGCGGCAACCGAATGTTGTGTGGGCTTGGTTTTGATTTCGCCTGTTGCGCCGATGGTTGGCAGCCAGGTGACGTGGACAAACAGGCAGTTCTCGCGTCCCACCTCGTTGCGGAGTTGGCGCAGCGCCTCTAAAAACGGCTGGGATTCGATGTCGCCCACCGTCCCGCCGACTTCGAGCAGGACAATTTCTGCCCCGGTTTCCTTCGACACCAAGCCGATGCGGCGTTTGATTTCGTTGGTGATATGCGGGATGACTTGAATCGTCCCGCCCAGATAGTCGCCGCGCCTTTCCTTGGCAATGGTTTCGGCGTAGACCTGCCCCGTGGTGAAGTTGCTGACCCGCGTCAGGCGGTTATCGATGAAGCGCTCGTAGTGCCCCAGGTCGAGGTCGGTTTCCGCGCCATCGTCCAGCACGTACACTTCACCGTGTTGGTAGGGCGACATGGTGCCAGGATCGACGTTGATGTACGGGTCGAGTTTCTGCACTGCCACTTTGAAGCCGCGTTCTTTTAGAAGCAGCCCAAGCGCAGCGGCGGTGACGCCCTTGCCGACCGACGAGACAACGCCGCCCGTGAAAAACAGATATTTTGTAGTCATGTTAAATCTCCTGAAAATACGATGACAGCCACTTTTTGACCATGTTATCCAGAGTGACTGTCACCTGCGATTGCGCCAAAAATACAAAGAGAATGGGGAGGGCACTTAAGCCCTCCCCATTTGGGGTTGCAAATTATTGACTGTAAAAATTTCTTTTTGTTCATCCGATCAACTTGACCAGGTCTTCGGCGGCGCGTCGCATTTCCAGGAAGATCATGCCCAGTTTGGCATCGGGACGCGACATGGCGGTCAACACGGCTTCTTCGCCGATGGCGGTCAGCACGATGGCGCCCTTGTCGCCTTTGATGAAAACCTGCTCCAAACCGCCGCGCCCCAGTTCGCCCGAAATGCGCTCGCCAAGGCTCAACATTGCCGCAGACATGGCAGAAACACGGTCCTCTTCCACGCCTTGCTGCAGGGCAGAAGCCATGATAAGACCGTCTACAGAAACGACGGCAGAGGCTTCAATGTCTGGCGCGGCTGCCTGTAATGTGCGAAGGCGTTCCACCATCTGGTCCGAACGGGATTTTGCCATAACCTGTCTCCTGAGTAAGCGGGTTCCCCGCAATGTGTGTGATTGAACAGCCTGAGTTTACCAGAAAATTAAACATTCGAGAATTGTCGGGGCATTTCAATTCCAAAATTTTTTGTAATTTGACCCCTCTCCGCCTTCATGTTAGACTCACCGATTGCCATGTTCAAACATTTGATTTCTCTGATGGTATTTCTTGCCCAGGCGGCGGGTATTTCGATTGTCTCGCCCCAGCCTGGCAATGTTTTGCGCGGGCAGGTGGAGATTGTGGGAAATATGGACGTCCCGAATTTTTCGTCGGCGGAACTGGCTTTTTCCTACGCCTCAAACCCTGCCGACCGTTTTGCGTGGTTCGTCATCCAGACCTTTTCCCAGCCGATAAAGGAGCCCGTCATCGCCGTTTGGGATACGACCTCCCTCACCGACGGTGATTACACTCTGCACTTGCGTGTCTTTCTTCAGGATGGCTCCTCGCAGGATGTGGTCGTTTCTGATTTGAAAATTCGCAACGACGCCCCGCTCGCTGTTGAATCGCCGACTGCGACCCTGCTCTCCAATATTTCCACGCCCCTGCCGACTGCGACGTTTCCGCCTGAACCCACCCGACAGATTTTTCCTTCGCCCACGCCGCTGCCCGCCAACCCAGTTTCGGTGACATCCCCTTCCATCTACTCCAACTTCGCGCGCGGAGCATTGATCACCCTCGTTTTATTTGCCTTTTTCTCTCTAATTCTTCGTCTCCGCAAGAACTGACCACTGTTCACTGATAACTGATAACTCCATGACCGACACCTTCCTCATCATCGGACTGGGCAACCCAGGACGCGAATACAAAGATACCCGTCACAACATCGGCTTCATGCTGATCGACCAAATCGCCGTGCGGCTGAACGCGCAGGGCATGAGATTGCAGTCCAAAGCGATTGTCACCTCTGCGTTATACCAGGAGCGGAAGATTTTGCTTGCCAAGCCGCAAACTTACATGAATCTTTCGGGGCAATCGGTGCAGGGACTTCTGCATTTTTACAAAATCCCAACCGAAAACCTGATCGTCGCCCACGATGACCTCGACCTGCCTCTCGGAACCATCCGCATCCGTGCCAGCGGCGGACCTGGCGGTCAGCGCGGCATGGCTTCGACCATCGAACAACTGGGTACAAAAGATTTCCCGCGCCTGCGCCTCGGCATTGGACGTCCGCCCGGGCGCATGGATCCGAAGGATTATGTCTTGCAAAGTTTCTCGAAAGACGATATGACACTCCTCCCCGCTGTGCTTGACCGAGCCGCTGACGCCGTCTTTGAGTTTGTGATGAAGGGGTTGAATGCGGCGATGAATAAGTTCAATGGAGTCGCATCATGAACCTCGTCGATATGAAGACCCTGGTTTTGAATCAGGCGCTGACATATGCCATTTGCACAATTGTGGTGGGGTTGTTGTGGAAACAAAACCGCCAACGATTTCCAGGTGTGGGCTTTTGGCTGGCAGGTTTTGCGGCGCAAACAATTTCGATGCTGTTGATTATCTTGCGCGGCGCGATACCCGATTGGCTGTCCATCGTCCTTGGCGGCAATGGGCTGCCCATTGCAGGGACAATCCTGCTTTATATCGGCTTGGAATACTTTCTCGGAACGCGCAGCGGGCAAATTCACAACATTGCCCTGCTGGCTGTATCCATGTTTATTCACGGTTATTTTGCATTCGTCCAACCTAACCTCGCGGCGCGCAACATCAACCTTTCGGCTTTTGCCATTGTGTTTTACCTGCAAATAGCCTGGTTAATGCTGCGCCGGGCAGACGCGCATATGCGTCCGATCACAACCCATGTTGGGTGGGTGTTCATCGCTTTAGCCTTCATGAGCGCCGCCCGTATTTTCGTCAACTTGACCGAGCCGGCGGGCAACGACCTGCTCAAGGCAAACAATACCTTCGATGCAGTGTTGATTCTGTCGTATCAAATCTTTTTCTTTGCCATTGCCTTCGGTTTGTTTCTGATGGTAAACCAGCGGTTGTTTTGGGAATTGCAGGAGCAACAAACTGCCGTTCGAAAGAGCGAAGCCCGTTACCGGGATCTGGTTGAGTTTTCTCCCGACGCCATTTTTGCCTATCACGACGGCAGGTTTGATTTCGTCAACTCTGCCGCGCTCAAACTGATGCGGGCAGACAGCCCGGAGCGGCTTCTTGAAAAACCCGTCATGGATTTTGTCCATCCGGATTACCGCTCCATTGCGAGCGAACGAATCAAGGGCGTGCTTGCGCGGGGTGAAGCGGCTCCCCTGCTCGAAGAGAAATTCATCCGTCTGGATGGAAGCATTATCGATGTGGAAGTCACCACTGTGCCTTTCGATTATCAGGGACAGCCCGCCTTGCAGACCATCGCGCGCGATATTACCGGGCGCAAACGCGCGGAGGCAGTCTTGAACTTGCGCTTACTGCTTCTCGAATTTGCCGCAGCCCATTCGCTGGCGGAACTCATGCAGCGGGCTTTGGATGAAATCGGCGACCTGACCAACAGCCCGATTGGTTTTTATCATTTTGTGGAATCCGACCAAAAAACGCTCTCGCTGCAAGCCTGGTCAACGCGCACCCTGCGGGAATTTTGTCATACAGAGGGCGCTGGGACGCATTACGACCTGGAACAGGCGGGCGTATGGACGGAATGTGTTCATGAGCGAAAACCCGTCATCCACAATGATTATTCCGCGCTGCCCGCTTTGCGCCGCAAGGGACTGCCCGCCGGACACGCCGAAGTCGTGCGGGAACTGGTTGTCCCGACCATCATCAACGGGAATGTGGTTTCGATTCTGGGGATTGGCAACAAACTTTCAGACTACGATGAGAGCGATGTCCTGACAGTAAGTTATGTTGCCGAGGTCATCTGGGGGATTGTCGAGCGGAAACGGGACGAAGCTCAACTGCTGGCTTACCAGGGGCGGTTGGAAGCGCAGAACCTCGAACTCCGCAAACTGTCGCTGGCAATCGAACAAAGCGGCAATACCATCGTAATCACGGACGATCAGGGCGCGATCCAATATGCCAACCCCAGTTTCGAGCAGACCACCGGCTACCTGCTGGGTGAGGTGAAGGGACAAAATCCCCGTTTTTTGAAGTCTGGCGGTCATGGCGAGGATTTTTACCGTGATTTGTGGAAGACCATCTTGAGCGGTCAGATTTGGCGCGGCGAGATTCAAAACCGGCGCAAGGATGGGACGCTGTATTGGGAGGCGACCACCATCGCCCCGGTGCAGGACGATAATGGACGCGTCACGAACTACATCGCCATCAAAGAGGACGTGACCGAACGCAAAGATATGGAAGCCAGCCTCGAAAGACTGGCGACTATCGACTCGCTGACAGGCGCATTGAATCGTCATAAACTGACCGCAATCGCCGACCGCGAGTTGGAACGCGCCCGCCGTTACAAACACCCGGTTTCCATCATCATGCTGGATATCGACCACTTCAAGCAAATCAATGACCAGTGCGGTCATGTCGTTGGCGATTTCGCCATTCAGAGAACCGCGCACACCCTGTTGGAAAACCTGCGGAGCATCGATTGTCTTGGACGTTACGGCGGCGACGAGTTCGTTGTCATCCTGCCTGAGACGGATGTGACGGAGGCGGAAAAGGTTGCGGAACGTATGCGTCTTACATTCGAGACGCAAAGTATCGAATGCGGCGATCAGGTTGTGCGGATTTCCGTCAGCATGGGATTGGCTTGTGTCACCTGCGCGGCTGGCGAACCCACGTTGAACTTCGACGCTGCCATTCAACTTGCAGACAAGGCGCTGTATGCGGCTAAAACCGCTGGGCGAAACTGTGTCAAGGTCTATGATAAAACCCTCGCAAATTGATGGATGGGGCGGTGTTTATAACAGCGCAATGAGTGGTATCGAATGGAATCCTTGTTAACCAAAATACACGAACTTGATTCATACCGGCAACTGCTGATCCAAATCCAGGCTGGGAAGATTTTCTCCGGCTTGGCGCTTCCGCGCGCCGCGAGGCTGCCGCTGCTTGCGACACTGCACGTGGATTTGAACCGCCCGATCCTGCTGGTCACGGATCGAGCCGACCATGCCCTCTCGCTGTTCGATGAACTTGGCTTCTGGGTCAAGTCGCCGCGCTATCTGTTTGCCGAGCCGAATCCGCTTTTTTATGAAGATGCCGCGTGGGGAATCGCCACCCGCCGTGACCGCTTGCAAGCGTTGACCGTCCTCTCGACTTACCATTTGCCATTTACCCCCAAGCCTGAATCTCCGCCGATCATCGTCGCCTCTGTCCGCTCGTTGATGACACGCACCCTGCCGCGCCGCGACTTTCTCAAAGCGTGCAAAAAACTCTCGGTCAACCAGACCATCCAACCCGAAGCATTAATCCGCGAGTGGACGAGGATCGGCTACCAGCGGGTGAACACCGTCTTGGAGCCTGGTCAATTCTCGCATCGCGGCGGTCTGCTCGATGTGTGGACTTCCACCGACGCCAACCCTGTCCGCCTGGATTTCTTCGGCGACGAGATCGAAACCATCCGCCAGTTTGACCCAGCCACCCAACGGACGGTTGAAAAACTGGAGTCGATTCTTGTCACGCCGTCGCGCGAATTTTTAGCCGAGACGGTTGATGACGGAGTCACGCTGTCCGAATTTCACATTCCGCTGCTGCATTCCATGCCCGCGTCGCTGCTGGATTATCTGCCGCAACGCGCTTTGGTCTTGGTGGATGATCTGGGCATGGTTGAGACGATGGCAAACGAGGTCGAGGAGCAGGCGCTCAAGTTCAGGCAGGAGAGCATCGAGGAAGGCACGCTGGCGAAGGATTTCCCCGTTCCCTACGTGCCGTGGTCGGAGTTGCATGACACGCTCGGCGGATTCGCTTCTGTGGAGTTGGGGCATTCGACGGAAGCAGTAATTAGTGATCAGTTATCAGTCATCAGTGAGCAGTTTGGTCACGATGAAAGATTTGGCGGACGGCTTAAACCATTCATTGAATATATCACTCCGATTGTCGAGCGGGGTGAAGATGTCTTCATCGTCTCGCGCCAGTCGCCGCGCTTGCATGAACTTTGGAACGAGCATTATCCTGATTCTGATTTCCAAAATTTGAAATTCATCGAAGCCTCACTCTCTGAAGGCTTCACCCTTAAGACTCACCTATTTCCTGTTCACCTGATTACTGATTCAGAAATCTTCGGCTGGGAACGCCCGCAGTCGCGGGTTCGACACGCTTCGCGGCAAACTGCCGAAACTCCCGAATCGCTGTACGCCGATTTGCTGGTCGGCGATTACGTTGTCCACGTCGACCACGGCATCGGGCGTTTTGCGGGATTAATTCAGCGGCAGTTGGAAGGTCACGAGCGGGAGTTTCTCGCGGTTGAATATGACAACGCCGACACGTTATTTGTCCCCGTCCATCAGGCGGATCGGCTTACCCGCTACGTCGGCGCGGACGGCGGCAAGCCCACCCTTGATCATCTCGGCGGACAGGGTTGGAGCGAAACCAAAGAGAGGGTCAAAGAGGCGGTGCAGAAAGTCGCCGAAGACTTGCTCGATTTGTACGCGCGGCGTCAGGTGGTGGAGGGCTTTTCCTTCGCGTCCGATTCGCAGTGGCAGCGCGAACTCGAAGACAGTTTTCCCTATGTCGAAACCGAAGATCAGAAAAAAGCCATCGCCGACATCAAACGCGACATGGAACGCGCCCGTCCGATGGATCGTCTCTTGTGTGGCGATGTGGGCTACGGAAAAACGGAGGTTGCCCTCCGCGCCGCGTTTAAGGCAGTGATGAGCGGCAGGCAGGCGGCTGTCCTCGTGCCGACCACCGTGTTGGCGCAACAGCATTTCGAGACTTTCTCACAGCGGCTGGCGGCTTTTCCTGTCAAAGTGGAAATGCTTTCGCGCTTCCGCACGCCGCGCGAGCAGACTGAGATTCTCTTCAAACTTGCGCTCGGTGAAATTGACATCATCATCGGCACGCACCGCCTGATTTCGGCTGATGTGGAGTTCAAGGATTTGGGGCTGGTCATCATCGACGAGGAGCAGCGCTTCGGCGTGACGCACAAGGAGCATTTGAAGAAACTCCGCACCGAAGTGGATGTGCTGACCCTGACCGCCACGCCGATTCCGCGCACGTTGTACATGGCGCTGACAGGTGTGCGCGACATCTCGAACCTGAACACGCCGCCCGAAGAACGCTTGCCGATTGTCACGCACGTTGGACCATATTCGCCGCGCTTGGTTCGCCAATCCATTTTGCGTGAACTGGAACGCGGCGGACAGATTTTCTTTGTCCACAATCGCGTGAATACCATCGAGGCAATGCGGGCGCATCTCAACAAACTCGTTCCCGAAGCGCGGGTGGATATTGGTCACGGGCAAATGGCAGAGGGTCAACTCGCCAGCGTGATGCACCGTTTCAACATGGGCGAGATCGACATCCTGCTTTGCACGACCATCATCGAATCGGGTTTGGATATCCCCAACGCCAACACGCTGATTGTTGATCGCGCCGACACCTTCGGGCTTGCCCAACTCTATCAACTGCGCGGGCGGGTGGGACGCGGCGCGATGCGGGCGTATGCCTACTTTTTCCGCCACAATAAAATGTCGCCGACTCAGGACGGTCAACAACGACTGGAGGTCATTGCCGAAAATACCCAACTCGGCGCGGGCTACTCAATTGCCATGCGCGATCTTGAAATCCGCGGCGCAGGCGATTTGCTCGGAACCCGTCAGCACGGATATATTCAGTCTGTTGGCTTCCATCTTTATACGCGGATGTTGGCTGATGCGGTGAGGCGGCTGCGCCGCGTTGAAAGCGCCGCCCTGAGCCTGTTGAAGGGTCAAGCGTTGAAAGTTGAGGGTTCTGATCTGGATGAAACAATGTTCAACGTTCAACCTTCAACGCTTAACTTGCCTTTGTCTCTCCCCGTCAACGTTGACCTGCCTCTTGCCATCGGCATTCCCAGCGATTACATCTCCGATCAGGAATTGCGTTTGCGGCTTTACCGCCGCATTGCCGACTTGCGCGACGAGACCGAACTCGATGCACTCGGCTCTGAATTCCGCGACCGATTTGGTCAACTGCCTGAGATGGTTCAAAATCTTTTGTATCAGATGCGCGTGAAATTGCGCGCCGAAAAAGCGGGACTGTCTGCGGTGAGCCAGGAATCTTCGGGACAGATTCTGCTCAAGTACGCCGCACCAACTGACGGGTCGGAGGGTCCGCGTCTGCCTGATTTGCCAAACGGAGTCCGAGGCGGCAAATCCGCTTATTGGGTGACCGTCTCCAAAGATGAAGTCTGGACTGTGAAATTGTTGGATGTGTTGGGGGAGTTGGGGAATAGGTAAACAGGTACAAAGGTAAACAAGTAGACAGGTTTTCTTATTACCTGTTTACTTGTTTACGTATTTACGTACTACTGGTATTCCCCGCACTTCAAATCGTCTTTCAAATTCTTGATCGTCTCGTCACGTTGTTGTGATGCGGGGGCATTTACCGTGAGCCGATCCAGTGCCGAGCAAAGGCTTGGCTCGATTCCCGCTGTGATTTTCTTTGCAAATTTGGTCTGTGTTTTCACATACTCCCAATCTTCAAGATGCCCATAGCCTTCGATAAAGGGGATGTACTCGAAGCCGTTATCTGCCCGCTCGCCGATGGCTTGGGATTCCTCCCAAAGCCGCGCAACTTCATCCCATTGTTCGTATTGACGCGCAAGGTCTGCCTTTTCGAAGAAGTAACACCAGGTCTGGTTGTTTTGTTTCCCGTAAATGCTTTCGGGCAGGGTTATCTCTTCTCCCTGTTGAATCAGGCTAATATCCGAGCCAGCGCTGAGTTGCCGCATGTCATCGCTGACGAGGCGCAGGTTGGTGTCTTGCCGCTGCATCACCCACAGGCAGCGTTTGAGTTCAGGGTTGAACGAAAGCAAAAGCATGTGTTTGCTGTCCCCCGAAAAGTTCATGCTGAGTTTGCTGTATTCGAGCGGCGCGCCCCGCAGCAGCGCATCCACGTCAGGATTGGTGTAATAGAAAGGGAAATACCAGTAGGGCGGCGAATCAATATCGCCTGGCTGGTAGGCGGTGATGATGGAAAAGGAGACTGCGTACTCGCCCATCACGCCGAGGATTTCCTCGTCGGTCAGCAGGGCGGTGCCTTCCTGGATTTGCGGCGCGCGCCAGAGGAGTTGCTGTAAAAAGCGTTCCTGCTTTTCCCACGAGTATTGAAATTCTTTGGTGTTGTTCAAGTGGAAATTGACCGCCAGCGCCAGGCACACAGACAGCAGGACGACCCTTTTTCTTCCGTCGCTGACGAAGTAATTGATGATCAATACCAGCAAGAACGCCGCGCCCAGCATGGACGGAATTCCGAAGCGCGAAGCGGAGAGCAGGTTTTTGCTTTCGAGGATGTACCGCCCGATCAACCACACAGGCAGCCCGCCGAACATCAACCCGACAGCGGCAAGCAGGGCACTTGTTTTTGACCAGTCATCGGCTGGAACTTCCTCGTGTGGGTTGAGTTTGCTGAAATAGAAAAACGCCAGCCCGAATGTGATTGCCCCAACCGCCAAGCGGAATTGGACGTACACCGAACTAAAGTCCAGCAGTTCTGCGCTCATGGCGCTTTGCCAGCCAATGGTCATCACGGCGACAGCGTCTTTGATGGAGGCAGTCATCAGAAAGCCGATGGCTTTGAGCGGCTCGCTGAATAACTGGTTGAGGATGATTGGCGCGTTGCGGGTGACGCCTGCCACGTTTTCAAAAACAGCAACCCGCCAATAGGCGTAGAGTCCCAAAACAAGCAGGTAGGGAAGCCACTGCAAAAATATCTTCCAGAATCTTTTCGGGAGGTTGGCATCGCTGCGGGAAATCAGGATCCAAAAAATAATCGGGCGCAGTAATTCAAGCCCGGCAAAGTATTCGCTGGTGAAGAGGTGGGCGGCTTGCAGCAGCGCGGCGGGGATGGTCAGCCAGAGATATTTTTTCTGCTGGACGGCAAGCGCCATCAGGTATAGCGAGAGGTTGAAAAAAACGAATCCGACCCAGTGGTGCGTGGAGCCGACGGCAAAGGGCTGGAGCATGAAAAATGGATAGACCGCGAACAGCATGGCTATGGAGATGGTCTCGCGGGCGCGGTTGCGCCAGATGGCATCCAACGTCTTCCAGAAGAAAACCACCGCCAGCCAGCGCGTGAGCAAGGCGGCAATATGCCAGTGAAGCGGATTGAATCCCAGCGCTTTGAATGCCAGAATGTACAGCCATGCGGCATACGGGCGGCTGTCATATAGGAGCATTTCACGCAGGCTTTCAATGCCCTTGTTGTAGGCGTAGAAGACATAATGCCAGTCGTCCATGTAATAGCCGAGGCTGGGAATCAGCAAGCCGAAGCCGAGGATGCAGGCGGCGAGAAAGGCAAGCGGCGCGCTTTTTTCTGTGAAGGAAATTCGTTTGAGGGCAGACAGGGCTTTTTCCATTTTGATTTCTATGGCTGGATGCGGTTTTCGTACGATTGCAGCAGGTAATCGTATTGCCCGGTGTTCATCTTCCAAATGGCTTCAAGACGCCCTGGCGTGAAAATCGGCTCACGGATGATTACCCACAGATTCATGTAGTATTCGCCCAGGAATTGATTTTCGAATGAGTTTGTCTCGCTGCGCAGCGTATCCTGGTAGCCCGCCGGCACTTCGCGCATGAAATGACCGGGCAGCCAGTGTTCGTTGGGAATGGGTTTCAGCCTTGCCAGCAGCGGGTCGGAGAGCGCGTTGGGATCGATGATGAAAAGCTGCGGACCTGCAAAATAGCCGGTATACCCAATTGTCCCCTCGACCAGATAATATTTTTTCGACTGCCTGAACTCCAGTCCGCGAAAGACCCATTCGTGAAACGGCTTTTGGTAATTGTTTCGCGCGTAGATCAAGCCCGAAGTCTGGAAGTAATAACTCCTCAAATCGTAGATGCCGCTGACGTCGGTTCTGCCTGTCGAGTAGGTTTCGGCGCTAACGCTGGTCAGGGTGGGGGTGGGCGAAGCATAGCCGATCAGAGCAATCAATGCAAAGGCGATGATGCTTTCGGTTGTTTCGATTTTAGCCAGGCGCCGCGCCAGCAGAATAACGCCGACCAGCAGCGCCGCGGAGAAGAAGCGTCCGCTCATGTAGTCGCCGCCAATCCAAGTAACATAGAAGATATAGAGCAAGGCTCCGGCGGCGATGCTTTTCTCTCTCCATGAGCCTTTGTAGAATGCAAGCCCCGTTCCCGCGCCGATGGTCAGCAGGGTGATGGGATCCCAGTTGAGCGAGTTGAGGATGTAAATGAAGCCTTCTTCCAGCAGGTCAGCCTGCCCGACGCCGGTGTAAAGTTTTGCGTAGGCGGTGTTTGGGAAGGGAAAGCCGTAGTAAATGACGGAAAAAATCTCCCAGGCGATGAAGGGTAAAAATCCCAACAGGATGTTCTTGATTCCCGTCCTCCAGTTTTTGAGTAGAACCAGGAAAAGCGCGGGTAGAAAAAACAAGACCGCGTCCATGCGGTTCAGGGTTGCCAGCCCTGCTGTCACGCTGAGCAGCAGGATGGTTTTTCCGCTGGAAAAGTTTTCGTCCGCGCGTTCCAGAAATAACAGCAGGAATATTGCCAGCGCTAAGTGTGTGGCGGGATTCTCCAGCCCGGAGGATGAGAAATCTACAAACGCCTTGGAAAAAATTAGAATCGAAAGCGCAATCAGCGTGCCGATGCTGTGTTTTTTGAAGTGGACCACGGCAACGTAGAAGGTTGCAAGTGAAACGGCAAAACTGAGAAAAATGAGGGTATAAAAGGCTTCACGGGTAAAAAAATAAACCGCCGTAATCATCATCAGCCACAGGGGATGGGTGAAGGTCTGCACCCTCTCCAACACATTCCAGCGCAGCCCATAGCCGTTGACAAAATTATCCACTGTGCGCATGGTGATGTAGGCGTCTTCGTTCACATACGCAGAACGCAGGAGAACGACGGCATAAATTGCAAACAACAAAAATAGAAGTGTCTGAATGGTTTTGGATGAAGGACTATTTTCCTGGTTCATGGTTTCCTCAGGGCAGTATTTTATCGTATTCTGTCGTTGTCTGTGATTTTCCCCGCCTTTCGGGTAAAATAGAACACACGTTCCTATAATTTCCAATCTACCAAACTACCAATTTACCAATCACCCAAAACTATGGACTTCAAACTTAGCGCTCCCTTTATCCCCATGGGCGATCAGCCCGAAGCCATTCGCGACCTTGTGCAAGGCGTCCGCGCTGGCAAGAAGAATCAGGTTCTGCTTGGCGCCACTGGCACAGGCAAGACTTTTACAATTGCCTCCGTCATTCAGGAATTGCAAAAGCCTGCACTAATCATGGCGCACAACAAGACACTGGCGGCGCAACTCTACGCCGAGTTCAAAGAGTTCTTTCCTGAAAACGCCGTTTCTTATTTTGTCTCGTACTACGATTACTACCAGCCCGAAGCCTACGTGCCGCGCCGTGATTTGTTCATCGAAAAGGAGACTCAGATCAACGAAGAGATCGAGCGGATGCGCCTTGCGGCGACCACTTCACTCATCTCCCGCCGTGACGTGATTATCGTCGCGTCGGTTTCCTGTATTTACGGCTTGGGTTCGCCAGAGGAATTCGGTAATGGGACGGTGACGCTCAAGGTGGGGGAGATATATCGCCGCAATGCCCTGCTGCGGCAGTTGATCGAGAGTCAATACCAGCGCAATGACATGGAATTGAAATCGGGTACGTTCCGTATTCGCGGCGATACGCTGGAGATCATTCCAGCCTACGAAGACAAGCGCGGATTCCGCGTCACCTTCTTCGGCGATGAAGTCGAACGCATCATGGAGTTCAACCGCGTTAGCGGCGAAATTTATGACGAGCCAAACGAAGTATCCATTTTCCCTGCCAAACAATTTTTGACCAATGCCGACCGTTTGAAGGAATCCATTGCCAACATCGAATCGGAACTGGAAGAACGGCTGAAATATTACCAAGATCATGGCAAGTATCTCGAAGCCCAGCGCATCGAACAGCGCACGCGCTACGATTTGGAAATGTTGAAGGAAGTTGGCTATTGTTCTGGCATCGAAAACTACTCGCGCCAACTGGACGGTCGCGCGCCTGGCTCACACCCGTGGACGATGATCGACTTCCTGCCGAGTGATTACCTGCTGATTCTGGATGAGAGTCACATGACCGTGCCGCAGATTCGCGGCATGTACAACGGCGACCGTTCGCGCAAGGAAACGCTTGTGGAATATGGCTTCCGTCTGCCGTCTGCCCTGGATAACCGTCCGCTCAAGTTTGAGGAGTTCGAGCAGGTGATGGGTTCGACGATCTACACATCTGCCACACCCGCCGCCTACGAAATGGAACACGCCGAGCAGGTCGTCGAGCAGATCATCCGCCCGACGGGGCTGGTCGACCCCGAGGTAAGCGTGCGTCCCACCAAAGGGCAGGTGGATGATCTGGTCGGAGAGATCAGCCAACGGGTTGAAAGACACGAGCGGGTTCTGGTCACCACGCTTACCAAGCGCATGTCGGAAGACCTCACCAAGTATCTCAAAGAGTTGGGAGTCAAAGTTCAATATCTTCATTCGGAAGTGGAAACGCTGGAGCGCATCGCCATTCTGCGCGATCTGCGTCTGGGAACTTTCGATGTGCTGGTGGGGATCAACCTTCTGCGCGAAGGTTTGGACTTGCCCGAAGTTTCACTGGTGGCAATTTTGGATGCGGACAAGGAAGGCTTCCTGCGCTCGGATACCGCGCTGATCCAGACCATCGGACGCGCCGCGCGTAACGTGAACGGGCGCGTGGTCATGTATGCCGACCGCGTGACTGATTCGATGAAACGCGCGATCGACGAAACCAATCGCCGCCGCGCCAAGCAGATCAAATACAATGAAGACAATGGCATCATGCCGATTAGCATCCACAAGGAAATTCACCAGTTGACCGAAATGATGAGCGCCAAGGCAATCGGCGAGGAGAAGGCGCAATACAAGACAGCAGCAGACGGGCTTCCGCACGGCGAACTGCGCAAGATCGTCGATGAAGTGGAAAAACAAATGAAGGAAGCCGCGAAGAATCTCGAATTCGAACGCGCCGCCGCCTTGCGCGATGAGTTGTACGACTTGAAAACCCTGCTGGCGGAGGATGAAAGCCTGAAACCCTGGGAGCGTATCAAGTTGATGACGGGGGAGGAGGAATAACCCGACTTCTGCCCAGTTTGCAAGGCGGTCGCTTTTTGGGCGACCGCCTTTTTATTTTGAGACGGTACTTTTGGCATGGTTGTATTTGGTTTGAATTGCCCTACAATTTGAGAAATACATCACAAAGGAGTGGGCTAATGCGTTCAAAAAACTGGATATATATGGTTGTCGTTTTGTTGCTTGTTATTTCTTGTAACCTTCCTTCGAGCGCGGCTCCTACGCCTGCCGAAAGCCCCCAGCCGTCTCAAGAGGGTATTGGCACGGCTATCGAACTGACCACCGCCGCGCGGATGACGGAATCTGCCGCATCTGTCGTCGAAGCGCCTGCGGGGACTGCCACATTTACACCTGTCAGTCCTCCAACAGAAACATTAAGTCCAACCCCATGCGCGCCGTTGGCAACCTCGACAGCCAATGCAAACGTTCGCTCAGGACCCGACACCGCCTACGATGTTGTCGGTTATCTCGAACTAGGGAAGACTGCCGAAGTTGCAGGGCGCAACGATGAGAATACCTGGTGGTATATCAAATATGCGGGCGCTTCGGGGGGGCATGCCTGGATTGCGGGAAGTGTGGTCACAACCTCCTGCCTGCCCGCGATTGTGCAGGTGGTGGAGGCGCCGCCTTTGCCGCCGACTCCCACGCCGACAAATACCGAAGTGCCGCCCGTTGTGGGCGACCCGGATTTGGTGGCAAGCGCAATTCAATGGTCTGGTCCTGCTCACAAGAATCAGGCTTTGCCCATTCAGGTTCAGGTCACCAATTCGGGCAATGCGGCTGCGGGACAGTTCACAGTGGTCTGGTTGTCGAATCAAGATGAGCCTGGTTGCGATTGGGTGGTTTCGGGCTTGGCTGCCGGGAAATCAAAAATTTTGGAATGTACATTCACTTATACCTATAAGCCGGCAAGCACTTCCACTTTCTGGGTGACTTTGGAGGTCGATACTGGCGGGGATGTGGACGAATCAAATGAAGGGAATAACAGCCAATCTTCGCAAATCACCGTTCAACCCTAAACTTGAAGTTGAATGGGTGTGCTGACATCGCCGTATAAAATGAAAATCGCCCCGATGGAGTTTCGGGGCGATTTTTTATCGAGGAGCGCTCTATTCCACGTCAGGCGCTCATGTGCTGTGCGCGTGGTGATGGGCATCCGAGATGTCGCAGAATAGCAATTTGGGTTCGCAATCCATGCATTCCAATTGCAGGGTGGCGTGCTGGATGTTGTATTCGTGCGCGAGCACTTCGTTCAGGCGCTGTTGAAGGTGGGCGCCTTTGCTGATCGAAACATCATCTGTGACGATGTGGGCGGAGAGCAGCCGCAGGCTTTCGTTGATACTCCACACATGCAGGTCGTGGACTCCGCGCACGCCTTCCACTTTGAGCAGGGACTCTACCATTGTATCCACATCCACGTTTTCGGGCGTGCTTTCCAGCAGAATGTGAACCGACTGGCGCAGGATTCCCCACGCATTCCACAGAATAAAGAAGCCGATCAACACGCTGACGAGCGGGTCGAGCCAGTTCCAATTTGTGAAGACGATGATGACGCCTGCGACTACCGCTCCCAGTGTGGACAGCACATCGCCCATCAAATGCAGGAAGGCGCTGCGCAGGTTGAGGTCATGGTCGCTGCCTTCCTTGACCATCCATGCGGTGACGGCGTTGATGATGAAAGCCAGCGTGCCGACTCCGATCAGGATGGGCGCATTGACTTCGGGCGGGTTGATGAAACGATGGTACGCCTCGTAGAAAATTCCCAGCGCGATCACAACCAATGTTGTCGAATTCGCCAGCGCCACCAAAATCCCTGCGCGATGATAGCCAAAGGTCTTGCCCGCATGGGCGGGTTTGGTCGCAATCCACAACGCGTACCAACTCAGTCCGAGGGCAATGACATCGGTCAGGTTGTGAGCGGCATCTGTGAGCAGGGCAAGGCTATTGCCGAAAATTCCCGCGGCAACTTCGACAAGGACAAAGACGGCGGTTAATCCCAGCGAAATGGCAAGACGTTTTGTCGTTTGTTTGGAAGGGTCGCCAAGATGAGAGTGGGCATGAGCGTGGGAATGAGAATGATTGTGCATTGGTTATCCGTGTATGACATGATCCAGTCCCATCGTAAACAAACGCGAGACATGGTCATCTTCGATGGAATAAAAGACCTGCCTGCCCGATTTCCGCGCGCGGACAAGGTGCATTTGGCGCAACCCGCGCAATTGGTGCGAGACGGCAGACTCGGTCATGTTCAATCCATCGGCAATGGCGTTGACTCCCATTTCGCCATTCATGAGCAGGGCAATGATCCGCACACGGCTGGCGTCGCTGAGAGCGCTGAAGAGTTCAGCAAGTTGAATGGCTTTGAGTTCGTTGAGTTTCATAATAGATGAATATATGAGCAATTATTCATATATTACCGTGGAACAAAAAAGTTGTCAACATGAATTTTCTTCCGAATCGAGAAGGATTTATTCCCTTGCACCCACAAACTAAAATGCCGCCCGAAAAAGAATTTCGTCAGGCGGCATTGAATTTATAACAGAGCAGATGGCTTTATGCAGACTGCATATCCCCGCCCGCAAGCAGGCTTGCGACAGAGAGGTCTTCGTCGATTTCTTCCCAATGCAAACTTGCGCCGCCCATGCCGATTTCGTATTTTTCACGTTGTTCAGCTGTCGCTTCATGTAAGAGAGGGAACCAAATCACAGGGACGCTGATAATGCGTCCATCGGTAAGTGTGACTTCAATCATATCATTGATAAACCTGACGCTTTTGGCGAGAGCGGCTTTAGGTACGAATGCGCGTCTGAATTTTCGCTTGGTCGTTGTAGGATTAGCTAAAGTATTCATGCCATGCCTCAATTAATTCTTGAAGATGTTCCCCGATAATTTTTTCGATTTCATTTAATTCTTGCGCTTTAAATCCATGACTGGTTGCCAGTTCGATGGGATTTAGCCAAAATTTTGCCTGATCGCTTTCTGCCTTTATGTGAATATGCGGCGGCTCATTGTTTTCATTGCTGAAGAAGAAAAAACGGTATCTTCCGACTCGTAGGATGGTTGGCATAAAAGAGGTTCTTTCGGAAATTGGATTTGGCAATACCATTATACCTGTTACGCCCAGCCAAGCAGTCTTGCAATGCTTGCCGTCAGGAAGGTCACCACGATGGCAGTTCCCAACGTGATGACCACGCTCAGGGTTGCCCACTTCAGCGATTTGGTTTCCTTGTAAATGGTCATGATCGTCGTGGCACATGGGTTGTGCAGCAGGGCGAACAACATCAGGTTGACAGCGGTGAGCATGGTCCAGCCGTTGCCGTCGATGAGCAAACTGCGGATGGACTCGCTGGCGGTGGGTCCGTCGATCATCATGCCCGCGCCCATGTAAACCATCATCATGGTCGGCACGACAATCTCGTTGGCAGGGATGGCGATGAGATATGCCAGCAAAATCACGCCGTCGAGTCCGAGCAGCAGCCCGAAGGGATTCAGCCAGTCGGCGATGGCGCGGGCGAGGTTGGAGTCTCCAATCGGGACGTTCGCCAAAATCCAGATGATGGCTCCCGCGGGGGCGGCGGTTTGCATGGCTCGCCAGAGGACGAAGAGCGTGCGGTCAAGCAGGGAGGTGTAAAGAATGCGCCCGATGTTGGGACGGCGGTAGGGCGGAAGTTCCAGCGTGAAGGCGGAGGCTTCGCCTTTGAGTACGGTTTGGGATAACAGCCACGACATCAGCAGGGTGAAGAAAATCCCAATCAGCACCACGCCGACGACGGTTCCCGCCGCGACAATCGAGGTCAAGGCTGGGGGAAAAGCTGCCGCGACGAAAACAGTCGCCAGCATAATCAGGGTCGGGAAGCGCCCGTTGCACGGGACAAAGTTATTCGTCAGAATGGCTATCAGCCGCTCGCGGGGCGAGTCGATGATTCGC
>Ga0172367_10003989_pt1 | contig 18677 bp, 16 predicted proteins | sample Lak10m_FD_114542 | JGI IMG/M metagenome (GOLD analysis project Ga0172367, IMG submission 114542) | Freshwater microbial communities from Kabuno Bay, South-Kivu, Congo - kab_022012_10m | ecosystem: Environmental > Aquatic > Freshwater > Lake | place: Democratic Republic of the Congo: South-Kivu...
ATCAAGCCCATTCGGGCGAGAAGTAGCTGCATCTGAACTGCGCTTCGGCGCGGGATTAAGGAGTTGCCGTGGATCTGAATGCTGACTGGCGCCATAGAGCTGCCTGTCGCCATGTCGACCCAGAACTCTTCTTCCCGGTTGGAAACACGGGACCAGCAATCGCGCAGATTGAAGAGGCAAAGAAGGTTTGTGCGAAATGTGAAGTTCGCGAACCATGTCTGCAGTGGGCACTTGAAAGTGGACAGGACTCCGGAGTCTGGGGCGGATTATCTGAAGACGAAAGAAGAGCTATGAAGCGTCGCGCAGCTAGACATCGAGCGAGACTTTTGGAGAGCCAGAACCAAATCCAGTAACGAATCGAATCCTAAGGGATGCGGAAAGTAACGGTTGCTTCCGTACCGGGATACGAATTATTGAAACTTAAAGTTCCGCTTAACTCGTTCTCAGTCAAAGTCCTCACAATTTCGAGTCCTAGATTGGAATTTTCTTTCAAATTGAAGCCATCCGGAAGACCTGAACCATCATCCTTCACAATTACTTTTACTTCGCGATCTTCTCGTTCCACAAATACGTCCACTCTAGATCCTAACTCTGATAAACCATGTTCGAGCGAGTTCTGAATTAGCTCTGTAATAATTAACGCTAGTGGTGTCGCCAGAAGCGCCGGGATCGAGCCAAATTCACCAGAGTAATTGATTGATATTTCGCCAGGTCTTGGACTTAGTTCTACCGAATTTTTAACAATTTTAGATAGCACTTCATCAAATGAGATTGAGTCTCGGGCGCTATTGGAAAGCGTTTCATGCACAAGTGCTATCGAACCAATCCTTCGAACAGCCTCCTCTAAAGCCAATCTTGAATAATCATCATCAACGCGGCGACTTTGGAGACGAAGCAAGGCTGAGACGGATTGCAGGTTATTCTTAACGCGATGATGAATCTCTCTGATTGTCGCATCTTTACTCAATAAAGCTCGATCTCGTCTTCGCAACTCAGTTACATTATGGACTAGCACGACAGCACCGAAATGATTTCCATCTTGCGTTAATGGTATGGCTAACAGATCTATAGTTCCGTTATCATTTTCGAATTCGGCACGTCTTGCAGAGCGGCCATTCATAGTCATAAGCCAACTCTCCTCTCTTGGCTCCTTGCTGCTAGTCAAGTTTTCCAAGATCTCGCCCAAGGAAATTCCTTCCATATCTCGATTCCAACCCAGACGGCTAAAGGCACTTCTTGCATTGGGACTTGCAAAATTAATTTGCGATTCGCCATCTAAGCGAATTAGGCCGTCGCCAACTCTAGGAGCTGACTCAGATCGATAAGAACTATCACGTATCGGAAACTCTCCAGTTACGACCATCCGGTAAAGCAAATTAGCAATCTCCCGATAATTTAATTCGAGTTTTGATGGAGTTCTCATAGTTTCAATGTTTCTATGGCGCGTGATGACCGCGATGGCTTTACCTTGGTAATGTACTGGAACGTACTCTTCCTTTACATTGAATTCACCGATACGTGTTGGCTCTTGATCACGAATCATGGCTCCAGTTGCGAGCGCTTTGCTAATTTCAATTTCCTGCTCACCTACAACTTTGGTTCCGACAAGATCTTGGGTAAAAACTGTCGCAGAAGTCATTGGTCGAACTTGAGCAATTGCGATTAGCCCAGAATCTTTGGCATGCGTCCAAAGAACCAAATCGGCAAAGGAGAGGTCGGCGAGCATCTGCCACTCGCTGATTAACTCTGAAAGGCGCGAAACTTCTGACTCGGAGAGGCTGGTGTCATCGCCTAGTTCTCTGATGGGCACGGCGACAGATTACTCAATGAATCGCTGGGCTACCTGGTTGAGCGCCTTTCTCATCTTAGAACGCGGTGCGATATCAATTAATGCACAGTACTGCGCTTTGGCTTTATCCATGCTTACCCGATCATAAGGAATTGCGTAAGAATCAAAATCACCAACGCGAGCTTTAAATCTTTTGAAAATCGAGCGCTCTCTTCCCGAATTTGAAATTTGGTTAAATAGAAAGATTGGCTTTCCTGTACAAGTTCTATTCGCTAGTGAATCCAAAAAATTCTCTAACTCGAACATGTGATTGTTATCCGGTTGCATCACAAAGATTATCGAGTTTGCCGATTGCAAAGTCTCCAAGTAATCACGAGTCTGCTTTCTACGATCCGAAATTGCCGACTTTAAATCCAAAACGGCCCCGATATCAGCGATGTTTATAGCGCTATTTGAATAACCTCCGTTGCTCACCGTCAAGTTCGCTCTTACTTTTGTAGATTCCCGATCGCGTTTTCCGCCTAGTAAGAAAGCGATATCTTTGCGAGTGGGATGCGCATCTACAAGACATACCTCTTTTGATTTAGAAATTTCTACGGCTAGATTTAGTGCAATTGTGGAAACACCACAGCCACCACTTGTGCCCGTAACTGCAATTAGGTCATCGCGCGTTCTTGGCGGAAGAGACTTCTCACCTAAATTAGTTTGTTGAATAGTTCTAGCAATGTATTTGCTTAGACTTGATTCTTCAAGATTAGGCATTTCCAGAATTGATACTGAAATAAGATTTGGACGCTGATTCAACTGTCTGCGAATACCATGTGGAATTTCATGCAAATCGTGAATTAAGACGGTGCGTGCTTCGGATTTTGGAAGAGCTTCCAAGTGGTTTTGAAGCTCTTTCTCATTTACAGCTCGAAATTCAATCTGAGAGTCTGCGCCAAAACTTCGGATAATTTGGCTGATTAGTCGATCTTCCTGATCAGCGTCATTCAGAAAGGTAATAACGCCTATCATCGCTAACTAATGCGCTCGACCAAAAGAAAATTAAATTCACTCATTGTTGAAATTAAATCTGGCACTAAAGAGTCGGGAACCAGCAAGGTGATACCTATAGCACCACCTAGCTCCCTTCCAGAGTTATCAATCTCTTCAATACCGACAGATTCCAGAATTAATTCGGAGACAACTCCGGATTGAGAAGCCATTTGATTTGGTAACCCGAAAATGTCGACGATATCGCCGGCGCTCAGACCCGATGGAGCCATGAGGCGTTCTACTTGAATTGGAACTCGTTGTAATGATGTATCCGCCCGAGCCGATAGTGCAAAACTCGGAATTAGCTCAGCCGCGCCAATTCTGCGAACTACAGAAGTGCCCACAATTTCCACCTTCGCATCCAAGTATTGCTCCGCATTGCTAAGCAATCGAACTTTTACCGGCGTAATATCTTTTTCTTCGATGATTTTTCCGGGAGCTAAATCAGTGGAACTTGCCCAGACCGTAATTGTTCGATCTGAGGCCGAACTAATAAGAAAAGCAGAAATAAACGAGGTGATTATTAGTATTAATCCAAGCAAATAGCGAGGTGTAATTAGAAATAAACTCTCTCGAATAGACGAATTGATTGATTTCACGAGTTATAGATATCGCATCGCGCGGGCATTTAACTCTTCTTCCACAGCCAGACTCATACTTTCGGATGAGGCGATTGCAGGATTTCTATCGGATTCTCTTCTCTATGCATCAATTAGAACAAGATTTTCTAGAATTTTTTATTGAGACTCCAATAGATCCGCCTCAAAACTACTCGCGTTTGCTATTGAGACCAACGACCCATGGTGAGAGCTTTGATAACGGATTTGCCCCAGTTCCAACCTCGCCTGATGAGCTACCTGAGCCAGAGCGATTTACTTTGGCATACATAGTGAGCGTAATTGAAGTTATGTTGGGGAAAAGACAACTAAGACAGATTGCACGCAATACACATCGTTTTGTTTACAACTCAATTTCAAATCGAATAGGCACGCTTACTGATGCTCCCAAAATACAGAGAATTCACCGGAGCTATCCGATTGTTGGCGCCATTGAGGTAGTTGTTACTCTAAAGTTCAGTAAGAGAATCCGAGCGCTTGTAACCAGGTTTGAAGGTGTCGATGGCAGATGGTTATGTACTGAATTCGAATTATTATGATGCGCCGTGGCAGCGTTTGTATTTTTTACCCGACCCACAAGGACATGGCGAGTTTCGGGAAATCCCATTTGTTGCGACCACGCCGTCTTCTGAGGGAGCTGAATATCGAAGATTATCGGTAGTTGATTTCTCAGTTACACCTTTTGCTTCCACCTTAGAATTCTCGACTTTGACTTCAACATTGAATAGGAATCCAACAACTTCCTCCTTCATTGCCTCTATCATCGCTGAAAATAGGTCATATCCTTCTTTCTGATATTCGACAAGCGGATCTCGTTGCGCCATGGCTCTAAGCCCAATACCCTCTTGTAAATAATCCATTTCATAGAGATGTTCGCGCCACTTTCTGTCTAAAACAGAGAGCAGAATTTTTCTCTCGAGTTCACGGATAACTTCACTGCCAAGTTCTGCTTCACGTTTCTCATATGCACTCAAAATATCGGTGACGATTCTCTCCGCTAGGAAGATTTGATCGAAACCAGTCCGACCGCCCACTTCTTTCTCAAGATCTTCAACTGTGAACGAGATTGGATAAATTGCCTTTAATACGGTCCATAGTTTCTCTAAATCCCACTCCTCGGGATATCCCTCTGATGTGGCTACCGTTACGTAGCCCCTAATCGTGTCCTCAATAAAAGTGCGGACTTGCTCTTTTAAGTCGGCTCCTTCGAGAACTTCGCGACGCTCGGCGTAAACCACTTCGCGCTGACGATTCATAACATCGTCATATTTCAAGACATTTTTTCTTACCTCAAAATTTTGAGATTCAACTTGGGTTTGCGCAGACTTAATGGCATTGGAAACCATTTTTGATTCAATCGGCGTGTCTTCTGGAATGCCAGCTGCAGTTAAAAATCGTTCGACGAGCGCTGAGTTGAAACGACGCATCAAATCATCTTGTAGTGAAAGGTAGAATCTAGATTCTCCTGGATCACCTTGGCGTCCCGATCTACCACGTAGCTGATTATCGATTCTGCGAGACTCGTGCCTTTCAGTTCCTAGGACATATAAGCCTCCGAGGCTAACAACTTGTTCGTGCGCTTCTTTTACGGCTGCCTTCTGCCGCGCAATCTCATTTGGCCAGAGCCGCTCATATTCTTCAGCGTTTTCCACCGGTGAAATTCCCTGGCGTTGTAATTCAAAATCAGCCATGAATTCAGGGTTGCCACCGAGCATGATGTCAGTACCGCGACCAGCCATGTTAGTCGCGACCGTTACGGCGCCTCTAGTGCCAGCTCGAGCAATAATCGCCGCCTCGCGTTCATGCTGTTTAGCATTTAAAACTTCATGTGTTACACCACGCTTACGTAATACTTGAGATAGATATTCTGACTTCTCGACGCTTACGGTTCCAACTAAGACCGGTTGGCCTTTTCGGTGACGCTCAGCAATATCGTCAGCGACCGCTTCGAATTTTGAGGTTTCGGTTTTGTAAACTAAATCAGATTGGTCAATGCGAGTCATGGGTTTATTTGTGGGAATAGGAATTACGCCTAGCCGATAAATTTGCATCAATTCTGCTGCCTCGGTCATGGCTGTACCGGTCATACCCGATAGTTTTTCGTACATGCGGAAGTAGTTCTGGAGCGTTATCGTCGCGAGTGTTTGATTTTCATCTCTAATTTCAACTTTTTCCTTTGCTTCTAGAGCTTGATGTAATCCTTCGCTGTAACGACGTCCAGCGAGCACTCGACCGGTGTGTTCATCAACGATTAACAAATCCCCATTCATGATTACATAATCTTTATCTCTCTTGAAGAGTTCTTTCGCCTTTAAAGCGTTATTCAAGTAACCAATTAGTGGTGTGTTTACAGATTCATAAAGATTGTCAATCTTGAGAAATTCTTCAACTTTGGCAACGCCAGCATCAAGAATGCCAACTGTACGTTTCTTTTCATCAACTTCGTAATGTTCCCCACGCACAAGCCTTGCGGAAATGTTTGCAAATTCCACATACCATTTTGTTGCTTTATCTGCGGGTCCGCTAATAATTAGTGGCGTTCTTGCTTCATCTATGAGAATCGAATCTACTTCGTCCACGATGGCGAAATTGTGACCTCGCTGCACGCAATCAGCTAACGACCAAGCCATGTTGTCACGAAGGTAATCAAATCCAAATTCATTATTTGTGCCATAAGTGATGTCGGCACCGTACTGTTCACGTCGCTCTTGTGGCGTCATGGAAGCGAGGATTACTCCTACTTTAAGTCCGAGGAATCGGTGGATTCGACCCATCCATTCGCTATCACGTTCTGCCAAATAATCATTCGTCGTAACAATATGAACACCATCGCCACTTAGCGCATTTAGATAAGCTGGCAACGTTGCAACAAGAGTTTTACCCTCACCGGTCTTCATTTCTGCGATATTTCCTCGATGAAGAGCAGTACCGCCCATAATTTGAACATCGTAGTGACGCTGTCCAAGAGTTCTCTTAGATGCCTCCCTTACAACTGCAAAAGCTTCAGGCAGGAGATCATCGAGAGTTTCGCCATCGGAAAATCGCTTCTTAAATTTTTCGGTCATCTCGCGAAGCTGAGCATCGCTCAGCGACGCAAAAGTAGATTCATGCGAGTTGACTGATTCAGCAACTTTAAAAAGTTGTTTAAGTGCACGGCCTTCGCCAGCACGAAGAATTTTGTCAAGCAGCGCTGCCACGTTCCGACCTTCCTTGACGATTACTAATCGCCCTATCCTATTGCCAGTCTGCGTTGAGTTGCACATGCAGTCGCTGCCCCAATAACTGTCAGATTTCTCTCTTTAAGCGCGCGTATCGCCTCTCGTAAGGTGCTACCTGTGGTTATAACATCATCGATAACTAATATTGCCTTGCTAGTTCTTGCATTGTTTACTCTGAGCGCCTTATCAAGGTTTCGATAGCGCTCTTCTTGTGAAAGAGAACTCTGATCGGAAACTGGTCTTGTAATTTTAAGTGCCTCTACTAATTCTATATCGGTCTTCAAATCTGGATCTTGCAAAATAAATTTTGCAATCTCTTTCATAGAATCAAAACCTCGGCTCCTAACAGATTTACGTTGCGAGGGAATGGGCACGATAGAAATTGGGTACTCTATTTTAAAATGATTAATTGAAGTTACTAGCGCATTTGCGAAGAATTTCTGTGCAGAAACTAGCCCATTTTCCTTGGCTAAGAGCAATAACTTTCCCGTTACTTCACCGTAGGGCAAACTGGATGCAATCGGAAAGTTCTCCCCCATTAGAAATCTGGGTTTTGGCCTCAGCAGCTTTTTGCATGCAACGCAAATATCAAAATTCGGAGAGCCGCAATTCATACAGGTTGGCGGAAAGATTAGAGTTCTTATACCTCGGGACACAGATTGAATAAATAGTTTTTTCACAGAAACATTTTTCCAGAAATTTCATTTCGTTAGGAAATATTTTTGGAAATTGTTAATCTTAAGAAGCGTCTGGGGATGGTTTTAGCGGATAACTTTCAATAGGTGTTCCTGCCGTTTTCGGAACTGTGAGCACAAAATTTGCACCCTTTCCGATCTCGCCCCAGACCTTGATATCGCCTCCGTGGAGAATCGCATCCTCTTGAGCGATAGAAAGTCCAAGTCCAGTGCCACCTCTCTCTCGAGATCTCGATGGATCAGCGCGCCAGAAGCGATCAAAAACCCGATTCCAATATTGCTTCTGGATACCTATTCCATAGTCCCTAACACTTAACGAGACAGCCGATCCATCTTCTGCCAAAGTAATATCAATGGGTCCACCTTCTGAGTGGTCTATGGCATTATTTAGAAGGTTTCTAATAATTCGCTCGAGTCTTCTGGAATCTCCATCAATCAGAGTTCTTTCGCTATTAGTAAGGAGATTGATTTCGGCCCCTCTTTCGCCAGCTACCGGTGCGAGATCATCGATACACTTTTTAACGACGACATTTAAGTCTAATTTCGTGAAATTTAAAGTAGCTGCTTCCGCATCAAATCTGCTTACCTCTAAAAGATCCTGAAGTAACTGTTCAAATTTTTCTATTTGGGACTGAAGTAATTCAGCGCTTCGAGCAACATTAGGTTCAAAGGTTGCTCTAGATCCGCTTATAACATCAGCCGCCATACGTATCGTGGTTAAGGGCGTCCTTAATTCGTGTGATACATCTGAGACGAATCGCTGTTGAATGCGCGATAGGTTTTCAAGACGGCCAATTTGCTCAGCCAGAGTAGTTGCCATTTGATTAAAGGCGATACCAAGCCGTGCTGTCTCATCTTCACCTCGTACTGCCATGCGACTCTTTAAATCTCCGGTAGTAATCGACTCTGCGATTTCGGCTGCCACTCGAATTGGTTTAACTGATATGCGGAGTACAAAAGATGCAGTCAAAAGAATCAGAATCAAAAGTAAAAATCCGGTAACCCAAAGTGATCTACCTATGAGATTAACACTTCTTTCTTGTGCAACGAAGTCATAGGCCATATACATCTCGTATTTGCCCAGCTTAGGAATCTCTAGAACACCTCCCACAAATAATCCGGGTAACTCACGCTTATTTACATAATTTAGCGTGCCTCTTTCCCAAGTAAGTTCATCGCTCTTCAAAGTTGCTTTGCGGAGAGTTTTGGGGACCGATTCGGGTTGTAAGAAATTGGAAGTCAAACTTGCGGGAACTCCTCTTAGCTTTAGTCCTTTGGCCTGGATTAAAACTACTTCTCTACCTGATTCTGCGGCGCTCACATTTGTAGATTTAACAATCTCTTCAGCAAGTGAGCTGAAATTGGGTTTTGCATTTAAAGATTCAATTGTGAAACGATATTTTGCAAATTGAATGGCCGCGCGACCTTCCGAGATAGATGAAGCGATTTTGTCCTCATAGATACCATCTTCCAGCCTGTTATAAAGAGTGGATCCGATAGCCGTGATTAACACAAGTGAAACAACTGCGGATAAGCTAAAAACTTTAAGAAATAATGATCTGCGAAATCCCGAGATGAGCTTATTAAGTAGCTTCATCTTCTAAGCTTTAACGCCGGATCCGCCCGCCTTGTAGCCAACGCCACGTACCGTCAGAATAATCTGAGGCGCTTCTGGCTCATGCTCAATTTTGGCGCGTAATCGCTGAATATGTACGTTCACTAACCGAGTATCTGTTGAATGGCGATATCCCCAGACTTCACCGAGGAGTGCCTCTCGGGTAAAAACGCGTCCAGGTTCTTTTGCTAGAGCAACCAGTAAGTCGAACTCTAATCGAGTTAATGGAATCTCCTTTTCATTCCGGATTACTGAGTGTTCAACTATGTCGATTGATAAATCACCAATCAGTAAATTTCCATTTATTTCGCCGCCAACACGTCGCAACCTAGTTCGAATTCGAGCTACTAGTTCTGATGGCTTGAACGGCTTAACCATGTAATCATCGGCACCAGCTTCTAAACCTTTCACAATGTCATGGGTGTCGCTTTTGGCAGTTAACATGACAATTGGAACGCGTGAAGATTGCTTTCGAATCGCCTTACATACTTCGATTCCATCAGCGCCAGGAAGCATGATGTCTAACAAGACTAAATCTGGCTGACTATTTTTGAATACTTCTATTGCTTCGTCGCCACGACTTACCAAGTCCACTTCCATGCCGACACCATTAAGAACAATGCCCAACATTTCCGCAAGGTCTTGATCGTCATCGACAACGAGAACTGATGTCATTAGCTGCCATGCTCCCAAGAACTCAAATAATCCTCCTGGACCGAAGTCAAATTATCAATCTCGGCACCCATACTCTTCAACTTCAAACGAGCAATCTCTTTATCTATAACTTTCGGTACTTCATGTACGCCTGGCTTTAGGCTTCCAGCTTCTTCAAGTAGCCACTCGGCAGCAAGCGCCTGATTTGCAAATGACATATCTAGCACGGCAGCAGGACTTCCTTCGGCGGCTCCAAGATTAACTAGACGACCTTCGGCAATTAAGAGAATTCGATTTCCATTTGATATCTGATATTCATCAGTTGCGTGTCGAATTTGTGGATTCTTCTTTGTATTTTTCTCTAGCCATTCGACATCAATTTCAATATTGAAATGTCCAGCATTAGCAAGTATTGCTCCATCTTTCATAAGTTCGAAATGTTCTTTAGAAATGATGGTGCGATTACCCGTTACGGTAATGAAGATATCGCCGATTCTAGCGGCCGCTTTCATAGGCATGACACGGAAGCCTTGCATCAAGGCATCGAGCGCTTTTGTGGGATCTACTTCGGTGATAACAACGTCAGCGCCTAATCCACGAGCACGATCTGCTACACCCTTGCCGCAATATCCAAAGCCAGCAACGACAAATACTTTTCCGGCAATTAATTGATTGGTGGCTCGGAAAATTGCATCCATAGTTGATTGGCCAGTTCCGTACCTATTATCGAACATATGCTTTGTATCGGTATCGTTAACTGCAATCATCGGAAACTTCAGTGCACCGTCTTTTGCCATTTGTGAGAGTCGAATGACGCCAGTCGTGGTTTCCTCGCAACCACCCGCAACTTCTGGCAGTAATTCCGTGCGAGTTGTATGAAGAGTATTTACCAAATCGCAACCATCATCGAAAACTTGATTGGGCGAAATATCTAAAGCGGCATTTATATGTCTGTAGTAACCGTCTCTATCGATTCCTTTTTTGGCAAAGACGCTTATCCCAAAATCATGCACGAGAGAAGCTGCCACATCGTCTTGGGTAGAAAGTGGATTTGAAGCACAGAGAGCAAGTTGGGCTCCTCCAGCTTCTAGAGTGCGCATCAAATTAGCAGTCTCAGTCGTTACATGCATGCAGGCTGAAAATCGCACGCCCTTGAAAGGTTTCTCTTTTGCGAAGCGTTCCCGTATCTGGGCTAGTACGGGCATATTTCTATCTGCCCATTCAATTCTCTTTTTGCCGATTGTTGCTAAAGCGCTATCTGCGATTTCATGTTTGGGTAAATTGGCGCTCACAAAACTCCTTGACTCTCTGATTTTCTCGAAGGCTGGAGTTTACTGCCTTTTCAAGATATCGAGAACTTGATCGACTAGCTTCTCAGTGACATCAGCAGTATTTGCTTCCACATTTAGGCGTAAGAGTGGTTCAGTATTTGAAGGTCTGAGATTAATCCACCACTTCTCTGATGTGATAGTAAGTCCATCTAGTTCATCTATCTCGATAGGGCTTGATTCGTTAATAAAATAATTCTTGACGTTATCTAGCGCAGCTTTCTGGTCCTTGACTCTTGTATTCAATTCACCGCTACTCTTATATCGATTAAAAGGAGAAAGGAGCTTCGAGAGTGGTTTCCCGGAATCCAGGAGCGCCGCAATTGCATGTAGCGCAGCCAACATACCCGAGTCAGCGCTCCAAAAATCTTTAAAATAGAAATGGCCAGAATGTTCGCCTCCAAAAACCGCGCCAGATTCCGCCATCAACGCCTTAATGAATGAATGACCGACTCGGCTTCGTAGGGGAGTTCCGCCAAATTCTCTTATAGTTTCTGGAACCGCTCGTGAACATATCAAATTATGAATAATTGTTGAGCCCGGGTAACGAGATAGTTCTCGCGTTGCTATCAACGCCGTAAGTGCAGAAGGATCAACTAAGTTGCCAGTTTCATCAACCAGAAAGCATCGATCGGCATCGCCATCGAAGGCTAATCCGATATCTGCCTTACGTTTGCGCACCAGTGATTGCAAATCAATTAAGTTCTTGGGTTCTATCGGATTCGCTTCGTGGTTAGGAAAGGTTCCATCAAGCTCAAAGTAGAGCGGATGAACATCTGCATTGATTCTCGCCATTACAGCAGGTGCGGTATAACCCCCCATGCCATTCCCGGCGTCAATCGCAATTGAGATAGAGCGCTTCTTGAAATCTTTCGCAAAAGTTTCGGCAGGGAAAAGAGAAAATAAAAAATCTACATAATCATTTAGCATAGATACTTCAGTAACTTTTCCAGAATTTCGGAGCGACATGGAAGCGCCGTTTCTGATTGATTCGCGGATCCAACTTAAACCAGAATCTTGACCAATTGGGCGAGCCCCGCTGAGACAGAGTTTTATCCCGTTATACTCAGCTGGATTATGGCTTGCGGTGAACATCGCACCTGGAAGATTTTTTGAACCAGAAGCGAAATAAAGTTGATCAGTTGCTGCTAATCCAATTCGGATAACATCAAAACTTTGCGATACGAGTCCATTGGTGAATGCAGTTGCCAGTTCAGGTGAAGAGGGTCGCATATCTTCACCAATGACCACGGTTCCAGGTTCCTTTTTCATTTCGAGAAAAGAGGCGAAGGCAATCCCAGCTGCGAACGCGAAATCCAGAGTAACTTCGCTATCTACCAGGCCGCGAATGTCATAAGCCTTGATAATTCGATCTACAAGTTCCATCAATCTTTTGGGTTAGGTATAGCTCTCAAATGACCACGTCTACCAACTTCTGGCGTCTTGTCAGGTGCAGACTGAATCACTTTAGCCACATTTCGAACTGCATCAGCGATTGCCATTAAATCTTCTGGAGAAGGTTCCGCGGTGCCACCTGATTCGTGTTTAATCACATTCCAACCCTTCGGAACTGTCAATCTCTCACTATGGTTGGCGCAAAAGTCAAAAGTATGAGGTTCGGCAAATGTCGAGAGCGGGCCTAAGACAGCCGTCGATTCAGCATAGATGTAAATCAAAGTTCTGGCTGCCGGCTGACGACAACTAATTTTGGAGCAAGTACGGCCACTGCCGCTAGGTCTCACCGGCTCTTGATTGCGCATGTCGGCAGATTAGTCGCAACTCTTTGAAATTGTGGGATTCTCACTATTAGCGTGACTGAATTACCGAAATGTCGGCAATTGGTCTGGTGGCGCTCTCTAGAGAGGCTGCCTGATTAAGTGAGAGATGCGTCAAACCGTCGTTGCTAATCCAGGTTATGGCAGCTCTCGCCTGAGTTCTATTGATGATTCTAACTATTCTTGAATTAGCTGGAAACTGCCAATTTACAATTTCTTCTCCTACTAGATTCTTTGTGACGTTCTTTCCATCGCGATTTCTTATTTCAACTGTTGCATCAATTTTCTCGCCGATCATTGTGAGGATTGGTTCAAGGCCATAAAGATTAAATCCAATTTCATTTAATGGGTTAGCAGGAATAGACCAAGTAAAATCTGAAATATTGCTGCTCTTTAATTCCGTCAATACTGATGCCACAAAAGGCGTTTCCGATTCAATTTTCAAGCCAAAATTAGTTCGGCCTAAATCTAAATCAACCAACTCAATTTCTCTGACTTGGCGAGAGTCCAACCTAATCTCACTTAGTTCCACTGGTACATAAACACCATCAGAAGAGATGATTTCAACGGAAGCAGAGCTTTCTACGTCAGCCACATTCATTATGCGAAGCGTATGTTTTAACTTGCCCGTCGCTCCGTACTTAGCCAATAGCCCAGGTATTACTTGGCTAGTTTCTGGCTCGCTTATGGAAGAGACAAAATCTCCACCTAGATTTCGCAAGCCCTTTATTCGCTCATCAAGTAGATAACTTGTAACTCGCCCACCGATAGTTTTGACGTTGATAACTAGTTGTGATGAGCCAGGATCTAGTGAATCGACTCGTAGGATTTTTTCACTTAGTGCTTTGACAGTGATGCTCTCTGGTGTGAGCGGGCCAGTTTCATTAAATACGGTAACTTCCACTATAGCGTCGCTTAATCCACTATTAACCAAAATCAATTTGCCACGACTAGTAACGTCAGCAGTTCCACCGACAAACCAGGAGTTTTCCTGGCCGGATCCGCATAGAGCTGCCGCCGTCCATTTAGAATTTTTTGATTGAATTGTGATGCTGTCATTTGGATTTCCAGCTACGACTATGGCACGTTTTAGATTGGTGGGATTACCTACATTTAGCTCTGAAAAACCAGAAGCTTTACGGCTCAAATCTCTCACGCCTACTGATTTAGCGGGCAGTAAGGTTGTCAATTTAGAATCGTTTATCGGACCAGGACAAGTTGTGACAGAGTAACTTCTACTAATTTCCTTGGCTCTTGAGACTTCTGATTCCGGTAGTAGAAATGCCACATGTGCGGTGATTATGAAGATTAATAATGAAATAGCAGCTCTACTTTCTTTCATGAGAGCTCCTCTATTCGAATATCGCCTCTGCGTCGCCGAGCAGGCAGTGCCAATACAATGAGAGTGAAAAAGGCAAATATCTGAATGGAAATCCAGGCTCTCCTTGATGTGGAATCATGAAAGATTCGAAATTTACCAGGAGATGTAATCTCAAAGACGGGTGTTCCAGACTCAGACCTGGTCGCTCTTATCGTCTCTTGATTGAGCGTTACTTTCCAACGTGAGTCAAATTTTTCGGTAATGACTAATTTACCAGCGGCGCTTAAGACACCTGAAGCTTCTAGTTCGTCGCTTGGGATTGCTAATCGTTCTCCACTATCCGATATAAAAAGTATGCGAGGTAGCGCTTCGCTAACTTTCCAGGTGATTCCCTCATCAGTCTTAGAGGCTCTAGCAAATCCGCCAACACCATCAATCGTACGCGCCAAATCTTCATTTATGGGACGAGCCAAAAAGACATAACTTATGCCATTTGCCGCTAGGACCTTACTTGCATCAATTCCAGCCCCAGTAACTAACTCTGAGATTGCTTGATCGACTTCTTGTGATAATCCAACGATAACGTCTGGTTCGCCAAGACGTATATCGCTATCCCTGGCAATGAAGAACCTTGTCTCGTTGTTTGAGGAACGGATAACAAGAGTCTTGAAGCGTTCGTTGGTTTGTGCGCTTACGGTTAAGAATGCGGGAAGTGCATCTTTAGTTTTGCTTTGTAACGGCGCGCTAGATGCGGTAAATATCCACCAAAACATCGAGGCGATTAATGAAAATATAGAGAGAAGCGAGACAAATCCCATCAGCAAGTGTCGATAATCAATTGGACTCTCTGAAATTTTCGGCAGATAGTTATCAATCATGATGACGCCGGCCAATATGGAAACTAATGTCGGGATCACCAGCAAGCTGCCAACCCACAATGGCGTTGATATCAGGCTGCCGTGTCCTGCAACAGTTTGGCTTCCGAAAATCATCGCGGCGCCAATGAAAAATATGGATACCTCACCGAAGCGTGCGACCTTGCTCACGAAGAGTGAAATCAAAGCAATTGCTAAAACTGGAGAAATCAACCAGAGCGGTGGCGAACCAACGCCGCCAGGATTGGCCAAAATAATTGATGCAACGTTCCCGCCACCGAGCGCCAACCCAGGGTCAAATAGGAATCTAGAAGGATGAAGGACTAAGTCGATTGACCATGGTGCACAGATAACAAATGGGGTGCCCAAAATAGCAATTCGCCGAGAGTTTCTGTCGTCGAATACGGTTTTTGAGAACCCGCCTTTATTGAATGAGACAACATCTAGAATCGCAAGAATAAATTGCCAGATAAAAATAACTAGAAAAGCGATTGGTGAAAAGGCAAAAACTAGAGACATTAGAAAGGCCATTCGCCAAGTTCTGCGCCAACCAAGTAGCTCTAGAGCTTCCAGCCCTAAAAGGGATCTGACAATCCATGGTCCGATGACGGATAACATGATTGTTCCCAGCCTGCCCGAATTCAAAGAGCCAATTACGACTGGGGCCATTGAATATAAAAGAGCGGCACCTAAGGCGAGGTAATGCAGTTCTGTGAATTTTCTAGCCAACCGATAGGCGCCAAAAAATGCTAATGGAGTCGCCAATACCAATAGAAATGAAATTAAGAGTTTTGCATTGAAAAAAGTAACTATTGAAGTTAAACCTAGAAAAGCAATCCAGGGGGGCATATTCACACTCGATCCCAATCCGACTGCATGCCAAGAGTTCGCGTATTGAGTTAAGAGGGAGATCCCACTATCTGACGTGATAGGTAGTGCGCCGCCTACCAAATCAAAGAATCTCTCGCGGAAGGCAAGCAACGAGATAAAGAAAACTATTATCGAAGCGGTAAGAATTGGTCGATTTCTAATCGTTCTAAAGGTTGATGGTGATCTGACCAGTTCAATATCGGCATTGTCGGCAACTTCATCACTAAAATCTAATGATGATTCATTTGAATACTGCGCTAAGTTGTCACGTTTAACTTGGAGCGAACTTTGCCGCCAACTTCGAATGAGAGCATCTCGCGCTCGATCAATTGTTAAAGCTAATTGAGTGCCTCTTGGCGGAACGAAGCGAGAAATAACTCTAGATGAAAGTAAACGCACCGCCTTTCGAGCTTTACGAGCTCGGATTAAATCTTGAGGTTGCGCCAGTACCAGGGAAACGGCAGCAATTTCATCTAATGCATAACCTGGACGTTTTGCCAGTAAGAACCCGACTGAACGAAGAAGCGCAGCTCCGAAAAGTTGTAGGGCAATCAATGGAGTCAGCCACAAGGAGGAGTTCGCCATCAAAACGTATGCCGCATGTCGCCGATCGAGAAGGAGCGGCCTGTGCAAGAAAGCGTTTGCAACATCAATGCTACGTCTTTCGTTTGCTGCGGCCTCCGCATGAAAAGCAACAGCTCGTGAGGCAACTATTGCAGTGTGGCCCGCCGTATGGATACGCCATCCAAGATCTACATCGTCACGAAACAAAGATAGTTCTGGATCAAATCTGCCAACTTCATCAAATACGCCTCTTCGAATTAGAGCTCCCGCGGTACTAACCGATAGAACTTCGCCAACATTGTCATGTTGGCCTTGATCTTTCTCTAGATATTCAAGTCCAGTCCACCGCGCACCATTTGAAGTGATACTCACTCCAACTTCCAATAAATGGTTTCGGTCATACCAACCGCGGAGCTTTGGGCCTGCGATTGCAGCTTGAGGTCGCTCATCTACTGCCGCCAATAGCTCTAAGAGTGCATCAGCTTTGGGAGCGCAATCGTCGTGTAGAAACCAGAGCCATTCTTGTTGATCTGCACTTCCATTCTCGATCAATGAACTTTCTAAAGCTAAATCTATGGCAGCGCCAAAACCTGTATCTGAAGGCGCTTGTAAATAGTTGATTCCGGCTTTCTTCAAATACTGAAGAGATTTATCAGTGGAACCGGTGTCTATTGCAATTAAATTATCAATTTGATGCTTTTGTGAAGTGAGCGCTACGACAACTTCTGGAAGCCATTCCGCGCCATTATGAACAACAAGAATGGCGTTTACATGGTGGCGCGAGCGAAGGGCGTTTGATGTTATTCCAGAATTAGAAGTCGGCATTGAACCGCCTCGCCTCGATGAATTTAAAAGATGAGATTACGCAGGTCGACGCTTTAGGCGACGACGTTCGCGTTCTGAGAGTCCGCCCCAGATTCCGAATCTTTCATCGTGTGCCAGCGCATATTCAAGACATTCTTGGCGTACTTCACATGCTAGGCAGACTCTCTTTGCTTCACGAGTAGAACCGCCCTTCTCAGGAAAGAAAGCCTCTGGATCAGTCTGGGCACAGAGCGCTCGCTCCTGCCAGGAGAGTTCGACGACCTCGCCATTGCCTAATTGGATACTTGGACCTGATTCGTAGTTCTGCTCATTACGTCGAGCATCAGCCATGTTATGGACTCCCAGTAGAGGGGCCGACCCCACGGTCGGCTCAATAGAGAGAATTACACTCGTGTTATTACCCCTAAGTCAAGTTAGGAGAGGGATAAATGGGCTAAAAACCGTGAAAGTTCTCATGGAGATTTGAACCCATTTTCACCCTTGATTGTGAAGCAATATAGCTGTTTTCGATGATTGCACCACTTTCAATAATCGCACCGTGCGCGATTATTGAGCCAGAAATCCTCACATCGCTATTAATTAATGAATCAGCCTCTACAAAACTACCCTCGTCGATTACTGCACTTGGATGGATGGTGGCTGATGGCGAGATTAATGCTGCGCCGTGGTTGCGGCGTACAAGATCTCGTGAAGCCCGCACCATGGCCTCGGGGGTGCCCATATCTATCCAATAACTAGAATCTAGATAACCGTAGATTTTGCAATCATTAGATAGCCATTTTGGAAATGCGTCTCGTTCAATACTGATGACCTCGCCATGCGGAAGTTTTTCAATAATTTCAGATTTGAAAATGTAACAGCCAGCATTAATGGTCTTAGCTTTTGGTTCCGGCATCTTTTCCAGGAACTCCAAAACTCGGCCATCCCGGTCAATTGGTACGCAACCGTAAGGTCTGGCATCTACCACCTCAATTAGATGTAGCGTTACATCGGCGCCCAGCTCTTGGTGAAATTGGCTCTGGGCGGCCAGATTATGCTCACTGAGTACATCACCATTGAAAATAAATAGAGATTCATTTGGTTTGAGTGAAAGTTCCTTAGCAGCATTCGCAATAGCTCCGCCGGTTCCAAGTGGTTCTTGCTCCACCGCATATTTGATAGAAACTCCGAACTTTTCACCATTCCCAAAATAGGGTTGAAAAACTTCAGCAAGATAGGAGGTTGCAAGAACAATCTCTCTTACTCCGGCCGCTCGCGCTTTTAGAATCTGGTGCTCGGTTACCGGGGCTCCTGCAATTCTTATCATAGGCTTAGGGGTAGAATTAGTTAACGGCGCTAACCGAGTACCTTTTCCACCAACTAGAAGAATCGCTTTTTCAATCGCTCCTTTCACGCGCTAATCCTCTGAGCGACTTCGGCAATTTGGCTATCAGTTGCAGTTAATGCAATTCGGACAAACTCTGAACCGGCGCTTCCATAGAAACTTCCCGGAG
>Ga0172367_10003990_pt1 | contig 18673 bp, 19 predicted proteins | sample Lak10m_FD_114542 | JGI IMG/M metagenome (GOLD analysis project Ga0172367, IMG submission 114542) | Freshwater microbial communities from Kabuno Bay, South-Kivu, Congo - kab_022012_10m | ecosystem: Environmental > Aquatic > Freshwater > Lake | place: Democratic Republic of the Congo: South-Kivu...
TTTTCAAATTATGAAAAATCCAAACCAGATGAGGGAAATGCTCCGATAACTCGTAGATTTTATATTGAACAGATGGCATATAAGGATGTGGAGAAAATACCAGTAAAAACTCACGAACCTCCAATTCCTCCAAAAGAAGAATCAAAATAATTAAAAGAACTCTCCTTATAAATAAAATAAGGAGAGTTTTTCTATGTCTGTACCAAATTCAAGACAAACACTTATAGAACATTGTTTAAGAACTTTAGGTCATCCTGTAGTTCAAATCAATGTAGATCAACAACAATGCGAAGATCGTCTTGATGAAGCATTACAATTTTTTACAGAACGTCACTTCGATGGGGTTCAAAAGGTATATTTTAAATATTTAATGACTCAAACAGACATAGATCGTGGATACGTTGAATTAGAAGATATAGACACACCCTCTGGTGATCCTGATGGACCAAGTGGAGAAGATATAGTAAGTGTAATTAAACTTTTTAGATTTGGAACTTTATCTGGTGTCAACATGTTTGATATTCGATATCAATTAGCACTCACTGATTATTTTGGAATTAACAGAGGATTAAACGGAAGTCAATCAACACCACTTGCTGGTTATCATGTAACAATGTCATATATTAGTTTACTTGAACAATTTTTTAGTCCAGAAAAATCTATTCGATTTAGTAAAGTAACAAACAAAATATATCTTGACGCATTGGGACAAGATATAAATGCTGGACATTATGTTGTTATTGAAGCATATGCCATGTTAGATCCAGATATTCATACAAAAATATACAATGATCGTCTTCTTAAAAAGTATTTAACAGCACTCATTAAGAGACAATGGGGTTCAAATATGCTCAAATATGATGGTGTTCAACTTCCTGGTGGTATTACATTTAAAGGTCAACAAATATTTCAAGACGCTATGGCAGAGATAGCAGCAGTGGAACAAGAATTCTATATGACACACGAACTCCCGATAGATTTTATAATGGGATAACAAATGGCAACAAACCCATACTTCAAAGAATATATCGGAGAACAAACTTTACTAGATGATTTGGTTGTAGAAACAATCAAAACAATGGGTAGAGATATGATTTATATTCCTAGAGAATATTTAAATCGTGATATTATATTTGGAGAAGATCCAATATCAAGATTTAAAGATGCCTATACTATTGAAATGTATATTCAAAATGTTACCGCTTTCGGTGGACAGATGAATATAATCAATAAATTTGGTATTAACATCACAGATAGAGTTACTTTACAAGTATCAAAAACTAGATTTGAACAAGAAATTTATACTAAAAATACTACAATAAGAAATCCAAGAGAAGGAGATCTTATTTATTTTCCATTCAATAAAAGTATATTTGAAATAAATTATGTTGAAGATAAACTTCCGTTCTTTCAATTTGGCACACTTAACGTATATACATTGACATGTGAACTCTTCACATATTCATATGAGACAATTGAAACAGGTGTCACTGAAGTTGATGATGTAGAAGAAAAGAGAAAGTACAATATGATATCATTTACTCTCTCAAGTGGTCCAATAACAGGAACCACTGTATTGAGAAGAGGAGATCTAGTTTTCCAAGTTTCCGGAGTTACTGGAATTGGAGCAACATTTTCTAACGCAACTGCTCAGGGAGTTGTTGTCGAATATACCGGAAATACAACATATATTAAAGGTGTCACTGGTGAATTTGTTTCTGGTTCTTCTGGTACACAAAGTGTCAAGAATAAAGATAACGGTACAGAATATTACTTATTAGATGTTAATGAAACAAATGTTAATCTTTCAGTCGATCCGATTTCAGGTGTTGGTGAAATTGAAAATGATGTGTATGCGGATGAAGCAGATAACACTCTAAACTTTAGTAGAGATAATCCGTTCTCAGAGGAGTGTAGTTAATGTTTACAGTTTCACAAACATTTTATAATGAATCAATTAGAAAAATAGTAATTGCTTTTGGATCTCTTTTTGAATCAGTGTATGTTACAAGATTTGAATCAGATGGAACAGAACAACAAAAGATTCGTGTACCTTTAAGTTATGGAAGCAAAGAAAAGTTTATATGGAGATTATCACAAGAAAGCAGTCTTTCTAAAAATTCTAGAGTTCAAATTGTTCTTCCAAAATTAGGTTTTGAAATTACAACTTTAATATATGATCCCACTAGAAAAATTAATAGAACAATACAACGCAGCACTTTAAATTCCGGAGTTTTAAATAAAGTATATGCTGAAGTTCCTTATAATATAAACTTTAGTCTTTTTGCCTTTACACGAAACATGGATGACATGCTTCAGGTCATAGAACAGATTGTTCCATATTTTGCCCCAGACTATACAGTGACGATCAAAATGAATGATGTACATCAAACAGTAGATGTTCCTTTTATATTGAATAATGTTAATTTAAATGAAGATTATGAAGGAACATTTGAAAATAGAAGAGCATTGATTAGTACTTTTGATTTTACATGTAAAGCGTACATATATCCAAATATCTGCGGCGGAACTGGTGGTATTATTGAAAGAACAGATGTAAATTTCTTCGAAGGTTCAGGAACTACTGGAGCAAGTGAATATGTCGGTGATGTTGGTTATACGGGTGATCATATAACTGGATCCATTACAGAAGTAACAGGAGATTGGCCATGAGTGAGAAAATTTCTGCTGACGAGAAATTATCTAAAATATTGGATATTGAAATTGAATCAAAAGAAGAATCGAAAGATATTATACCAATAGCAAAAGAAGTCAAAATAAAACGAAAAGATCAAATACGACAAGATTTCGATTCTGCTCGTAAAAACATGAAAGAATTAATCAATAAAGGATTTGAATCTTTAGATGGAATCATGAAAGTAGCAGAAGCAGGAGACTCACCAAGAGCATATGAAGTGGCATCTATATTGATTAAAACTATAAGCGAAGTGAATACTGATCTAATCAATATACACAAAACAACTGCCGATGCTCTTGGTGTAAACAAAGTAGTTAAAAACACAACAAATAATTCTATATTTGTTGGATCTACAAGAGATCTTCAAAATTTAATTAATCAGTCTCGTAGTCAATTAAAAGCAATACCTACGGAAGAAGTGGAAAATGACAGCTAAAAAAGATGGATATCTTGGAAACCCAAATCTAAAACCAGTAGGCGTACAACAACAATTCACCCCAGAACAAGTTCAAGAATATATAAAATGTGCTAATGATCCTGTATATTTTGTTGAAAAATATGTAAAGATTGTTGCTGTAGATAAGGGTCTTGTTCCTTTTGAAATGTATGATTTTCAAAGAGATCTCATTTCAAAGTTACACGCTAATAGATTCGTAATTGGTAAACTCCCACGCCAAGTAGGAAAAGCATTACCATTGTATACTAAAATTCCTACCCCAAATGGTTGGACTACAATGGGTTCTTTAAATATTGGTGATGAGATTCTGGGTGATGATGGTCTACCAACTAAAGTTATATTTAAAACAGACACGATGTATAATCATGACTGTTACAAATTAACTTTTGACAATCATGAATCTATCGATGCAGATATTGATCATTTATGGACAGTATCATCATCCAACTGGAATCATAAAGAAAAAACAGTTACAACAAAAGAACTTCTAGAGTATATGAATAACAATTATACTCAAGGTGGAAGAATTTATATTAAAAATTGTAATTCTCTTCAATTGCCAGACCAAGAATTGGAAATACATCCATATCTTTTAGGACTGTGGTTGGGTGACGGATATGCCGCTTCTGGTAGAATTATTTGTCATAAAAATGATTACAGTGAATATAAAAATATTTTACAATCAATTGGAGAGGAAATACAACACGAAAGAACAGAAAACAATTGTATTGTTTTCACCATTAAAAATTTACATACTAGATTAAATAAATTAAATATTTTAAACAACAAACACATACCACAAAAATATTTAAGAGCAAGTCACATTCAAAGACTTGAATTGGTTCGTGGACTTATGGACACGGATGGGTCGTCTGGTAAAAATAAAAGATCTTTTGAATTTTATCAAAAAGATGGTATTTTATTTAATAATTTTGTCGAATTAATATCGACTATGGGAATAAAGTCAAAAAATAGTTTTAAGATAATCAATCAAAGAATTTATAGAACCTGTAGATATTCTACCGATTTAAATATTTTTAATCTAATTAGAAAAATACAAAAATGCTCAACAACAAAAAATATAAGACCACAAGACAAAAGAATTTATATTGATTCCATTGAAAAAATTGATTCTGTACCAGTTGCTTGTATTAAGGTAGATAACAAATCTTCATTGTTTTTAGTTGGGGATAAATTTATTCCAACACACAATACAACTACAGTGGGTGCTTATCTTTTACATTATGTTCTGTTCAATCAAAATATGAATGTTGCTATTCTTGCAAATAAGCAATCAACAGCAATTGAAATTCTGGGAAGAATTAAGCTAGCATATGAGTATTTGCCAAAGTGGTTGCAGCAGGGAGTAATCGAATGGAATAAGGGTTCGATTGTTTTAGAAAACGGTTCTAGAATTTTAGCAGCGGCAACTTCATCATCTGCGATTCGTGGTGGTTCGTTTAACTGTATTCTGCTGGACGAGTTTGCTCACATTCCTACTCAAATTGCTGAAGAATTCTTTACTTCGGTATATCCTACCATCACCTCTGGTCAGTCCACTAAAATGTTCATTATCTCCACCCCCAATGGATTGAACATGTTCTATTACTATTGGAAAGGTGCAATTACAAATCAAAATGGTTATGTTCCATTTGAAGTTCACTGGAGTCAAGTTCCAAAATATCCAGGTGGTCCACTCCGTGATGATCATTGGAAAAGGGAAATGATCAGCAAAACTTCCGAGAAACAATTTGAGCAAGAGTTTGAATGTGTGTCTGGGGACACATTGGTAAGTGTTCGTGATAAAACCACAAATAAAATTCATGAAATTCCTATATCTGATTTGTATGAATGGTTAATTTGAATGTGAATTTATATAATATAATTACAGGAAAATCATGGAAACTCTAAAGAAAAATACCCAATACGAAATTTTAACACCTAATGGTTGGGAAGACTTTCATGGTATACGCAAATTGACGAAATCAAATTATGTCAAACTTAAAAACTATAAGTTAACGTGTTCGGATAATCATAGAATTTTAATAGATGGAACGTGGAGAGAATCCAAAGAATTAGATCATGAATCATATAACATTGATATAGAATTATATGATCCAGTTGGAGTTGAAAGTTCTAGTTATCTGTCAAATGGGATTATTTCACATAACTGTGACTTCTTGGGTAGTTCGAATACATTAATATCGGCAGACAAACTTCACACCTTGGTTTATACCAAACCAGTGTTGCGTACTAAAGATGGTATGAACATTTATCAGGAACCTGTTCGAAAAGATCCAGACAAAGAAAAATCATATGATCACATTTACTTTATAACCGCAGACGTTGCCGAAGGACAAGGAAAAGATTATACCGCACTTACGGTAATTGATGTAACACAGTTTCCATATAAGGTAGTGGCAACATATAGAAACAATACTGTTTCTCCTTTGCTCTTTGCTTCTGTGGTCAAGACAGTTGCCAGAAAATATAATAATGCCTATGTTCTCATTGAAATTAATAGTATCGGATTTGAAGTCGCAAATGTTCTTCATACTGATCTAGAATATGAAAACATTGTTAAGACTGCCATGATGGGAAGAAAAGGTCAAATTATTACAGAGGGGTTTGGTGCTGTTAAAAAGGTACAGATGGGTGTCAAAACTTCTGTCATGACTAAAAAGGTTGGTTGTCAAGTTCTCAAGAACATGATCGAAGAAGACAAGTTGATTGTAGAAGATGCCGACTTAATTTCCGAATTTACGACATTTATATCAAAAAAGCAAAGTTTTGAAGCAGAAGATGGTCACAATGATGACTTGGTAATGTGTTTAGTGTTATTTGCTTGGGCGACTCGACAACAATATTTTAAAAATTTGACAGATATGGATGTCAGATTGGCAATGTATCAAAAAGATATTGAACAAATTGAAGATAACATGTTACCATTTGGTTATTATATGGACGGTACAGATGATGATGGTGAAGATGAAAAATGGTCAAATGGGGTTGATGACTGGTTTATTACTGAAAGAAAAAATATAGTTAAAGGGTTTTAGGGTCATGATCTTTTATAAAACTTAAAAAAAATACATATAAATAGATTTTTATTTCAAGGAGAGAAACATGGCTAGACCAAATGTTAAATTTAAAATAGTTGACGAATCTCTAGTAGTGCCAGTATCTGAGGCGTTCTCAAGCACTATAGGAGCAGTTTGGAATCCAACTAATCATTTAAGAGTACTCGCAGGGACCACAGCAGAAAGAAATGACAAATATTTCTTTGTCTCAAATGCTGCTGAATGGTATGGAAGACTTACGGATTATATCGTGGGGTTACAGGGTGGTATTACCTTTGCTGCGGGAAATACATTTTACAGTGTTGGTTCTTGTGCTGCTTCATATTTAAATGGAGTTTATGGAGGTGGCGGCATTTCACAAGGATTCTCTGGTGAATGGTGGCCTATTAATAACTTCCTTCAGTATGGTGCTGGATGTTATGTTGGATTTGATACAACAGCAACACCATCAAACGCATTCATGGAACTTGGTTTTGATTTAGTATTTCAGGGTGGTTACTCTGGTGGTGATGGTAGTCTTTATGGAACCGCTGTTACAAATATAGTTGAAACAAAATCAGAGGGAGATCTTCCAGTAATTGGTATTGTTTACGCAACATCTAAGACAGATGCTGTTTCATCTGCGGGTACAGGTATAACATTCCCATCAGGAACAAATACTTATAACTACATTCGTGTATATGGTGAAAAACAACATCTAGATACAGCAGGACTTTATACTGTAACAACTCCATTAGCAGCAGATGTTGCTGGTTGTTTAGTAAGAACAGACAGAGATGCTTATCCTTGGTTCTCTCCAGCAGGAGAGCGTAGAGGTAGAATATTAAATGTTCTTAGATTAAACAGAACATTAACTTCAACAGAACAGGATAATGTTTATAATAATACTCTTAGAGCAAACCCTGTTGTGACGTTCCCAGGTACAGGAACCATTCTTTTCGGAGATAAGACAGGCGAAACCGAAACATCATCACTTTCAAGAATCAATGTTTCAAGACTCTTTATCTATCTTAAGAGAGCACTTGCTCCAGTGGCACGTTCAATTCTCTTTGAACAAAATGATGCGTTTACTCGTTCACGATTTAAATTAGCAGCGGAATCATTCTTAGACCGAATTGTTGGTCAAAGAGGCATCTCTGAATACAAAATTATATGCGACGAATCTAATAATACACCAGATATCGTAGAAGCAAATTACTTTGTTGCTGATATTTTAATCAAACCTGTAACTTCTATTAATTATATAACAATCACACTCACAAATAAAGATCTTTCATCAGTTCTATAATAAATAAAAGAAGAGGGTAAATAAATGAGCACATTATCAAATTTTAGAAATAATTTTTTTGGTGTAAGACCAAATAGATTTCTAGTAGAAGGAGCATGGCCTGGTGGTGTTCAAGCACCAGATTTAGGCACTCTTTATGTCTACGTTAAGGCAGCAGATTTGCCAGGAACTACTATTGGTACGATTAACGTAGCATGGCAAGGAAGAGTTATTAAATTTTCAGGCGAAAGAGTATACGCAGATTGGGCGATAAATGTTTATGATTCAAATATTCCATCAAAAGATTTACGCGATGGATTTGAACGTTGGAGCGAAGCAATGAGTGGAAGAGACACCAATCAAATTGATTATAATTTGGTTGCTGACTGGACAGTTAAATATAGTGATGTTACTCCAAACAATACAAACACTCCAGCAAATACACAAAGTCCTAATAATTTTAACAAAAGAATCAAATTAAAGAATTGTTTCCCAGTAGATCTTGGACCTGTTACATTGAACTATGATTTAGCAGATTCATTCTCTGAGTTTACAGTTCAAATTGCTTATGATTTCTGGGTGCCAGAACACGATGTTGGCGGAGCTTCAACAAGTGGTGGGTCTTTAACTACAGCACCTACTACATAAAATAAGGAAATTGAATGACTTTACTTAATGATCTTTTTGGGTTTGCTTTTAATAAAAGAGCAACAGAATCTTCCGGTGCGTTGGGTGGACTGACAGGAGATGGTCCATCCAACGCATCATTTGTTGCTCCAGAAAACTATGATGGAACATCTGTTTTTGAAACAGGTGGTTTCATGTCATCTGTATATGATTTTGCTGGTTCATTTATTGATGAAAATGCTCTGACTCGTCAATATCGTTCAATGGCATTATATCCAGAGGTGGATATGGCAATTGAAGATATAGTAACACAGGCAATAGTATTTGATACACAAAATAGCGCAGTAAGACTTGGTTTAGATAATACTGATCTTTCAGATAATATTAAAGGTAAAGTTCAACAAGAATTTGACAAAATTGTTAAACTGCTAGATTTTTCAAATAAAGGATATGATATTTTTAGAAGATGGTATGTTGATGGTAAAGTTTATTATCAATGTATAATTGATACCGAACATCCAGAACGTGGTATACAAGAACTTCGTGGAATCGATCCTTTAAAAATAAAGAAGATTCGAAAAGTTCAAAAACAAATTAAAAAAGTAAATAATACATCAATTCCATTAGTTAAAAATATTGAAGAATATTATGTGTACACTGACTTTGAAGTTAGTAACACAATGTCAACAACACCACCAACTGGAGTTAAAATATCGCCAGATTCAATTTCATATTGCCATTCTGGATTTGTTGATCAAAATAGCAAAAGAGTGGTAGGTCATTTACACAAGGCAATACGACCATTAAATATGCTTCGTCAAACAGAAGATGCCATGGTTGTATATCGCATATCAAGAGCACCAGAACGAAGAATATTTTATGTTGATGTTGGAAATCTTCCAAAGCAAAAAGCAGAAGAATATATTAAAAACCTAATGAATCGATATCGTAATAAACTTACATATGATTCATCTACTGGTGAGATTAAAGATCAAAGAAACCATATGTCAATGTTAGAAGACTATTGGTTGCCTCGTAGAGAAGGTGGTCGCGGAACAGAAATCACTACACTTGCTGGTGGTCAAAATCTTGGTCAGATGGAAGATGTAGAGTATCTACTTCGTAAACTTTACAGAGCATTAAATGTTCCATTGACACGAATGGAAGTTCAAACCGGATTTAATCTTGGAAGAAGTTCTGAAATTACAAGAGATGAAGTTAAATTTTATAAATTTATTGAAAGACTTCAAAACAAATTCTCTAATTTGTTTTTAGATATTTTAAAGAAACAGTGCTTACTCAAAGGTGTCATGACTAGTGATGACTGGACAAGAACATTTCAAGATATAAAAATATCTTATAGCAAAGATTCATATTTTAATGATCTTAAAGAAAATGAAATTCTTGCGGAACGTATCAATATGTTAAATACTATTGGTCAATATAATGGTATATTTTTCTCTACAAAATATGTAAGAAAAAATATTTTAAAGCAAACCGACGAAGAAATTGCTAAGATGGATCAAGAAATAGAACAAGACCGTCAAAAGCAATTACAACAACAGATTCAAATGCAGCAGTTGGGATTAGTTGATCAAGAACAACAAAAATAATAAATAAATAAATTAGGAGAAATAATATGTCAAATTCAAAAGATATCTTTAAAGCATTGGTTTCTGAAGACTTAGTAAATGCTAAAAAATTAATTAATGAAGCACTTCTTGCTAAGTTAGGTGGTTCTCTAGAAGAAAAACTTGTAAATTTTGCCCCATCTGTATTCAACGAAGAAAAGGGTGAAAAGAAAGAATTAACACCAAATCAAGCAAGAATTGCTAAATTAGCAGGAGATAAAGAAAAGATTGATGCTGAAGATTTTAAAGTTCTTCGTTCTCGTAGGGGAAAGAAAAACGAATCTCTAGAAGAAAACGAAGAATTAGAAGCAATTGCTGAAGAATTTGAAGAAGAACTATTTTCTTTAGTTGAAGAAATTGAAGAAGAACTTGGTGAAGAATTATCAGAAGATGAAATAAAACAACTTGCTGATGATTTGATTGACGCTTTAAATGAAGGCCCTTCTTGGGAAGGTGGAAAACATTTGCCACCAAATGCTAAACCAAAAAAGACAGTAACACAAAGTACAAATGTAGAAAATGACCGGTCATCAACGTCATCAAATAATAACACAAGTTTAAATAGCATGAATACTGGTAAGGAATAAAAATGAAACTTATCACAGAAACAGTTGAAGACATTCAAACCCTAGTTGAATCCAACGAGTCGGGTGGTAAAACATATAAACTTCGTGGTGTCATGATGGAAAGCGACACACAGAATCGCAATGGTCGTATATACGAAAGTAAAATTTTAAAGAAAGAAACGCAAAGATATATTAATGAATATGTAAATAAAAATCGTGCTCTTGGAGAATTGAATCACCCATCTGGACCAACAGTTAATCTTGATCGTGTTTCTCATATGGTTACTAACTTAAAAGAAAATGGTAAACAAATTTTAGGAGAAGCAAAAATAATTGATACCCCAATGGGTAAAATAGTTAAAAATTTGATTGATGCTGGTGCTAAACTTGGTGTCTCTTCAAGAGGAATGGGAAGTCTCGAAAAACGAGGTGGTGTTAATTATGTTAAAGAAGATTTTACATTAGCAGCAATTGATATTGTTGCCGATCCTTCCGCACCAAATGCGTTTGTAGATGGAATCTTAGAAGGTAAAGAATGGATTTGGGATAATGGTCTTTTGGTAGAAACAGAGATTTCTAATTATGAGAGAACTATAAAAAGAATACCAAAAAGAAAATTAGAAGAAGACACTATTAAGTTATTTGCTAAATTTCTGAGAAGCATATGAATACCGATCAAATATTAACGGAACAAGTTAATCAGTATATACGAAATAGAATACCTCATATGATCGAAATGATCAAAGAGGTTGCTATTCCTCAAAATACATTTAAAAATAGGTTGGGACTACAAGCAAGAGAATTGTTATATAAAGGCAGAGAACTTGGTTATAAAGGATTAAATTACTTAGATAAACAAGGTGCTCAAGAAAGAGAATTTATTGGTTCTGTAATTGGTAAAAATACAAGAACATTAGCAGATGCTGAGTTAAAACGATCAGGATTAAAACCGGATGTGGTACGAGATATACTAAAGACTGCTCCAACTTCTATGCCAAGAAGACCCGGACGTAATGCTGGAAGACTCGCACATGATGATTATAGAGCACGAAGAGATGCCTTCCTAGATAGACAAGCACTAGAGGCAAGATTACAAACAGCACAAAGATTAAATCCTGCTTTACGAATGTATAGAGGTCAAGAGGAAAGAGATATTGGAAAAACCGCGGCAATGTTATCTAGAACCACAGCAAGATTAGATCCAAGTAATCCAGATAGTCCATTAGCAAGAGCAGCACAAATGGCAAAAAAAGCAGAACAATTAAGAAAAATAAGACTAGGAATTGCGAACAGACCATAATGTACATATTTATTGTCTAAATATTAAATATACTAAATAGTTTTTAGAAAAAGTGGAGAATTCACATGGCAGAAAATAACCCATACGCAGAGTACGCATCTACACAATTGTATCAAGACGCTTCGGGAAAGGGAGCAATGATTGGAACCACACCAGTAGCAGATCAAGGTACTGCTTCTGGCAATATATCTACAATCAGTGGTCCTGGAAAAACAAAAAAGAAAGGCAAAAAACAACAAGTTCAAGAAGAAGATGTTGATTATCTTGCCAGTCTTTTTGATGGAGAAGAACTCAGTGAGGACTTCAAATTCAAAGCAAAAACCATCTTTGAAGCAGCAATTAATGAACGTGTGTCTGTAATTGAAGCACATATTCTTGAAGCAGCAAAAGAACTTATTCAAGAACAAGCAGAAGCAGCAAAAGAAGTTATCACAGAATCAACAGCAAATACAGCAAATAATCTTGTTGAACATATTGACGGTTATTTGAACTATATCGTTGAAGAATGGATGACTGAAAATAAAGTTGCTGTTGAACGTGGTCTTCGTACCGAAATTGCTGAAAACTTTATTAATGGTCTTAAAGATCTATTTGAAAGTTCATTTATCGATGTGCCACAAGAAAAATATAATGTTCTTGACGACATCTATGAAGCAAACGAAGAACTTCAAACTAATCTTAACAAGATGATTAAAGAAAATATTGAACTTAAGAATGAAGTTACAGCACATCTTTGTGCTGAAGCATTTATGAAACAGGCATCTGGTCTTGCTGATACTGAAGTTGAAAAACTTGCCAAATTAGCAGAAGGTGTTGAATTTGAAAATGTTCAACAATATGAAAGAAAAGTTGCTCTACTTAAAGAATCATATTTTAATAGAGCAGCATCATCTAACAATAACGTAAGATCATACGGCAATTCATACACTCAAGTTCCATTAACTGAAGATGCTGGATCATATGTTGGATCATCAAATAATGATCCGATGATGGAAAGTATTGTTAACACGATCTCTCTCATGAATAAAAATAAACCAAAAATAGAGAGAGCAATTCCAGAAAACACACCAGCAGCAAAAGTAGCATCGTTAATCAATCCAGGTCTTGTTAAGGACAACGTAATTTAAATTTTAAAAATTAATAAATAAAAAGGAATATAGGAGAGAACAAATGTCATTAGATTTCAATCAAACTTCACCTTATGATAACTTATTAGAAAAGTGGTCCCCTGTTCTAGAACACGGTGATCTTCCATCAATTAATGATCTTCACAAAAGAAGAGTTACCGCTGTTCTTCTTGAAAATCAAGTAAGAGCAATGGCAGAAGAAAGAGCTTCCGGAAACCTCTTTGAAAATACAATTGGACCAATTAGTACTGGTGGTAATTTTGCCACAGGTCAAGTTGGTGCCGCAGGAAACTTTGCTGGTTATGATCCGGTTCTCATCTCACTCGTCCGCCGCGCGATGCCAAACGTCGTAGCATACGATATTGCTGGCGTTCAACCAATGAGTGCTCCAACAGGACTCATTTTTGCAATGCGCGCTCGTTACGGATCTGACACTGGTTACACAAGCGGTGCTCAAGAAGCACTCTTCGATGAACCATGGGCAAAATTATCTGGTGTTTGTGGTTCGTCCGGACCCGGTGGAGCAAATTATGCTGCCATTCTTTCAGGACACACACTTGGTATACTTAATGGTCTATTAGCAGCTGGTGATACTTATGCCACAAGACAAGATACATTCTCACAATTTAGAGCAATGTTAACAACAACCGCAGAATCCCTCGGTGCTGCACCAGCAACAACAGACTTCCGCGAAATGGCATTCAGCATTGAAAGAGTCGCAGTACAAGCACGATCACGCGCTCTCAAGGCAGAATACACCACAGAACTCGCCCAAGATCTTCGTGCTGTTCACGGTCTTGACGCAGAAGCAGAACTTGCTAATATTCTCTCGGTTGAAATTATGAATGAAATCAACCGCGAAATTCTTAGAGCAATGTATTATGTTGCTAAGACTGGTTGCCGTCAACGCGATCTCGCTGGTTACGGTACAGATACCACAAATGGTGGTGTATACGATCTTCTCAACGACTCAGACGGTCGTTGGTCAGCAGAACGCTTCCGTGGACTTATGTTCCAAATTGAACGTGAAGCAAACGTAATCGCCAAAGAAACTCGTAGAGGAAAGGGTAACTTCATCGTATGCTCTGCTGACGTTGCTTCAGCACTCGCAATGGGTGGATTCCTCAATCTCTCACCAGCACTCAATGTTGATATGCAAGTAGACGATACTGGTAATGTCTTCGCTGGTGTTCTCAATAATAAGTTTAAGGTTTACATTGATCCATTCGTTGCCAACAACGTCAACTTTGTTACTGTTGGTTACAAGGGAACATCACCATATGACGCAGGATTCTTCTATTGCCCATACGTTCCACTACAAATGGTCAGAGCAGTCGGTCAAGATACATTCCAACCAAAGATCGGATTCAAGACTCGTTACGGTCTAGTCGCAAATCCATTCGCTGGTGGAAGAACTTCAACATTCTCATCAAATGATGATGGATTAGAATCAAGCACAAATGCTTACTACCGCCTCTTCGCAGTCAAGAATCTCCACGGATTAAATGCTGGTGGTACAGTCTGATAAAATCTGACTGAGAGTAGAAACCGAGAACCCACGGGGAAACCCGTGGGTTTTCTTTTATAAATACTAATATGCCAAACAACAGTCAACAGATAATTAAAGATGTTGTACCTGATGATATTCTAAAAGAATTGCCTGGTGATTTTCTATTTGAAAATCCATATCAACCAGTATCACACAATCAGTTAACAACTAATAAATTTAGATTTATAATGACTCGTTGCCCCACAATAACATATTTTTGTCAAAGAGCAAACATACCTTCATTGAGTTTTGGAACTACAGTACAATCAAATCCAACGGGTATACCAATGCGTAGACCAGGAACATCATATGTTTATGAAGATTTACAGATAGGATTTGTAGTTGATGAAAACATGAAGAACTGGTTAGAGATACACAATTGGATTAAAGATATTGGTTATTCTTATACTGGTTATAGTGAAGCACTAAAAGAAAAACAAAAAACAGCATCAGCATATCTTTTAGTTTTAAACAGTAATTATAGACCAATTCTGGCAGTAAAATACAAAAATGTATATCCTACATTTGTAAGTAGCGTAGATTTTGATTCGTCACAAGTTGATACAGATCCTATAATTGCCACTGCTACATTTTCATATACACATTACGAAATAGAAAACTTTACAGTAAACCCATAAACTAATAAATTTTATATTATGAACATTGATCAAATTAAAGCACAAGCGGAAATTGACACGGTAATTGATACAAATCATCTTGATGACGAAGCATCAAGAATTCCACAAATACACAACAAATATTTGTGTATATTGATGGATGAAAAACTAGTTTTAGAATCACTTGAGTCTAAACTAAAAGTTCTTCGAAGAGATAAGTGGTTGTATTATTCGGGTAAATTATCTCAAGAAGAATTAAAACAAAAAGGTTGGCAACCATTTGACCTTAACATTCTTAAACAAGATATTGATCGGTTTATCGATAGTGATGTTGATATTATCAATCTTGGAAATAAAGTCTTTCTACAAAAAGAAAAAGTAAATTATGTTGAGTCTGTAACTAAAATAATTTCAAATAAGATTTGGAATATTCGATCATCTATTGAATGGATTAAATTCTCACAGGGTCTATGATACACATTAAACCCATCGATTCTGTTTATATTCAAATTGAATGTGAAAAAAGTGTGGCAAAGGAATTGTCTTCATTTTTCACATTTACAGTTCCAAATTCACAATATAATCCAGCATTTCGAAAGAAACGATGGGATGGTAAAATTCGTTTATTTAACATTCTTACAAATAAAATATACGCTGGACTTCTTCCTTATGTTTTTAAATTTGCCGAAGAACGTGGATATAAAGTATCATATGAAAATTCATTAATAAAAGATACAGAACCCCTAGAATTTCCTAGAGTTTACTCTGGAGGTCAACAGATCACATCACACGACTACCAGATCGAAGCAGTAAAGCACGCCATATCAAATCGTAGAGCATTGCTAATATCACCGACTGGTAGTGGTAAGAGTTTGATCATATACTTTATAATGTTAGAATTGTTACAAAGAATCAATAAAAAAATATTGATTGTTGTACCAACAACTGGTCTTGTTTCTCAACTAAACTCTGACTTTCAAGACTATGCCAATACAAAAAAGATATCAGATCACATTCATCTTGTTTATGGTGGTCAAGAAAAACAAACAGACAAACGAGTAATAATATCGACATGGCAAAGTCTTTACACACAAAACGAAGAGTATTTCAAACAGTTTGATGCGATTATTGGCGATGAGTCTCATTTATTTAAAGCAAAGTCATTAGTCAAAATAATGACAAAGTTAAAAGACTGTGAATACCGTATAGGAACTACAGGAACACTTGACGGAACACAGGTTCATAAACTAGTACTTGAGGGATTATTTGGATCTGTATTTCAAGTTACTTCAACAAAAGAATTAATTGATAAAGATGTATTAGCACAACTAGACATTAATTGTTTGATATTAAAATACCCAGAGAATGCTATAAAAGAAATAAAAAGAGCAAAATATCAACAAGAAATAGAATGGTTAGTATTAAATGAAAAAAGAAATAAATTTATTAAAAATCTAGCAAACAGCATTTCCGGTAATGTTCTTGTTTTGTTTAATTATGTTGATAAGCATGGTGTACCTTTATATCAAGATATTATGAAAGATAAGAAAAAAGAAACATTTCTTATCTGTGGAAAGACAGAAATTGAAGATAGAGAACAAATAAGAAAAATTGTAGATAAACATAATAATAGTGTGTTAGTAGCATCATATGGCACATGTAGTACTGGTATTAATATTAAGAATATACATGCGATCATATTTGCTTCGCCATCTAAATCTGTAGTTCGTGTTTTACAATCAATTGGTAGAGGATTGAGAAAATCTGATACTAAGAATAAAGTAACTATATTTGATTTGGGTGACGATTTGAGTTGGGGCAAATATCGCAATCATGCTCTACGTCATATGGATGAGAGAACAACCATATATACTAATGAAGAGTTTCAGTTCAAGAAGACAAAAATCAAGTTAGGAGATTGATGTATGAATTTAACAATTCTTAAACTTCGAAGTGGTGAAGAAATCGCATGTCAAATTCTTGAAGAAAATGAACTAGATGTTAAAATTTTTCAACCAATGATATTTAAGAGTATTTCAAGTATTGACACTATTGGAAGACCGTATGATATAACAACGCTACAAGATTGGTTAATAAATAGTGATAAAAAAAATGTGACTATACCAATCAATCATATAGCATTTCGTTCAGATCCAAACGAAGAAACCATAAAACTATATGAAAATGAACAATATCAATTTAATAAAGAAGAAGCAAAAAAATTAGTTCAAACAGATGAAGATGTCAAAACAGACATGACACAGTTTGCTAACTTTTTGGAAGATTTAATTAATTCTTCTGATTTATTAAGTAATTCTACACCAAAATCTGGATCCAGAAAAAAATCAAAGAAATCAAAGAATAAAATTAAAAAAGAAGAACCATTGCCGATGGATATGGAAGACGAAAGTGAATTAGATCGTCATATGATTATGATGCAGATGTATATTCCAGCAGAAGCAATTATGAATTTAATTACTTCTGGTATCATTAAACCAGAGACACTTCTTGACATGATTGATGAAGTCAAGAAAAGAAATAAATTTACTGGTGACGAAAAGAAACGTGAAGATTTTGGATCTAAGTTTACAGATTGGAATCCGGATCCAAAATCAGATGACTATAACTAATAGTTAGCTACTAGATAGATTTCTTCTTTATTCCCACACAGAAATTATACAGATGAGTAACGATTCTTGTCAAGCTCTCTTATTAGTTTTTTTATAAATTTATTAAAAAGGTTGAAAACAACTTTGGATATGCTATACTTCTCCTCTGAAGAGGATCACTATGAAAAAAGAAGATGAAAAAGAAATAGAGAAAGAAGTTAAAAGTTTAAGACATTACATTAATAATGAAAAATTTTGTAAGTCTATGGTTGAGTGGAAAAAGTTAGTATTTGAAGCGGAAGAATGTGGTGAGGAAAGACCACCCGTAACCGATTACATAGCAGAATCTTTTTTAAAGATTGCCGAACATCTTTCCCATAGACCTAATTTTATCAATTACCCATTCCGGGAAGATATGATCGGGGATGGTGTGGAGAATTGTATTCTTTACGCTCACAACTTTGATCCAAAAAAATCATCAAACCCATTTTCATATTTTACTCAAATCATATATTATGCTTTTTTAAGACGAATAGAAAAAGAAAAAAAGCAATCATTTATAAAATATAAATGTCTTCAAATGAAAGATTTAGATGGAAAAATTATAAACTGGATGAAGGGTGATCCAGATGTAGGTAGTTATTCTGATTTTTTACAAAAACATTTCTCATTATCCGAAAACGATATAGAAAAATTAGAACCAAAAAAGAAAAAAAAGAATAAAAGGAAAAAGAAGTGAAACTTGCTTTTATATCGGATACCCATTTTGGGTGTCGAAATGATTCGCCTTTCTTTCTAGAAAACGCATTATCATTTTTTGAAAAACAATTTATACCATATTTAATTACAAATAACATCAAGCATGTAATACATCTTGGTGATTTTTTCGATAGAAGAAAATATATTAACTTCAATACATTATCTCAAGTTAGAAAAAATGTAATTGAAATGTTTGAAAGTTTAGGAATAACTGTCCACATCACTATAGGAAATCATGATACTTATTATAAGAACACCAATTTTTTAAATTCATTAAAAGAAATATTGGGTGAAAAATATAATCATATAAAAATATATGAAAATCCAACTGTATTAACATTTGATGACTTTTGTTTTGGTCTTATTCCTTGGGTTACTAAAGAAAA
>Ga0172367_10003991_pt1 | contig 18668 bp, 20 predicted proteins | sample Lak10m_FD_114542 | JGI IMG/M metagenome (GOLD analysis project Ga0172367, IMG submission 114542) | Freshwater microbial communities from Kabuno Bay, South-Kivu, Congo - kab_022012_10m | ecosystem: Environmental > Aquatic > Freshwater > Lake | place: Democratic Republic of the Congo: South-Kivu...
AATCATTCTTTAATGTCATAGGTGTGATATTCTTTTGATAGATTGTTTGTCCAAAATCTACTGCACCTACATTTGTTGGTTTTACCGGTATATTATCTCTGTCAATGAATGTCCTTAACATATCTGATACGTTATTGAACAAATTAAAATTTTTACTTGCCATGATTATTTATTAAAGTATTTAATTCTTTCATTTAAAAGTTGAAGAGCTATATTTTCATTATTACGTCCTGAATATAATTGTAATATTTGTGATATATTATATGGCACATTACTATCTTTAGAAGCATATCTCAAATCAAACATTTTTGAATCATCATTTAATTTGATGTCTTTATCAATAATATATTTAGCTGCAGCATTCATTTTAGCATAACGTTCACTATTATCTGATAAATAATCTAAATCTACTTGATTTTTAATTTGACTATATGAATATGGATATTTTTTTATTTCTTTCTTAAGTTCATCAAAATCAAATGATTTATTATATTTAGTATCGTTAACAATAGAAAAATTATCTGCTTTATGAGAATTTTCTTCTACAGATGTAGAAACATTCATATCATGATTATCTTTTTTTGATAAAATGTATAAAGAATTTGCTTCTGGACTCCAATAACCATCTGCATTCATTTTACCTTTTTGATTAGTAATACTAAAATAAGAAGGTTTATTTAATGATATTAAACTTTCTCTTAAACCATTTCTTCTTTCTTGTCCTAAATATCCAGTACCATCATATACTTCATTATTTGATAATACAATTCGTTTATTTATTGAATCTTGTTTTTCTTCTTCTAATTGCTTATTCAATAAATCGTTCACAAATTTTTTACCTTCAAGATATGCATTACTTTCTTCTTTTGATATTAGATTAGTTGAAAACCGTTTCCCTTTAAATAAAAATTGCTTATTCCCGTCAAGTTTAGCATTACGAAAAGCTGAATTAAAATGAGAATAATTACTATAATCCATTATTTGTGTATCACCATAAAAAGGAATATTTGGATTTTTATCATAGGTTGCTTGAATTGGTTTTAATTTTTTTCTATCATCTAGATAAGATACATTAGAATTTTTTAAAGGTTCAAAATCATTTCTATCTGAAGTTGTCAATTTACTGTTTTGATGAACTGGTAATTTAAATGTTCGTATAAATTCAGGCTTATAAATTGAAGTAGCATCATTTTTTTGAATTGCTACTTGATTGTATAATCGATTATTTACTGGCATAATTATTCAATATTAGAGTTGCTATTTAAATCACTTTTATCAACAATAGAACGAAAATCTTTATTGATAAATCTCTTATAATTTGGATCGATGATATAGTTATGAATATCGCGTATATCATTATCAGTAAGGTCGGACCAACTACTTCTTGCAGCGCCTAATTCATGTTCCTTATCATCTACTATTTGTAACCATCTCCATTGTTGAATACGCGGTGGAATAACTGATGCATCTTCTTCAAACATCTTATAAACACAATATGCATAACAGGCAGCTTCATACCCTCTTTTTACTAATGGAAAACCATCTTCATCAACCGGAATAGAATAATAATCAATATATACCTCTGTTGGTGTGTATAGTGTCGAAAAATGAACGTATTGTCCTTGGTTGACACAATCCTTCACCAACTGATTATTTTGGTCGTAAACAGCCTCTAATTTAAATACATCAGTAGGAAGTTCTACTTTACCATCTACAATACGATATGATATTTTAGTAAGTGAACTATCCCATTTATAATAAGTGCCTTCAAACTCATATAAAACTATTGTACTATTTTCAATTACATCCGGATCACCACCATCATTTACTCTCATTACATTTTTAGTAGTAGAATTATAATAGTAATCATCGGTATAAGCTACTAATGGTTTTTCGGTAATAGATTTTAAATGTATTACTGTTCCATTTAATTCTTTTACTCCTAATTGAACTTTGTAATGTGGTTCCATTCCAACAGGATCAGTCAAGTATTCTGTTACTACTTCACTACACCAACGCATAACATTGATTTTACTTATCTCTGAAGCCTTCTTAGGAAAAGAAGAAAGCAGCCTGACATATATTTCAGCTGCTGTAAAAAATTTATTGTTTGTATCCATTATTATTTTTTATTTTGTTTTGAATTGTATTTTTTATATGCATAATAACCTAATGCTCCTTTTACGCCTATTCTTGCTGATTTTTCTAATATATGCGCTTGTGCTATTGGAATAGACTTTGCAATTTCTTCTTCTGTTTTTCCAATTTTTTTATACTTAGATGTAAATGGATATCTTACAAATAGATCAATGTTATCATCTGTAAATTTAATTGGATCATTTTTTCTTGAAGTAGGATTATCAAAATTTCCTCTGCCAAAATTATAATCACCTTTTTCGTTATATCTTAATAAATATGGACTATCTTTTGTATATTCTCTTAATGGCATATCTTGAGACCAATAAACTGAACCAGTTTTATTATATGCAGATCCTTTTGGTGGTATAATTGCATTATTATTTCTTATATGCGTTAATCCATTAATTCCTCCAATACTACGATATTTATGTCCATATCCCAATTGGCCTGTCTTAGTTGTTGGTAATTGAAGTCTAAATATATCTACTATCGGCATACTTCTAGCTGGCATAGCAGGATCGACTGTTCTTGAAACTGACTTTTCTGTAATTGGAATTTTTGTCTTATTATATCCTCCACTAAATTTATACTTTTCAAAATCTTCAACTGCATTTAATTTTGGACTATATGATGATAACGGTATCTTTTTATCTCCTATTAGATAAGGCTCTGCTTTCTGTAAAGCATATTTACTAGTAGATTGCAATCCTTTACCAATAAGTTTAGGAAATGCACCAGCATAATATCCAGGATTAGTTAAATCTCCAATAAACTCACCACTTCCTGTATTTTTATCAACCATATCGCCCCATGATTTATATTTATCTTTAGAAAGTTTATTAGTTGCTAAATCAACTGCTACACCAGCCCACATAGCTTGAGCTATACCAGGAATTACATAAGGCGCTACTTCTGCAGCACGTTCTAAATTCTTAGCATCTTGTTCTTTTTGTTTTTGATAAGCTTGCAATTTACCTTGTTCATTCAACTTTTTATCAGATGTTTGTTGTTCAGCAGGAGTTAATTTTCTGCCTTGCGATAAATTTGTTTCTTTATTTTCAGGAGCATTTAAAGAACCAAAATATTTCATATTGCGTATCTGTTCAACAGTAAGTGCAATAGGATTTATTTTTTCTTTTGGTAATTGCTTGCGTATAGCATCATTCACCATTTTGGGAATATATGTTGGCATAACTATAATTATTTAAGTTTCTTCAACTATAGACTTTATTTTATCATAAGGACGTTGTATTGTAATCTCTCTTGAAGTTTTGATATATTTTTCATTTGGTCTAAACTTTTTATCTTTTTCTTTGATTATCTGTTCCATAATTTGATAATCTTCTTCGTCAAAGGGTTGATATGGTAGCTTTCTCATATTAATATTTTATTCCTTTATCTTCTAACTTATATACTTTCTCTTTATAGTATTTACCAAATGATATGTATGGAAAACTGTATTTCATCTTACTCGGTGGAATAACGTAATCACAACGTATCTTAGTGTAAAAACCTTTATCTCTGGACCTGTATCTATCTTCTTTAACACCTTTATATCGAGCAACCGATTGTAGTGTTTCTAATGATAATGTTCCAACTTTTTTAATGAATATCTTATTGCCGGCAAACAGCTCCTCAACTATTATACTCATCCAGGCAAAAAATACTCTATAAGCCATCCCTCGTATTTGAAAACTCTTAGGATGTGTATCCATTTTAAATGATACATGCTTTAACCTCTTCCTTAGTACAGTATCTATATATACTGTTTTCCTTTGTCCTAACGCATTATCTTCATTAATGACATCATGATAGTCATATTCCTCTCTCTCAAACTCTTTAAACCTCTTTTGAATATGCGTTCTAGTTAGTACTTTCTGCATTAAGTCAGACCTATTGTAAAGATTGAATTTTGTTTTTTGCTATCATTATATGCTACTTCATTTAATAATCGTAACATTGTATTATTGTCATATCTATCAAATAATTCACGACCTGAATCAACAGGATTATGTAATTTTAATTCATTATTTATTCTTTCTATTTCTTTGTTTATAATATTTATTCTGCCTTGTTGATTTGGTAAATATAGTTGGTTTCTATATATTCTATCTTTTTTGTCTTTTAAGAAATTTAATTTTTGATATAACTTTAATGGCTCTTCAGTAAACATACTATTAGACAAATTTCGATCATATGGTTTATATTGATTCATATCATCAATAGTAAACTTTCTTTTTGGATCTATATTATTGTTTTTTCTGAATTCCATTAATCTTGAATATACTTCAGTTGGTCTATCCCAATATTCTTCAGGCATTTTTGTTTCATAGGCTTTTGATTCTCTATTTATAACAGCAGTTTTAAGTATTTCTTCTATTTTATTTTCTTGTGGATACGCATTAAGAGCATGTGCTTTTTCGTGAAGATGTATTGATTTCGTTGATTCAGGAGAATATTTATTATCTACATATACATCATTTCTAAAATAATAACCAGCAGCTTCTGAATTTTTAGGAAAATATTCGTCTTTGAAATTGAATTCTTTAAGTAACTCATTTTTGACTTTATTACTTATGTTAGGATTATTTTTTATCCTTTCTCTATCTTCGACTAATTTTTTATATGTTTCATGTGTACCTTTTAAATAAGTTTTTGCGTTAATGGATGATTTTAATTGCCTATTTAGTTCTTCATTTGGATTTAATAATTTTGTATCATTATCATCACCAATTAATTCTTTGAATTTACTGGTTTTTAATCTACTATAATTTAAACCATTTGTATTTTCTTTTAATTGTTCCTGCCTATTGCCTAACCAATTCACAAGAAAATTACTTGAATTAACTTCCATCTCCTTCGTTTTTTTATCTGTAGAAAAACCTTTATACGGAGTAATATTATATTTATATGATTGTAGCTTATTATTTGAAGCTATTCTTGTATTGTCATTTTTCTGAACTATGTCAGAATAGATTTTATTGATTGGCATAATATAAATATTTAAATGTGTTCTTCACCTTTTTTATGTGGATTAGGACCATCTCTGAATGTAGGCTCACTAGTAATCTCTATACCAAGATAATCTTTTGTAGCTTTAATATAATCACGTACATCTGATGTGCTATTTCGATATTTCCATTCATGTGTAGGGATATTTGTTGCTCTAGTAAATCTATTAGTTTCTAAAGCATTTTCTTTTGGAATGATATAATCCTTCACTTCACCAGAAATATCGCTGTGTATCGTATAAGAACCATCTTCATTGACACTATAATCACTCCATGTAACTCCTTCATCAAATGGTTTACCATCTACTACAATAAATGTTTCAATATATAACCATAATTCCTGTCCGGTAGATTGATTTATCATTGTTGTTGTTCTTGTGGTTGTTGTTGTTCAGACTGTTGTACTTGCTTATTTACACTCGCGTTCTTTGTTTCATCCATACCATTATTGATTAAATCAACCGGCATACCAAGCTTAGATGCTATATGCTGAAATGTAATAATCTCTAATTGACGAACATTATTCTCTCCAATAGGATATGGACTTGTTTCATATACAAAGTCATCAAAATCATTTGGTACTTCAAATATAGCTTTCAATACCAATGTTGGTTTACTATTTGTTCTAACTTGTAAATAAGTACCCATATCTGCAAATGCTAATTTACTGGCGCCGAAACGATGATAATTATAATTCATCAATTCTTCGAATGAACAATAATGATATGTTGGAGCACCCATTTCTTCAGGACCAAAATACAATATATTCTTTTTACCAATACCTTGCATTAACTTTGATGGTAATACAAATTTTTTAAAGTTTGCATTGAAATCATCAAGTGTTCTTGTATATTCTTGAAAGAACGCAATAAAGTTATCACCAGAAGTAAACAATGAACGCATAAGCGCACCTCTACTCTCATTAATCATTTCTATCAACCAAGCATCATGTATGATAACATCATCCGTTAGATGTGGCTTAATCTGTATCTTAATACTTTCTACTATACTTTCTAATGTAATCATAATATTATGCTTTAATAAAAAAGGGTAAGTAGATTTCTCCACCTACCCTTTTAAAGTAACTAAACAAAACAACAATTAAGCATCCAAATCAGAAATCGAAGCAAATACATCTGTAAGTGTTTCTACAATTGTTGAATCTACTGTAGTTCCTGCCATACCATTAGTATTAGCACTACTATTCGCAGGTAAGTCAACAACATCAACTGCTAATTGAGATACCGGAGTATAAATGTTCAATTTCTGTTCTACTACCTGACCTATACCACCTAACAAATCCAATCCTACAAATTGTGTTTTTGTTGAAATAGTAATACAAGCATAAGCAACACCAGCAATAGGAAGTTCAATAGCCTGACCTACATTTTCTTCTTTAATAGAGAAGATACGTTGAATATCAACAGTTGGAAGCTTTTCTTTAATCTGTGGTGTAGTAGGCAGTACTGCTTGTGTGAATTGTTCATCGTAAGTACGTACAGTGAAAATATCACCAACATTCTTAGCTGTAAAGATAAGCGCACCAACAACAACAGCACCTTCAGTATCATCAGCGGCTGTTTTAGTAGCAACTACACAAGCACCGGTTAATACTGCATTTTCGTTTAATTGAGTATCGGCAGTAACAGCAGCGATTAAACCATCCATGATAGTATTCTTATCAGCAGCATTCAAAGTACCAACTGTATCAGTAGTAAAGCTACTCATAAGGAATTGATAACTGTGAGAAATAGGATGCTGATTTTCAGGAGTACTATCAAATAATGGTTGACGAGTTACTTCGATTTCAAACATTTGAGAAGATTCACCACTCCATTTCCATGCAGGAACGAGTGTTCTTACCATTTTTTGACCAGCTGTGTTACGTTTAATAACAGCAGTAGAGTTTGCACCTACAAAGTCAAAACCTAATTTTTTCAAAACTAAATGTTTTGCACTACCATCAAAATATACACCGAAGTCATCATTTGATAATGTGTTTAATAATACGTCCATGGTAGGACGAGTTAGATTACTCATAATATAAAAGTATTAATTTTTTTGTTTTAATTCATTATTGTATGTTGAATATCGAGCATCTTGAACATTTTCTAAATACATCCTTACAGCTGTATTAATAATCATAGTACAAGTTTCTTTATTAAACACACTTACCTTAGTACTCTCATCAAGGGTTACATCAGCAACAGCTACTATTGCCGGAGATGAATAATACTCTAATATACATTTCGGATATGTAATAGGAGTTGATCCATAATTCATATTAGGAACAAATAGTCTTACTTTATCAGTATTACTAATTCGTTCTAAATGATAATAACAATTTTTGCTTGTAGGCTTACTGAATATTCCATCTACTATTTCACTAACTTCATTTGATTTAATCAAATTAGTTTTTGCAATAACAGTAGATGAAATAATTACAGTAACTCTTGCAATACGTCTACAATCATTCGGAGTTTCACAAACACCGGTTCTATATCGTGTACTTAAAGCTGAATCTAAAGTAATATCCAATTGGGCCGATGTATTACGCAAAGGCAACAAATTATTCATGAATTTCTTATTCAAATCCATAACTTCCAACATTTGAGAAATTACTTCCTCTGTTGCTAAATTATAGAATGTAGTAAATTCAATAGGACTTACTGTTCCAACTCTTGACTTCCGAACTAATGCAAGGAAATCTTTGTACATATCAATATGTTTAATTGCAGCCATAATTATTGTTATTTGGATTTATCCAACATATCTTTCAATGGAATGTAAATTGACTCATTTTTATTGTCATATAGAAAAGCTGCAGCCTCGAATTCATTGGCACCAAGAACAACTTTATTGTACATCAAATAACCACTTGCTTCTGCTTTAGAAATAAATCCTTTAGATAATATTTTCTTAACAAAAACAACTTTTTGATTTTCATCAAGGTCATCAAAGTATTTAAGTACTTTTGTTGGTGCTGTTTCAGCTAATTCATATACACGTTGTTCAGCAACCCTATTTGACAACATAGCTGCATTTTCTCCGAAGAAATAAAGCATATTTATCATATCTGTCAAATTCATATCGGCCACCTTACCACCTGCTTTAGCTTTAGCTTTAGATGCTGAAATTTTCACTTCCGCTTCTGCTTCTAAATTCTGCATATAAAAATCATGGACACCTTGGATAACTTCATTTCTTGAATGAGCAATATTGGGTTGAAGTTTATATAAATTATATAAAGCATACGCTTCATTACGTACATAAACATCACCTTTTTTCAATAAAACTAATTCATCATTATGTCTTATCATGTAGTGTGCATTAGGATCAATAATCAATCCTTGATTTTTAAGCTCTTCCGGACTTAAATCTTCCTGACCTGTAAGCATTTTTTTACTTTTAGGGTCATTTATACCTGTAGCATAAAACGGCTTCTCCTTGTGTTTTAAACTTACACCGTATATCTTTACACGTTCTTCTGTAAGTTCCACATTATTTTCTTTCTTTGCCATTACCTTTGAATTTTTTTAATTAATTATTAATCATATTTTACTGGACGATATAATTCAGCAATACCATTGATATCCAACATTGCAACACCGGTTTCCCAAAGTACATGTTTTTGACGAGCATCAATAGAATTTGCCATATCACCACCTTTGTTGATACCATTGATTTCACCTTCTAACCATGAACGTTTACCAAGTGCCAATAATTCAACTGCTGGTTGATTCATTGAAATATCACCAAGTGCAACGAAGATAGCATTGTGAGATGAATTACGTGTACCATCAATACCGTAAGTGGTAGCACGAGTAGGACTGTCAAACCATGGAACTACAGTAGGGATAATAGTTACACCACCCATTGTATAAGAGGTATAATCAAGATTAATACCTTTTCCTGTATTACCATCAACAACAACTGTTTTAGGATCAATACCAGCCTGTAAACGCATCAATGAAGCAAATTCATTATACCATTGACGACCACAAATAACAGCGACTTCTGTACCCCATCCACTTGAATAGATAGAAATATTTTCCATGATAGTATCAATGGATTTTAATGTCAATACATTATATGGTAATCTCCAAGCACCATCGCCTTGATTTAAGATACCATCACCAGCCATCACATCAAATCCTTCTGACGTTTTAAGCAATACTTTATCATCGGCTGTAACGGTAGATTTACCATTAATCATCTGACGTTCACGATAACGTGCAGCACGTTCAAACGTTTCAAGGTCAGCTTGATCAACCCACATTTTTACACCATTATGTTCAATCCAACGAGCAGATGGTTTGTATTCATCGGCAGAACCGGTAACACTCCATTTCAAACGCTGAATGGTCATATGAGTATATGCCATATCATTGTTGAAAGTATATTTTTCGTAACCGGTTGCAGAAGCTTCTTCAAATTGAGTATGGCTGATAGATACTTCCTGACCAATTGCTAATAAACCATCAGGTATATAAGCTGCATTGTCATTTGTATTTACTTTTACGCGATATTTAAATACACCTGCAGAAACTTCTTGTGGAAGTTGTGATTCAGCAATATAAAGTTGTGATTGATTGTCTGCTAATTCAAGTACGTCGCGAGGTGAGAACCAATTCATATCAAGATACAAATCAATCCATGTTTGGAATTTACCTTTATATGTTGGAGATGCAACACATGTAGCAGCCTGTACAATACGAGCTTTGCGTTCAGGATAACCTTCAACTTTCCACATTACTTTGCGATTACCTACAACTTTATATTTTCCAGTTTTAGGATTCAAAGGATCAGCAAGTTTACCGGTGAACATATTACGTCGTGCTAAAAGCGAACTAAAAGCAGAAACGTTTTTATCAAATAATGTAGTTACCTGTGGTAAAATTTCAGGTGAACTAGCAATAAATTTCGACATATGTAATGTCGTAGGAGTTTCATTTGCGAACTCTCTTGGAGTTCCTGGTATTATTCTCATTTTTTCTTATTTAAAAGGATTATTTTAGCGTTGTGGAATTGATAGAAGTTTTGCAGCTTCTTCGTAATTTACTTCTTTTCCACTAACAAATTCTCTCGAATTACCACTTGAAAAACTAGGAGTTATTTCTAACTTTTTTAATAGTTCTTCTTTGGCGTTTTCGCGTCCCTTAGTTATCATTTCAATAACTTTATCTTCACCAAATTTAGTCATAATCAACCACGCTTTATATAATAAAATATCGTTTGACAATATTTCATCTAAACCACGTTGACCTGTTGCTTTATCTGGTATTACAATCCTTTCAAATTCTTCAAGATATTTAGAATGAAGTTCCTGATTGACTGGAACACCAAAAACACTATCCACCTTTGAAAGATCTATTTTTAATTTAGAAATATGCTCTTTTGTTTTGGCAACAATATTTTCATATTCCTTTTCAAAAATTTCTTTATTTTTTTCTTGATAATCATCTGTGAGTTTTTTATTATACTCATTGATGTTTTGTTCAATAATTTTTGCAGCTTCTTGCTTTTCTATTTTAGTAAGCTTTGCAATATGCTCCTTAATATCATCTTCTGTTAATCCATCAGGATTTTTTTCTTCATCATATACACCATAACGAGCATATAAATCAAAAGATATTTTTTCATCCACTGTCATTTTACTTGCATCAACAAATTGTTCTGATACTTCATTTACTAAATCATTAATCGTAAGATTAGGATTAGTAGCTGCCATATCTTGTATTTGTTTTGCTAATGGATGAAGTTCTGGCTGAGCTTCGAAACCAAATTTCTTAGCAATAAATGGTTTCATTAATTCCTGCTCGTTTTCAGCAGTCATATTCTCCGGCATAACAAAACCTTCATCTGCTTTAAAAACGTTCCAAATTGGGCTTTCAGTGAACGCTTCAGGCTTTTTATTTTGTTGTTCTAATGCTTCACGAGCTGTCTTTTGTTCATTAGTTTCAGTTTTATCTTCTACTTTAACAGGTTCTGTAAATCCACCCTCTGGTGAAGATAATCTAGCTGCTATTTCTTCCGGTGTTGCTGTAGCTTGAACAAAACCACCAGCACCTCCATCATTTACTTCGTCATTAAGTACGAAAAATTCAAATTTATGCATCTCCTATAGGTTTTAAAAGTTCAACATTTTTTGCTAAATCAGTAAGATACTGATCTTTTCCAATAATACAACTGTCAGATAAATGAATTACTAACGCTCCTCTTACAATAATATGAGTAAAATGTGGTAATCCATCAGGACCAATAGGCAATGCTTCTCTGTTTAATTGCACAATATCAAATGGTTTATAAAGGGGAGAACCCGATTCCATAACAATCATGATATAAGGACTTATACCCATATAATCAAATAAACTTGGTTTTGAACCTTGTACTATAGATTTTCGATAATCTATATCTATTGGACAAAGTAAAAGATAACCTGTTTCTCCTATTGTTCTTGGTATGAAACCAGATTCACCTGGATTACATACTTCTATTAAAGATGGAAACTCTTTAATGTCTTTGTTCTTAGATTGAATTTCAGCAATCACTTTTTCTACTTTTGCTTTAAACATAATGTTTTTTACTTTAATTTATTATTTTGATGTTCAATTATAAATAACGTTGCAAATATATGATTAATTTATTTAATTCTAATCTTTTATATTGACTTTATTTCTCATATTTTTATCCATGTCTACAGTAGCTTTTCTTTGCGATTGAATTTCACCTGCTTTAATACCCATTTCTTGTAATATAGCATTAATTTTTATTTCGAATTGCTTCATCATTTCATTAACACGATTACTCCTTCCTTCTTCTTGTAAATAAGCCGATTCAACTTCATTTTCAGAAGCTATTTTCATAGATTCTAATTGTGATTTTACTTGAAGTTCTTTTTCTTTGAATTGGGATTCCCATTCAAACTTTTGTTGATCAAATTGCAATTGTGCTTTTTTAATTTCCATTTCAGCACCTTTCATTTCATTAGCCACTTGTGCTAATTGCATATCAATTTGAGCTTGTAATTGTGCTGTTTTCTGGTCAGCTTGTCCACGCGCTTCTTCAGTTGCTTGTGCATTCTGCATACGAATCTGTTCAGCTTCTTTACTTATCTTAGTTAATTGATTTTCCATTTCTGTCAAATCATCAATCTTAAATATTGAAACTATAGAAGAAAATGGTAATTCTGATTTTATCCATGCCTGATAAGCACCTTGACGTAAATCTTCAATTATTGTATCTTCTTTAATATTATTTGATGTAAAGAAACGATAATCAGAACCATCTAAAAATCCTTTAGGTATTTGTACAAGAACTTCCTCTAAATCCTTATTGATATAATTCATTACTTTACCTTTACTCCATACATAACGAATTTTTAAATTAGTATATAGTTCTAATGCCTTATTAAAAGTATTATCATTTTCATGGAAAAGTATTTCTGATATTAACGATGATTGTTCATTTGACATTTTTACATTTGCTACCGGATCTTTGCTTACAAATTGACCTTGCATAGCATCTGTAATACCCATCACTTTTCCTATCATAGCATCAATACCTGTAAGAACATTATCAAGATATGATATACTATCAGAAATTGTATCATCGTAATTTTGGAACTGATTATATGATGGTGGATTCTTTCTACCTTTTTTCATTGTTTCAATCCACATAGTACCCAATTTACGATAATACATCCATTTCTTTTCTGACATATTATCCGGTTTCTGTGATTTATCCATTATCATACCTTTTACACCGGCCAATGCTATTGCAAGTTCTTTTTTATAACTAACAATATCATATAATTCAATAAGTTCGCGAACACGCCATATCAATGAATATGGTTTCTCACCAATACCATTAAATGTTCTACCTACTATTGGTAATGTAGGAAGTCCTGGAGTATCAAGTGGTCTAAATATCATATCTTGTTTACCCATATCAAGACATATTGAATTACCAATAACAACACAATGATACATATCATAAATAACAATGCGTTTTCTTTCTTCGTCTTTTTTAGGTTTACTATTTTTATCGGCTAGATTATAAAAGAATTCACCTTGTCTGTGCTTGTTCGGTGATTTACTATAATAAATCTCTCTTGGTGCCAAAAACCATACACGCCATACACTCAATCCACCATATTTTTGATTATCAATTTCTTCAACTGGATCAAAATATGCACTATTACCTGAATAGTTTTTTAATGCTGTTATATTTCCGGTATTGTAGTATTGAAGAATATTACTCTCTGATTCTGTAAGTTCAAATTCAGAACGTATTTGTGTTTCATTCATATATTCTTCAGTAGCACACCATTCACCATTTTGTATCCATTTGTTATTACCATTGCGATTATAATATACTTCTCGAGCAAATATCTGTTTAAAGAAAATATCTTCTCTACGTTTATCATAATAGGTAATATATCTCGGTCTACCTGTGGATATCTTTTCACGTAAACCAATGTTCCAATGTTCTAATAAATCTTCTGTTTGTATAGCAGATTTTACAGCTGCGTTTGCTACTTGCTGCATAATTTCCTGTTCGGAATTAAGAATGAAATAATCAATCTTTGATTGTAGTTGTTGAGCATCTAACTGTTCTCTTGATAATGCTCGGATAATCTTTTGAAACTCTAATTGAATTAAAGGCATATTAGCTTTCAATTCATTCAATTGCATTTTCATTTCTTCATTCTCTGGCTGAACTTTCAATTGCTCTTGCATATCTGACATTTTATCCTGTATTTGCTGTATTTGAGATTGAATCATTGCATCTCTTTCTTCATACATATTTTTTACAGACGTCAAGTACGCTTTAACGCGATTTTCATACTTCTTTTGAAGTGTACGTTCATCCATTGCAAAGGCTTTAAATCTGAATGTTCTACGTGCTTGTTTTGACTCTAAAATGTTTAATTTAGAACGTACTAATTCATTGCCTATATTTCTCAATTTTGCAGGATAAGTAAATCCTTCAACTTGTGTAAGATAATTGAATTTACTATTATTTGATTTACCATGATATATATTCCAACATTTTGTATCTTTTACCTGATCATCATAAAAATTAGATGCACCGGTTGTGATAATATATCGTGCAACTTGCTTAACCCATTCCGAATCTCTCTTTTCGCTATTTATTAAATTTTGAGGAAACATAGTATATTATTTTTTTTAATTCCAATTTAAATTACCATTTATATCTTGGGTATAGCCACCAAAATCTTCTTCTTCATCTTCTTTTTCTGACCATACACCTTCTTCTTCTTTTTCTATTGCACTTGCACAATTAAGAGCACATGAAATTGTTATATCACAGTTATAATTTTTTGCTTTTCTGAATTTTGCAAATGCTTCAATCATTACTATATCATACATTCTATCAATTATAGCGTAATCATCCTGTTTAATTCTATCTCTCCATATATTTAATGCATGAGGAATAAATGATTGCTCAATACCATATCTCTGACTTGCTTTACCATCTTCTACATATTGACTTATTACCATTACCGGTCTTTCTTGTAATAGATATTCAAATCCTTTTCTTTTATAAAAATCAAATATCAATACATTGGAGTACTCAATTAGATTTTCACATTCTCCATAGTACATACAAAGTTTTATTGTATCTTCATAGAAAGCATAACTACCTCCTTCATCTTCTGATGGTCTTTCTGTTACTCTGGCAACCCAATGATCAAATGTATGTTTTGAATCTATCGCATTTTTCCATATTGTACAACTACCCAATGATGAGGAACTATTACTTTCATCTTTATCATAACTATCTGTTGCACCATTATAAAGATTACGCCAAACATTTCCATATCCATCATTTTCAGGCTTCTGCTGTATGATAAACTTACCTTCTAAGTTTGGAGTCATAATTACGCCTTTACTCCAATCAGCAACATCAACCCAATTTAAATCAGCATTAAAAGTAACCTGCTCTTCAGGATGTATTAACAACCATCTTTTCCTATCATTCAATCTTACTAAAGCAGTTTCCCCAAGGAAGTTTCCACTACTTACCATGAACATTTGTGAAAGATAAAATGGTTTTGCTGTTAATGCAATATATCTGTCAGTAGTATTTTTTGAAGATAATTCATTTTCTATTTTTTTGATACTTTCTTCGATTAAACTATTACCATCTTCATCTATAATTTCAAATTCATAAGCTGGTACAAAAGCCGCTACTTTACCTGTATTATTAATTTCTTGTTCTTCCCATATATTATCAAATTCAAGTAAACCATATTGTTCAGGATGATATGCCATATCTTCAACATCAGCAACCGATTCATCCATATCACCGCCGGTCCCAATAAACATTTGAAATCCTGTTTTATCACCCTCAGCTATAAGTGAAGGTCTAACAAATTCTGATGTCTCCTTAAGTGTATTCTTTTTCCACTTACCAATTTCTTCATACAATATCCAAAATGGCGTTAAACCGGATATTATCTGTGTATTATCTTTTGCAGTAAAACAATATACTTCAGAACCAAATCCTAAGTATAATGTTCTCTTTTCTCCTGTTTCTTCATCAATTACATCTTCTCTATAAGATGATTTAATATAATCAGCTCTATTTGGTGTTCTTCTTTTGTAAAACTCACTATCTCCAAGCCAATCAAGTCCACGTACAACATTACCCATTGTGTGTTCTGCATAGTTTCCTTGACCTGCTACAATTACATTTTGGGAGCCTGGAATAAACATAAAGTTATATCCTATATTACTTGCTGCAAATTCACTAAAACCTTTCTGTCTACTCTTTGGAAACATAATATCCTTTTCATAAAGGAACATCATCTCAATACACATGAATTTAAAGTAATCTAATGATGTAAATTTCGGATGCCTTTTATCTTTACGTTTAACATCATCAAGCTTTGCAAGAATAACCCAAAAGTTTAAATAGAAATACATACGCCCGGGTATCCATATATTATGACCACGCTTTGTCGCATTAGGTACTATATATCCTTTTATACATCGACGATATTGCTCATGCCACCATATTTCATAATCAGGATCATCTTTATCTGGTTGAGCTTCATCTTTATCATAAATAACTGGACTGAACCTTTTTGTATTAATGAAATCTCTCGTTAGACATTTCTTATCAAAATCAGGAACAAGATTTTTATCTAATTCAAAAATATCCTGTAAATATGTAAGTTTTATATTTTCCATATTGTTCTCAATCTGTATTCAAACAGAATTCTCTTAAATGAGTAGAGTAGGACAGTTATCAGCCATCCTACTCATTTTAAAATTTATATTTCATACCTATCTCAAAACCTTTATCACTAAAGTTTGTAATATATTTACCTTCAATACCTACATTGTGATAATACATTCCACCACCTATTCCTACATATCCAAAGGAATTATAATCAACTCCTATAAATGGTGTTAGTAATTTTTCTTTTTGAATTTGTTGAATAACCGGCGTAAATTTATAAGTGATATTATCCTGCAGTTTATTGTATTGTAAATTCATACCAATAGTGAGTTTACCATTTTCTTTATTATCGAATAATATTTTCTCGTATTCGCGTTTAATGGTGTAATCTTGAATTATTGCTGCAGTATCAACTTTCATTGTTATAAATACCGGTTTACCATCCACATATTCAGTATCTTTTTTCATTGGTACCAATATCTCTTTTGTATAATACTCTTTATATGGAACTGGTAAAGGTACCGTATCACGAATTGTTTCACCTTTAATGTATCTTATCTCATTTGTAGGTATAATCGTTGCTCTACCGCCAAAGAATGAAGCCACAGCCACTACTACTAATATCAATAACTCAATGTACTTCTTGTTCGGATTGTTCTGTGTTGTTGTCATTTTTCTTTTCCTTTTGAATTTGATTTACTGTATATCCTGCAATTAAAAATTCTATTCCAGCCCATACTCCCAAATCAGTAAAAGTCATTGTTTGTATGTGTACTAAAATATAAAAAACCATTCCAAGCTGACCAATTACAAATGCAATAGCTGATTCTATTCTTTTCTTTGAGAAATATGATGGTTCATTTGATAGTGTTTTAACTAACTCAGATGTTAACCAATATACTCTGGTTGACTCAAACCACTTATTCAATTTTTTCATACATCAAATTCTTTTAGAATACAACCTGTTAATGGTTTTTTATTCATCCATGTAAGCCATGAATTATATTTAGCTTTTATGTTTCTTACAAGACAAGCAATTGACCAATCTTCAATAACTACTGAAGTTTCACCTGCAGCATGACAGTTTGCGCCAATAATGTTGTTATACTCAGGACCGATTTCTTCTGCTCGATCATCCTTATCTGAATCGCGATAATATGGCCATGGTTTATTTTGAATGTATGCTGGATATTTACCTTTATGTAAACCATACACATGGCTATCATAAATAATGATATCTGACTTCAAAACAGCACAACCGGATAGATTATACTTATCAAAATTTTTAAGCCCTACACGACCTGCATTTGTTGTTCCTGTCATAACCATTTTAAATACCGGAGTTCCTGATGTACAATCAAATGAATATACTTTGTCATCGAATTTATTGAATAAATCGGCTTTTGAACGAATCCACACATCCAATCTTTCTTCTGGCCAACCTTTAAATGTTGGTAAACTCATAACTCTATCGAGTATTTGTTTATCTGTATAACTTCTGACCATTGTCTATTATATTATTTTATTAGGACAATCTTTACGTTTACATATTTCTTTTTCGCGAACCTTTAATAGCTTTAATACTACCGCCATTTGGTTTTTATTTTCTTCAAGTTCCTCTGATACTGTTTGAAGTTTAGATAATGCTTTAGCATAATTTTCTTTGTATTTTTCTAATTCAATTCTAAACTCTTCAATTCTCTTCAATAACTTTTCTATCTGTTCATCCTGATATTCAGTAAGTTCTTTTTTCGTTTCTACTTCTATCTTATCTGTTTCAGCATTTACTTTATCTTTATTTGCTTTATCTAATTCTTCTTTTGCTTTGTTCTGTGAACGGCTAACCACATGATTGATTAAAGCCGTTACAGCAGAACTAGACAGTACAGCACCAAAGATATATATAAGTATCTGTTGTGTTGTTAGTACTTCCTCCATATTATATATTTTCTAAAACTTAATTTATTAATTATATGCTTTAAAATGGCTATCAATTACCATTCTACACCTACTAACTGTAAACTTTTATTCATTTTAAGTTTACGTAAATCATTTTCTTTTCGTACTTTTTCTGAAATGATTTCTGTAGTTGGTATTTCAGTTTCAAGTTGTGTAATACGAGTTTGAAATTGAGTAATTGATTGATTTAGCTTAGTATAACATTGAGCAAGCATATCAGTTCCTGCTTCTACTTTAACCCAATTATTACTAATCTTTTCAATTAGATTATTACTATCTTTTGTTGGATAAACAGCTACATCAAAAGTTGCTATTTTACTGTTATTGTCGTAACGAACATTATCT
>Ga0172367_10003992_pt1 | contig 18663 bp, 13 predicted proteins | sample Lak10m_FD_114542 | JGI IMG/M metagenome (GOLD analysis project Ga0172367, IMG submission 114542) | Freshwater microbial communities from Kabuno Bay, South-Kivu, Congo - kab_022012_10m | ecosystem: Environmental > Aquatic > Freshwater > Lake | place: Democratic Republic of the Congo: South-Kivu...
ACACCTGTTACACCAACCCCGGAAGGGCAACAGGCTACTTCAGCACCGGAAAACACGCAATCTGCAAACCCAACACCTGGTGTGATTGGAACACCCATAGTCAATCCAACAGTGGGGCTGATTGGCACACCTGGTGGCAATGAGGTAACGCAAACCCCGGCCGCGAGTCAACAAACGGTTTCAGGTGGAGAAGCCGAAGTTACCAACCAGATTAATGTTCGGGCTGGCCCTGCTCAGTCCTATAAATCCTATGGGATGGTCAACCCCAAAGACAAGGTAATCGTCACTGGCGTGACACTCAGCCGTTATTGGTACCAGATTCAATACGCCGGAAGTCCTGATGGAACAGGATGGGTCGCCTCCCAATTTGTGAAATTCATGGGCGACTGGAACAAAGTCAGATTATTTACCAATGACGGGACACCTGGTCCGCAGTAATTCATAATAAGGAATTCCATGGTGGATGTAAAAAGTTTTGGCGAACGTTTATTTGATAGTCTCGAAAAAGTGATCGTGGGGAAACACAGCCCACTCGAGCTGGTAGTAATCGGGCTTCTGTGCCAGGGTCATGTATTGATTGAAGATGTACCGGGTGTCGGAAAAACGGTCCTCGCGCGAACGCTGGCAAAATCGCTCGGTTGCGCATTCAACCGTGTCCAGTTTACGCCAGATATGCTGCCCTCTGATGTAACCGGCGTATCGATATTTAACCAGGAAAACCATCTCTTCGAGTTTCGGCCAGGCCCAATTTTTGGACAGGTGGTACTGGCTGATGAAATTAACCGCGCAACCCCCAAGACCCAGGCGGCGCTTCTGGAAGCGATGGACGAGCGCCAGGTGACAGTTGATGGAATTTCACATTCACTTCCGCGTCCCTTCATGGTGATGGCTACCCAAAACCCAATCGAATATGAGGGTACTTTTCCTCTTCCTGAAGCCCAACTTGATCGTTTCCTCCTTAAGGTGAGGCTCGGTTATCCATCCATCATGGAAGAGGTCAGGATTCTGGGTGACCAGCAACTGCGCCATCCGATCGAATCGATTGTCCCCGTTTTCTCTGCGGAAGAAGTGTTAGAAGCTGCTGAAAATGTTAAGCGTATTTTTGTGTCTCCGGCTGTAACAAGATACATTGTTGACCTTACGCACAGGTCACGAACAAATAATGATGTCTATTTGGGCGCCAGCCCGCGAGGCTCTCTGGCTTTATACCGCGCTGGACAGGCTCGCGCAGCCCTGTATGGTCGTGATCACGTGCTTCCGGATGATATCAAGTCCTTGGCTTACCCCATTCTTGGCCACAGAATAATTGTTAATCCCGCAGCGCGTTTGCGCGAGGTAACCGCGGATCGTATTGTTCAGGAAATTTTGCTTTCAGCTCCGGTTCCTGGTGGTAGCTATTCAATCTGATGCGCAGTAGCGGATGGATCCTTTTTTTACTGCTATTACTCGCTGGAGTGGTAGGGACGATCACGACAGGGGCAGTGCTATATGTGCGCCTGCTTTATATGGGCGCATTCACCATCGCTGCTGCCTGGTATTGGACCAAGATTTCTATTCGAGACATGACCATAATCAGGCGCGCCCGATCGCTGCGGGCCAGTGTGGGAGATGTTTTTGAAGAAACTTTCGAAATCGAGAATCCCGGTCGCCTGCCGCGGCTATTTGTAGAAGTCGAGAATCAAACCAGTCTACCCGCTGCCTCTGGGTCACGCTTGCTGACCTGGATCGGGGGAAAAGAAAAACGTTCCTACAATTCCCGAACCTGGTTGACCAAGAGAGGCGCGTTTTTGCTCGGGCCAACCACCCTGGCTTCAGGCGATCCTTTCGGATTTTTTTTCAGCAAGCGGTCATTTTCCTCGAGCCATTCTTTATTGGTACTTCCTTTGATTATTCCAATTGATAACTTTCCTTCTCCTTCTGGTTTGCTCCCAGGTGGAAAAGCCATTCAAAGGAAGTCATTTGAAGTTACCCCACATGCAAGTGGGGTAAGGGAATATGTCCATGGTGATGCGCTAAAACGCATCCACTGGCCATCCACGGCGCGACGTGGGAAATTAATGGTCAAGGAATTTGAACAAGACCCACAATCTGAATTTTGGATTTTCCTGGATGCGCAAAAAGCTGCGCAAGCCGAATTGCCATACAACCCGCCAAGTATTCGTGACAATTGGATTTTTACCCGCCGCCCTGAATTGCACTTGCCGCCATCAACGGTAGAATACGGCGTTAGCCTCGCAGCCTCATTGGCTCACTACTTTATCCAGCAGCGCCGCGCGGTTGGTTTTGTGACAGAGGGTTCAGTTTATACGGTGATCACTGCAGAAAGAAGCGAACGCCAAGAAAGCAAGGTCCTGGAAACCCTGGCATTCGTCGATGGTAATGGGAACCTACCACTGTCGAGCCTTGTGGATCTGCAATCACCACAAATGCCACTGGGTTCGTGTGCGCTTTTAATCACTCCTTCAGTGGATAAAGATGTATTGTTGGCAGCCGAATTGCTTCAAAGACGCAAACTTCGCCCGATTATTTTCTTACTTGTGGCGCATAGTTTTGGTGGAAGTGAAGGTTCGGAGGACCTGGCGGCAGCATTGGAACAGCGCGCAGTACAAGTATGTAAGATATATAATAATGCCAATTTAGGCGAAGTCTTGGCGGGGTTTTCAGCCCTGCACCAATAAAAGGAGTTTCGAACATGGTTCACACCCCCATCCACACTCTCGATTTGAATTTTCAAGGTCGTCCCCTGGCAATTGCTGCGTATATGTTGGAACACGACAGCGGTATTGCGCTAATTGAATCAGGCCCTGGTTCCACGCTCGAGCCACTTAAAACTGTGCTTCGGCCTTATGGTTACGGTTTGAAGGATATCACCCACGTGTTCTTGACCCATATTCACCTGGATCATGCTGGCGCGGCTGGTGAGCTGGCAGGGTATGGCGCTCAAATCCATGTACATCCCATGGGAGCGGCGCATATGCTTAACCCGGAGAAATTGCTCAACAGCGCCAGCCGTATTTATGGTGAGCGCATGGATACTTTGTGGGGAAAATTCCTGGCTGTGCCAGAAGCCAAGCTGACTGTATTGCAAGATAATGAAGAGGTTGTGATGGGGAAATTGCGTATTCGGGCGTTAAACACACCCGGGCACGCCGAGCATCATTACTGTTATCAGTTTGAAGATGTCTGTTTTAGCGGTGATGTTGGGGCTGTTCGTATTCCCGGCTACCCTTACCTGCGGGTGCCGATGCCCCCTCCCGAATTTCATCTGGAAAAATGGCGCAGCACTATCGAAAACATGAAGAAGATGGGCTTCAAGCGTATTGCCCCCACGCATTTTGGGATTTTCGAGGATGTGGATTGGCATTTGAGTATGATCAGCTCCACTTTGGATGATGTGGAAGTGTGGCTTAAGCAAAATATGCCTTCTGACCCACCGGTAGAATTGCTTAAAGCGAAGTTTTCAGCCTGGATGGATGATCAAGCTACCCGCCAGGGTTTGGATCCGCGGGTATTGGAAGCATATAATCTTTCCAATCCAATCGAAATGTCAGTGGATGGATTGGTACGTTATTGGAAAAAGGTCCGGTTGGCAGCTTGAGTTATGGAAAGATACGTTTGTCACGAACAGAGCGGACAAAATATCCGTTTCGTATTTAGGCAAGTGCGCCAAGAGCCTTGCAATGCCTTGTGATACAATTTAATGATTATTTTCAGGTATGTTCTGCTGCCTCTCGACTGCGCGGCGCTCGAGGCAAATTATTCCATCTTTAGGAGACCGCCCAAACATGAAACATTTTCTAGATATTGCTGATTATTCCCCCGCTGAAATTCAAGACATGCTGGACCTGGCAATTAGACTCAAGAAAGAGTATTTTGCTGGTGGAAACAAGCCGCTCTTTAAAGGAAAAGTGCTGGCATTGATTTTTCAAAAACCCAGTCTGCGAACTCGCGTTTCTTTCGATATGGCTATGCGGCATATGGGTGGGGATGCTCTTTACCTATCGCCCGCCGAGATTGGTCTTGGAAAACGTGAATCGATTGCCGATGTTTCTCGAGTTCTTTCGGGTTATGTGCAGGGTATGATGGCGCGTGTCTTTGAACATGCGCATGTTGTCGAACTCGCCAAATGGTCTTCCGTACCGGTCATCAATGGCCTGAGCGATTTCAGCCATCCCTGCCAGGCTATGGCAGATGCCCAAACTATTATCGAGAAATTTGGCTCTATGAAGGGATTGACTGTCAGTTATGTGGGTGATGGTAATAACGTGGCAGTCTCCTTGATGCATATTTCCGTGATGCTCGGTGCTAATTTTAATATCGCCACACCAGAAGGATACGATTTACCAACGATTGCTTTGCAGACTGGTGAAAAACTCGCGAAGACGAGTGGCGCGTCAATCAAAACCATGCGTGATCCGCATCAAGCAGTAAAGGGAGCGAGTGTGATTTATACCGATACCTGGACAAGCATGGGACAGGAAGAGGAAACTGCCAGGCGGGAAGCTGTGTTTCCGCCCTATCAGGTCAACGCGAAGCTTGTTGGTGAAGCGGATAAAGATGTGATTGTTATGCACTGCCTGCCAGCTCACCGCAACCACGAGTTGACTGATGAGGTCGCGGATGGCCCACATTCCGTCATATTCCCGCAGGCGCATAACCGATTGCATGCCCAAAAAGCAGTTTTGGCGCGCTTATTCGAAGTGGCTTAAAATAATCACAATTGATCCCGAACTAAAACGGGATTTTTCCATGCCTCTCGACTGCGCGGCGCTCGGGGCGAAAATTTTTCACTCCAAAAAGGTGCAGGCAAATGAAAACAAAAGAATATATCGAAATCGAAGAACGGTATGGCGCCCATAACTACCATCCGCTGGATGTGGTGATCGAGAAAGCGGAAGGGGTATGGGTCACAGATGTTGAAGGCAAACGCTATCTTGATTGTCTCTCGGCTTATTCAGCGGTAAACCAGGGGCATGTCCACCCGAAGATCCTGGCTGCGATGCTGGAACAGGCTGGAAAAGTAACATTAACCTCAAGGGCTTTCCGCAACGATCAATTGCCTTTGTTGTATAAAGAGCTTTCGGAAATCACCGGCTATGAAATGTCTTTGCCGATGAATTCTGGCGCGGAAGCGGTTGAAACAGCGCTAAAATTGGCGCGCAAATGGGCTTATACTGTCAAAGGTATACCGAGGCACCAGGCTGAGATTATCACTGCGGAAGGTAACTTCCACGGGAGGACGATTTCAATCATCTCATTCTCCACAGAGCCTGCCTACCGGAATGATTTTGGGCCATTCACCCCAGGTTTTATTTCAGCTCCTTATGGTGACGCTTCGGCTATTGAGAAAGCCATCACCCCCAATACCGCGGCGGTTATGGTTGAACCAATCCAGGGAGAAGCCGGGGTGATCATCCCTCCGTTGGGTTACCTTAAAAAAGTTGCGGAAATTTGTAAGAAAAACAATGTTCTGTTGATAGCAGATGAAATACAGACAGGTCTTTGCCGGACAGGGAAATTATTCGCAAGTGATTATGAAGAAGTTCGACCGGATATGATCGTGATCGGGAAGGCTCTGTCTGGGGGCTTTTACCCGGTTTCAGCCGTTCTGGCTGATACACCCATCCTGGGACTCTTTAAACCGGGAGAACATGGCTCAACCTTCGGTGGAAATCCTCTGGCTGCTGCCACATCGCGTGCTGCCCTCAAAGTGCTGGTCGAAGAAAAACTTGCCAACCGTTCATCTGAATTAGGAAGCTATTTCCAGGAACGGTTATCTGAAATTCCGAGCAAGCATGTTAAGGAAGTACGAGGCCGGGGGCTTTTAATAGGTGTGGAACTGAATAAAGATTCCGGCGGTGCCCGCCGGTTTTGTGAGGCTTTGCAGAAAAAAGGAATTCTGGCGAAAGAAACCCATGATTATGTTATTCGTTTTGCTCCACCGTTGGTGATTGATAAGTCTACAATCGATTGGGCATTGCCGTTAATTGGCGAAGTATTACAAATGCCATAAACCAACATCCAATAAGGGCTGCTCACGAATGAGTTGCCCTTATTTTATCGCTGAGTCACATGTAAGGAGGATTTATGAATATTGGCATACCAAAAGAAAGACGCCCGTTTGAATATCGTGTCGGGCTTTCCCCAGCAGGCGTTGAGATACTTGTTCAGGCTGGGAACTCGGTTTTTGTCGAGCATGAAGCGGGGGTGGGAGCTGGGTTTAGTGATCTACAGTACGAGCAAGCAGGTGCGAGAATTGTCTATTCTCCTCACGAAGCCTTCGCTCGCGCCGAACTTGTTCTGAAACTTGCCCGCCCATTGCAAGAAGAAGTCGAGTGGTTTAATCCCGGGACCACCCTGATGGGATTTTTGCAGTTGGCTTCGGCTCGCCAGGATCGGGTCCAGTCACTACTTCAAAACAAAATTAACACGATTGCCTACGAACAAATACAATTAGCTGATGGGACAACACCAGTACTGAGACCTTTGAGTCAGATTGGCGGTTTGCTCTCTGCGCAAATTTCAACGCGCTACCTGCAGACGAATTATGGCGGAAAAGGAATTTTGATTGGTGGAATCGCCGGTGTACCGCCTGCTGAAGTTGTCATAATCGGAGGTGGCACTGCTGGCACGAATGCTGCAAAAGTATTCACTGGCCTTGGGGCACATGTCACTATTATCGACAAGGATATCAATGTATTGCAGCACATTTGTGAGAGGTTCCCCCAGGCTGTGACCATGATTTCTACGCGCCGAAATATTGAGCGCGCTTGCGCGTATGCAGACGTGGTGGTTGGAACGGTGATGATTCCAGGTGAGCGCTCACCAGTCGTTGTAACCCGGAGTATGTTGAAAAACATGAAACCTCGTTCACTGCTGGTTGATCTTTCCATCGACCTTGGCGGGTGTTTTGAAACATCACGCCCGACCTCTTTGGATCAACCGACCTATATCGAGGAAGGGATGATCCATTATTGTGTGCCTAATGTTCCCGCGATGGTAGCTCGAACGGCGACATACGCTTTTGTCAATGCCGCCCTGTCATTTATTTCAGAAGTAGCCGCGGTAGGCATTGATCAAGCCATGAAAAATAATCCGGCTATCGAATTGGCTGTGAATACTTACCATGGCGAACTGCTCCATCTTTACCAATGGAAATCAGTAGAAGGAGATGGAGAATGAGCTGGAAAAGTATCTACCAATCACGTGTGGTTTCTGCGGAAGAAGCGGTTGGGGTAATTAAGTCCGGTTATCGACTCTTTATGACCGGCAATGTTTCTGTTCCGAAAGTATTATTGGCGACACTGGTGCAACATGCGCCGGAACTAGAAAACGTTGAGATTTGCCAGGCTTTGACGGTAGGTCCGGCGGATTTTGTCGCCCCGGAAATGGCTGGCCACCTGCGTGTGAACACCATGTTTATCAGCGCCAATGTTCGTAAGGCTGTTCAAGAAGGGCGGGCAGATTTTACGCCTGTGCTTCTATCAGAATTTCCGCTCTTGTTTAAGAACAAGGTTCTGCCGCTCGATGTGGCACTTATCCATGTTTCACCTCCTGACGAACATGGTTTTTGCTCATTGGGAGTGGAAGTCGGTCTGACTAAAACCGCGGCTGAATCAGCCAAGATAATCATTGCCGAAGTAAACGAACAGATGCCTCGCACCCTGGGTGATTCATTTATTCATGTCAGCCGCATAAATTATGTAGTGCCTGTCGATTACCCAATAACTGAGATGGCAATGGCGGAGGAAGGTGACCAGGAAACGGTTGAGAAAATTGCCGGTTACATCGCGGAATTGATCCCTGATGGAGCCACCATGCAGATGGGCATCGGAGCCATCCCGGATGCGGTCTTGAAATACCTGTTCAACAAAAAGGACCTTGGGGTTCATAGTGAATTGTTTTCTGATGGCGTGATTGATCTGGTAGAGGCAGGAGTGCTGACCAATGCGCGTAAGAGTCTCCATCAGGGGAAAATTGTCGCGGGATTTATACTTGGTACAAAGAAGCTGTACGATTGGGTAGATGATAATCCCTTGATCGAACTTCATCGTACGGAATACATCAATGATCCGTTTGTCATCGCGCAGAATGACCGCATGGTGGCGGTAAACTCAGCGATCGAAATTGATCTGACCGGACAGGTTTGCGCCGATAGTATCGGACCAAAGCTCTATTCTGGGGTGGGTGGGCAATTGGATTTTGTGTATGGAGCTTCACGTTCCAATGGGGGTGTGCCAATTATTGCAATGCCCAGCACTTCAACCATGCGGGATGGTACAGTAGTGAGCAAAATAGCTGCCATGCTGAAGCTTGGCGCAGGGGTTGTGACCAGCCGGAACCATGTCAGATTTGTGGTGACAGAATATGGGATCGCAGAGTTGTATGGAAAAACCATCCGGCAACGCGCACAAGCCTTGATTAAGATCGCCCATCCGCAATTCAATGATGAATTGACTGCGGCTGCCAGGGAGTTGAACTATTTGTAAATGGATAGTGAAATCAGGTACAAATAAGTCTTATCAAATCATAAATTAGCATGGTTTTAGTGTAAAATCATTTACAGGGTCGCGTAAAACTTTACGCGTCCCTGTATCTTATTGTAAATCAGGAAAGTAACTATGGAACGTAGAGCAAAAATTGTCGCCACAATTGGACCTGCCAGCATGGATGAAGAAGTGCTGGAGAAACTTATCGTGGCTGGTATGAATGTTGCAAGACTAAATTTTTCGCATGGTACTCATGAAGAACATGCTGCCAGGATATTATGCATCCGTGAATTGGCAAATAAGCTTGGCCACCCGGTTGGCATCTTGCAGGATCTGCAGGGTCCGAAAATTCGCGTAGGCATTCTCGATCCTGCCATTGATTTAGAGGCAGGCGAAATTGTGCTGCTGCATGCAGAGTCCTCAAAATCCACTGGCAATCACGAAAAGGCTATTCCGGTTGCTTTTTCAGAACTTTTTGATTGCGCTGCTGTTGGGGATAAGATCTTGCTGGATGATGGGCACCTAAGTTTGAAGGTGGTTGAAACCAGAAGTGATTCTCTGAGGGCTCTGGTTGTGGTCGGGGGAAAATTATCTTCCCACAAAGGAATCAACCTGCCTGGCGTGAAATTGACAATCCCGGGATTTACCGAAAAAGATCAGGCTGATCTGGCTTTTGGGCTTTCCCAAAACGTTGATTTTGTCGCAATTTCGTTTGTGCGTTCTGCGCAAGATGTTCTGGCAGTCCGTAAGGCGATGGATGAACTCGATGAGGAAGATGCGCATCCACTTATCATTGCAAAGTTGGAAAAACCAGAAGCATTGGATAATTTGGAAGAAATTCTGCATGTGACGGATGGGGTAATGGTTGCGCGTGGAGACTTGGGTGTGGAAATGACCCCGGAGCAGGTTCCGATCGCGCAAAAACGGATAATCCAGGAAGCTAACCGGCACGGGAAAATAGTAATTACTGCGACCCAGATGTTGGATTCGATGATAGTGAACCCACTGCCGACCCGCGCTGAGGCCTCAGATGTAGCGAATGCGATCTTCGATGGTACTGACGCGGTTATGCTATCAGGGGAGACTGCCAGCGGTACCTATCCTATCGAATCGGTGCAGATGATGGATCGAATTGTGCGCTCTGCTGAAACTAGTTTCCTCGAATGGGGTCATTACACCGTCCCGGCAATTGCCAGCGGAGACGACGCTGCTTCAATGACTCGCGCTGCGCGAGAGCTTGCGCATGATTTAAATGTGGCGGCGATCGCGATTTTTACCCATTCCGGCCGGACGGCGCTGCTAATGTCAAAAGCGCGGGCGCGTGTGCCGATCCTTGCTTTTACTCCCACAGAGGAAAATGTCGGTAGGATGGCACTGTTATGGGGTATAAGTCCCTATTTTGTCCCCATGTCCTCTACCTTGCGCGAGATGGTCAATAAAGCCGATACAAAAATTACCGAGACTGGCTGGCTCCAACCTGGCCAGCAGATTGTGGTGATCAGTGGATTTCCTGTTAGCTCTGTCAGGTCATCCAATATGGCGCTGCTTCATAACATCGGTGAGAAGCTCTAAGAAGCGCAGAAGCGATACTGGCAAGAATTTCATTCTCTACTCGAAATTAATATTCCCAACCCGATCAACACCCCTCCTGCGATGAACAGGGGGGTAATTTTTTCATTTAAAAAGAACCATCCTAACAATGTGCCGACCACTGGTTGGGCAAAGAAAGTCAGAGAGGCAACTGCGGCAGGCAACTTGGCAAAGGCGAAATTCCACAAGAACATGGCGATGGCGGTGGAAATGATACCCAGGAATAATAACCCACCAAGAATCCCCGGTGTGATTATGCCAATTCCTTGTATTGAGTATTCCCACAGACTGGCGGGAACTGCCAGGGGCAGGCCTCCCAGCAACATTACGGCGGAGGCTTGCAGGAGATCAGCGTTCATCGATACTTTTCTTACCAGGACCGAATATAAAGCCCAGGTGATCGCAGCAAGCAACAGCGCCAGATTTCCGGCAAAAAGAGAAGATGTAAGTTGAGCGCTGCGAGGATCAATGACAGCCAGCACTCCCAGACTGGCAAGCACGATGGCGATCATTCGCTTGCGGGTGATTGGTTCTTTGAGGAGGAAAAATGCGAATGGGAGTACCAGCGCTGGTGTGGCAGACGTGACCAAGGATCCATTGGCGGCTGTCGAAAGCTTAGTTCCGATAAATTGAAAGCCGAGCGAAACCCCATACCCGACAAACCCAACCGTAAAGAAACTCCAGAACTGGCGCGGTTTAAGTGAGAAACCTCCTCTGAATTGAATGACCATCGCGAGAGAGAAAAAGCCTAAAACCAGGCGCACAACCAGGAGAGAAAACGGTGGAATGACTTCCAGAACCACCTTACTGACAACATACATGCCACCCCAAATGGAAGCGGCAATCAGGCCGGCAATTAAACCAGCCATGGAGTGTTTTTGCATTAGAATTTCCTCGGAGAAGAAAATGGTCAACTGGTGAGGAGTTAATCCCTTATCACTTTTCGCCTGAGCTTCTTCAGTTCTGACCGTTGTTTTTTCGCCTGAATTCGTTCAAGGACTGAAGCGGCAGTGGGACGGGTTTTTCGGCGTGTGCGCGGTGCAATGAGTGATTTGCGGATGAGATTAACAAGTTTCAATATTGCAGCTTCCCGGTTTTGTTCCTGGGTGCGAAAGCTCCTGGATTCTATCAGTAATACGCCTTCCTCGGTAATCCGGCTGCCAGCGAGCTTTACCAGGCGGCTCTTGACATCTTCCTGCAGGGTGGCTGAATTCTTAACGTCAAAACGTAGTTGCGCGGCAGTGGCGACCTTGTTCCCATTCTGTCCGCCTGGCCCGCTGGAGCGGATGAAATCGAAGTGGAGTTCATTTTCTGAGATTGAAAGTGTTGGTGTAATAGGGATCATCATTAGTTTGTGTTTTTGTGCCGCATCCCGACCAAGAAGATTTCTTATTTGCGATTATCGGGAAGCGAGCCTTGGTTGTGTCAGGTTTTCGGGTTGTAAAATATCTTCCAACTGTTTCTTTGTTAGGAACCCCTTTTCCAGGACGATTTCTGCTACCCCTTTTCCGCTAGCATAGGCTTCCCTGGCGACCAGGCTGGCTTTTTCGTAGCCAATAAAAGGGTTGAGGGCTGTGACAATCCCGATCGAGTGGGCCATAATATCGTTGAGACGATCCTGGTTGGCAGTGATTCCCCGAACACAACGTTCCGCAAGTGTCAGACAACCCTGGCGTAAATATATCAGACTATTTAGGAGATTATGCGCGATGATAGGCTCAAATGCGTTTAATTGAAGCTGGCCAGCCTCGGCGGCGAATGTCACAGTGACGTCGTTGCCAATTACTTCAAAGGCAATTTGGTTAACTACTTCTGGTATTACCGGATTTACTTTTCCAGGCATGATGCTTGAACCTGCCTGTACAGGAGGCAGATTGATCTCGCCTAAACCGGCGCGTGGACCGGAGGAAAGTAGTCGTAGATCATTGCATACCTTCGATAATTTTACTGCCACCCTTTTTAGTACGCCGGAAAGCTGGACGAAAGCGCCTGCATCCTGCGTGGCTTCGACCAGATTCTCAGCGACCGTAAAGTCAATACCGGTAAGTTGGGAAAGCGTTTTGCACACCAGCGGGGAGTACTCTGCCGGGGCATTGATACCAGTCCCTATTGCGGTGGCACCCAGATTGATTTCCTGAATAAGCAAGGAAGCTTCCCTTAATCGCTGCTGATCCTCTACGAGCATTACAGCATACGTACTGAATTCCTGACCGAGTGTCATAGGGACGGCGTCCTGGAGCTGAGTTCTCCCCATCTTCAGAATACTGGCAAATTCAGTAGCTTTTTTGTCGAATTCGATCCTGAGAATTTCCATCGCATCGATCAGGTGCGATATTTCAAAGTGCAAGGCCATTTTTACGGCAGTGGGGTAGACATCATTGGTGCTTTGGCTCAAGTTCACGTGCTCTAAAGGATGGAGCTCCTGGTAATTCCCTTTTTCAAATCCTAGTATTTCCAGAGCTCTATTGGCGATGACTTCATTGGCGTTCATATTGGTGGAGGTACCTGCGCCTCCCTGAATGACATCCACGACAAATTGGTCTTGTAGATTTCCTGAGCGGATTTCCTGGCAAGCTCGTGTGATTGCCAGGGCTCGTATTTCATCAATCAGTCCTAATTCAAGGTTCGCCAATGCGCTGGCTTCTTTGACATATGCCAGGCTGTTGACCAGACCAGGATATGTTCGAATGGTGACACCTGTGATAGGAAAATTTTCCAATGCTCGAAGTGTGTGAATGCCATAATAATTGTCAGCGGGAACTTCGCGTTCGCCAATAAGGTCGTGTTCTAACCGAGTTTGATGTTTTTTCATGTAATGATTGTAACAAATTTCCCTTAAACAATGAAAAGTCTTTGTATAATTATTAGTGATACGTCATGTTCTTCTTGACTGGATTAAATAGGAAAAGTGCGCAAATAAGGAATAGTTGGTATTTTTGCAAACTCGCTGGGAAAGTAAAATTTTAAAATATCGTTGTTGAGATTTGTATGGTTTGGAGTCAAACCTTTGTTTACATGGATCAGAAACAGGAAGATTTATCAAAAAATGTCGCCATGGCAGCGGGCTTACTTTTGGATTCTTCTTGTAAATGCTGTTATTTATTTACTGTTCATTCCTGGCTTTTTGTTTTACTCTCATCTTAGCTTTCGCTCAATCGAAGCAGGATGGGTCAGGAACAATCTTGTTCACAGCAGGCAACTCGTCCAGAAGGATATTCAGGAAATCACGAAAATCGCAGAAGATTATTCGAATTGGACGGATACATACGACTTTGTTGAGAATCAAGATCCTGTTTTTTGTGAAGAGAATTTTAGCTCTGCCGGTTTGCAAAATCTTGGGATGAATTTTGTAGCCATCACTAATATCAGTGGCCAAGTTCTTTTTTCGAAAACTATTAAATTTGTTGGCGCCGAAACCTTCGACTTGCAAATTGACGCCCAGAATTTATTAAAACCGAATTTCCATTGACGTTTACCACAGTCTAACGGATAATTATTAGAAGCTATCCTCATTTCTGCAGATCAGGGATTTTGACCGCAAAACCCTTGTGGTATTGTTACCTTTTCAATCACAGGATGAGGGTTTTCTTTAATATGCAACATAGGAAAGGATCAGATGAAAAGTCTATATAGGATCCTCTTCATTTTCTTGCTGGTTGGCTGTTCAACTCTCGACAATCCAACGCTTTTACCGCCTGTGTCCATAACTCAAGGGTTACCACAGGCTGTTCCCCCAGCATTCCCTTTGGCAGCAACCCAACTACCTACTTCATTTCCACTGGATCCCTTCGTCAAAGGGATCATTGTGGACACCAATGGAGATCCGGTTTCCGGCGCCACTGTCCGGGTCCAGACTACAACCCTTTCCACGTCTTCTGATGCAAACGGGGGTTTCTCTCTGGTCGGAATGCCAGCGGGCAGCATGCTCAACATAAGCGCATGGAAAGAAGGCTATTACTGTGCCATAGCACAGGATGTAACTACCCCGGCAGAAGATATTCGTTTAGAATTGCGCCCCTACCAGACGAATGATAACCCGGGTTATAGCTGGGTTCCCCCAACGGGCGAAAATTCGTGTTTTACATGCAAACCAGGTGTCACTCAGATTTGGCTGGAAAATGATACCCATGGCAAATCAGGAAGTAATTTGCGATTCTTAAGTATGTACAATGGCACAGATGTCAACGGCAACCCAAGTCCATTGACACGGCGCATCTCGACACGAGATTACGGCAGTATCCCCATTCCCCCTGATAAATCAAAACCCTACTTCGGGCCTGGTTATAAACTCGACTTTCCTGAAAACACCGGCAATTGTGCTACCTGCCATATCCCTGGAGCTGCAATCGATCAACCTTATGCGGTTGATCCCAACCAGGTAAGTGATCTGGATCGAAATTTTGGTATCCATTGCGACTTCTGTCATAAAATCGGCGATGTTCAGATTTCTCAAGAAACACAATTACCCTACCCCAATATGCCAGGGGTGCTCTCAATGGACATCCGCCGTCCTTTCCCTGAGGATAAGGATCGCTACCAGCTCTTTTTCGGAACTTTTGACGACGATAATGTACCGCTGGAGGACACCCGCCTGCCGTTGATCGAACAGAGTCAGTTTTGCGCCCCCTGTCACTATGGTGTTTTCTGGGACACGCTGGTTTACAATTCATACGGCGAATGGTTGGACAGCCCCTATAGCAACCCTCAAAGCGGCAAAACCTGCCAGCAGTGCCATACACCCGCCCCCTCCCTGTTGGATGGGAAGGTAATTACCAATGTCGCCCCAGGCAAAGGGGGCGTAGAGCGAAATCCCAACACTATCCACGCCCACACCTTCCCTGGTGCAGCCAGCCAGGAGCTTCTGCAGAATGCCGTGACTATGACAGCCGAATCGAGACGAGATGGCAACCAGGTGGCAGTCAATGTCAGCATCTCCAACGATCAGACCGGCCACCACGTGCCGACCGATTCGCCCCTGCGTCACATGATACTTTTGGTAAATGCATTGGATTCAAACGATCAGCCATTGGAGCTATTGGAAGGACCCACTGTGCCTGAATGGGGTGGGGTGGGCGACCCGGCAGAGGGATATTATGCCGGACTTCCGGGGAAAGCCTATGCAAAAGTCCTCACCGAGCTGTGGACTGATATCAGCCCAAGCGGGGCATATTGGAACCAGACCCGAATCGAGAGCGACAACCGCCTGGCCGCCTTTGAAACGGATCAACTATCTTTTACGTTTTCAGCCCCAAAGGGCGCCGCGAAAATTGATGTGAGGCTTATATATCGGCGTGCATATAAATCACTCATGGATCAAAAGGACTGGGATTTTCCGGATATCCTGATGGAGCAGGTAACCCTCCCCGTGCGCTAAAACGCAAGAGTTAATTTTTTGAACCACATTACCCTTGTTATTATCCGAAGGAACCATTTTTATTTGATTCGCTGCTTTTTCCAGTCGCGGGCAATTTAGAGGTCTTTTATACTTTTCCCCTTATCCTTCCTTCTACCCAGCATGAATCCTAAAAATAAGATAATGATAAGTAATCCGCCCCCCAGGATCAGTATCAGGTTCCGGGTCGATTCTTTTTCTACTGGTTGTTGATCTTTTTCTATCTCCATTTGCACCGTGGGGAAACCTGATTCAGGTTGTTGAACTTGCTCTGTGGCGGCTAATATGCCCTCCACTGCTGTTGGTTCGGGAGGAGGTTTCACAAGTGACTCATTTTCTGATGGGGTTGGGCCTCGGGTCTCCCAAACGTCTGATGGATGCCAGGCGGGGGGTTCACAACACTCACCGATCATGGCATTAATATAATCCAATTGGATGTCTTTTGGTAACCCCAGATCGCGCAGGTCTATTCGCCCCTCAAAAGCAGGTCCAAAAGCAAATTTTGAAAACTTGGTTTGCCCCACCTCTATATAACCTGAGGTAATATCACCAATAAATCCCGTACTGTATCCTGGATTAACAGAGCAAACATATTTTCGGCCATCTGCTGTAAAATTTATGTCAAATTGAACCAATAAGCCATGAGAATCAACGGTTTCAACAAGGAAGTACAGCGCTTTTTGGTCATAGAATGCATAGCCGTTAGTAAAATCGAGAAAACCTTTTTCTGCATCTCCAACCGGATCAGCGTTTACGATTTTCCGTACTTCCCAATCTGTTTTTGAGCCGTCAACAACGATGGGGCTGTCTGCGATCCCTAATATTTCGTCCACAGATATTCCGGGAACAGCTTCAGGTGGCTGGCTGTCAAGATCCAGGCGGTATACGCCATTCCCCTCGGTAGCTGCATAAACAGTCTGACCATCTGTGGATATCGCCAGGCCATGAATGGCTTTCATTTTCAGGCTGTGGTTGATCTGCTGCCAGACGCTACCCCCATCGGTTGACCGGTATACTCCGGATTGCGCATCTGCGGCGTATAAAATATGAGGCTGGGTTGGGTCAATGACAATGGAGCGGACACTGGCTTCAGGAGACATCCCAGAAGAAATATTCCGCCACATCTCACCCCCGTTTTCGCTCTTCCAAACACCGCCAAACTCGGCTCCGGCATAGACCGTATCGGGGTTCTTGGGATCAACAGCCAGCGCTCGAATATCTGTCTGCCCTAGCCCATTGTTTGCCGGCACCCAGGATTTTCCACCATCCCGAGTTTTATAGACACCGCTGTTCAATTCGCCAAGGTAGGCCACATCAGGATTTTGGGGATGGATGGCTACCGCCATAAAATTCAATGTAGTACTTTCCAGCCCTTGATTAAACGCTAACCAGGTATCCCCTCCATCTGTGCTTTTAAATATTCCTGGCCCTGAAGTTTCCCTGGTTACTCCCACCGGTGACAGGGTCTCAACGCCCGTTGCTGCATATACAACTCCGGGAGATGAAGGTGCAAAGGCTATTTCATGGATGGCCCGCCGCCCGCGCATGATGTCCTCACCAAGTGGTCCTAGAACCAGGGTCCAGGTAAAGCCCCCATCTTTGGAATGGAAAATTCTTGCATCGAGCGCTAGCCCAATTAAAATATTGTTCCTATCCTCCGGGTCGACAGCCACCGATTCAATGTTGTTGATCCAACCTTCTGATATCCGTCCAAGCCATTTACCACCCCCATCATAACTGACATGGACCCCGTTTTTGGAGGCAGCGACTACAAAAGCGGGATTCTTAGGATCAATGGCGATACCCCAGGCCTGTGCACCGGAGTAACCGCTGCTGGAATCCTGCCATGTTTTGCCGCCATCCGTACTAACGAACACCCCGCCATCGTAGGCATTCATAAAGATCGTGTTCGGATCCGTTGGGAGAACTGCCAGGGCGATTGGCTGCCCTCGATTTTCGTGCATCCCACCGCTGAGACTAGGACCCACAAAATATCTTTCCCAGGTCTCTCCGCCATTTTCGCTGCGCAGGAATTCGTACCCTGCGTCGGCGTATATGATATTTGGGTTGCTGGGTGCGAAGGCGACTGCAGAAAACGCCTTGTTATTATCACCACTTGCCTTGATCGGATCAACCTGGCGCCAGTTTTGGCCGCCGTCATGGGTGATGAACACGCCTCCATTGATCTCATTGGGTTCGTCAGCGAAAGTACTTGCCTTGCCTGTCCCGGCGACCAGGGTCAAATGGTCTTGTGGGTGCATCGCCAAAGCGGCGACAGCAAGCGTGTTAAAACCATTATTGACTTGAACCCAGGTCTGACCCCCATCGGTGCTTTTCAATACTCCGGTTGGCTTGACAGCAAAACGGTCGAAGATCCCCGTCGAAGCATAAATGATGTTAACGTCGGTTGGGTCTACAATGATCCAGCGCACGAGCGCATCGGGTTCGATCAGCAGTTCCCAGTTCTCTCCACCGTCTTTTGTTTTGTAGATAAAACCGCGCTGGTCCATTGTGGCTTCATTTGCGAGATAATTTCCGCCACAGTAGGCGATATTTGAATTGAAAGGATCGACCGTAATTCCTCTCATTTCCATATTAAGTTGATCCTTAATACCATTGTCTTTTCGAACCCAGGTCTTGCCTCCGTCGATACTTTTATACAACCCCCTTATTCCCATGACACCAGCCCATAGGATATCCGGGTTATTGGGATCGATTGTCAAAGTGAAAACCGGGATGGCGCCCCCGGAAAGTCCAGACCTGGCATCGATCCCTTCATTTCTGGCTGTCCAGGTCATCCCGCCATCTGTACTTTGATGGGCGCCCGCAAAAGCATCGGTCACCCAGATGTTGTTTTGATCGAGGGGATTGAACCGGATATCATAACCGATCCCGCCGCGCGGGCCACCGGTAAAGATCCAGCTTAAGCCAGGGGGTGCAGCAGCGGGTAGCTGTCCTCCTAGAACCACATCGTCGATGAGCACATCACCATCGTCCAGAGATTCAAAGGCGATTGAACCAGTCAAATACGGTTCTTGCGTATCGGTGTAGTCAATCTGCAGAACATCATCCAGATAAACTTGAAGATGGCTGACGCTACCGGTGATGCGCAAGGAATACCATTCGCCGTATGAAATCGGCATCATTTTACTGCTTAGCTCGGTTGGGGCGATTTCCGTTCCTCCCATTTTG
>Ga0172367_10003993_pt1 | contig 18662 bp, 18 predicted proteins | sample Lak10m_FD_114542 | JGI IMG/M metagenome (GOLD analysis project Ga0172367, IMG submission 114542) | Freshwater microbial communities from Kabuno Bay, South-Kivu, Congo - kab_022012_10m | ecosystem: Environmental > Aquatic > Freshwater > Lake | place: Democratic Republic of the Congo: South-Kivu...
CGCCCTTATCGGCGAGTTGAGATGCGCCACCATAGGACCCCATGAAAGTTGTAAGTCTCTATATGAGCAGTAGTAGTGGTCAGTCCGGAGAGATATTTTTGTTTTAACACAGGTAAACACTTGTGGAATGGGAAGAACTTGCAACTCAGCCTTTACTGGACCTCATTTCTCGAAAGGTCGATGTTCAAAAAATTATTATTGATATCGATGAGTTTAGTGAATTGCAGTCAGGGATTTATTTATGGAATAATTCTTGAAATACGCCAGGGATAGCTATTCCATAACCATTAAATTTCAAATGCAAAATTCAAGGTTAATATTCGTTTTTTATACTTGGGAAGATGGTAAAAGTAAATCCTCGAGAAAATATGCAGAAAGTTCTGACCGGCCAGAAATTCCTGCTTTAGCATACACCGCCATCGATTGAACTCGGGCTGTTTTTTCAGTTGTTTTTCGAACGTCTGCGATTTCTTTTAAGCTCAGTCCTTTCAGTAATAGAAAAGCCACTTCCTTTTCGGAAATCGTCAATTTCCACTTTGTCAGCTGCTGATCAATTGCAAGAGCCAAACCGTCAACGTACTTTCTTGAATCAGCACGCCACCTTTCTGCCTCATGTTTGAAAGTTGAAAATTCTTCGATTTCCTGTTGCAGGCGATGCCTCAAATCGATAGTTCCTCGTAATAGGTAAAAGATACCGCTGAGTGCCACAAGCCCAATGAATCCTTCGAAGAGAACATGCCAAAGAATCACTCCTTCTCGTGAATCAGTGTATAGGTCAAACCCAACTAGAATGGTGACGATCAGTAAAATACCTATGATGACAAATCGTTCACGTTGGTTCATGGAAGCCTTCGATCAATCATTGTCACTTTTATCATTTTTGTCATTTTTGTCTTTTTCACCATCTCCTTCACCCTTTCCACTGGTTTCACCTTCTTCATAACCTTCGTTCTCCTCATTTTCTCCCAATTGAAGCTGTGTACCGAAGAGGTTCAGCGTTCGACTCTGGCTAGTGAAATTATTCGCCAGATGAAATGCAAATGTCACCGCAATAACCACAAATAAAACTGCAATTAATGGTCGAGAACTTTGAATCGTTTCATTTGAGGGTATCCCCTCCTTTGCACCATCAATCATACTGAATATTATTTTGTCTTGATGCCTAAATACATGAAGAATAAGGCCTGCAATATGCATAAGAACAACAACCAAAAAGCCGTTCGACAAGAGCTCATGAATGTCTTCAAATGTTTCTTTTTGCCCTTTCGCCATTAAATACCCGGTCAGGCCAAGACCAAGCGCCAGCACAAACATTAGAAGTGACGCCCAGCTCGATGCCGGATTATGGCCCGACCACTTTCTTTTGTCGCCTGAAAAAATGCCAACAAAATAGAGGACGAGCTCACGCGGATGAAGCACAAAGCCCGAAAATCGAGAATGCTTAGGTCCAACAAATCCCCACACAATTCTAAGTAAAACCACGAACCCCAGAAGTAAGCCTGCCAGCATGTGATAGGAAAAAATTACCAAATTATCATCAACCGTTTTCGCAATTAAAAATGCCATAACAAAAAGCGTCGCAAAGACCCAATGAAAGAGTCTCAAAGGTAGATCATAAACAAGTTTGTTTCTCATATTCTCTCCAATCTGGCACAGGTTAAGCTAATGTGTCTGACTCCAATATAGGATTGGTCTCACAATATGACCATTGGACAAATGACCTAGGCCCACTCATATCAACCACTTAGGCCATTTGGTCCATTCACGGGATAAACCTGTCCTGATTATCCTTATGAGACTGAGAATAAATCCATCACTTCTGAAATCCCGATATGACAGATCCAGAAATGAATAATCCTCTATCTACAGCGGAGGCGACCAAATTTGTCACGTTCCAAGGGTGTCTCATTAAGACGACTAACTATCGAAAAGAACATTCTTTTTGATTCTGCAGGCCCCCACTGTCCGGAATTTCCTTGCCAGAGATTCAACACTCCAAGTTTCCTACGGTAAATTTTCTCATTTTGGATCAAAAATAAATCAATATTTTCAATTATTTATGAGCGACTCAAAATGAGTCACTGATACGTGGGGCACATCTTCTGCAACCTTCCTAAGGAGGAGGGACAAATGAAAACACCTTTTAACAAATTTCAAATCAAAATGGGTTCTTACATCATCACATTGATCTTTACCATGGCCAGCCTCGGAATTTCGACTCCTTCCAATGCCTGGATTCAAACTGACGAAGTGCAAAAAGAATATTTATTTAAGTATCAGGGACGTAACCAGGCATTTGAACTTCGAAGATCTGCAGCCAGTTATGAGGAAGCCTTCGAAAGTGCTGCCCATGAATGTTTTCGTCGTTATAAAAATGGTCGAAAACTCAACAGCAATGAAGGTCAAGATATTATCGATGTCTGTGCAAATCCTCGCTCCTAAGTACCCCTAGCTCTTTAGTGGTATCTTAACGATAAATCGAGTATTCGGACACTCACTGTCTATGGTCAGTGAGCCCCCCATCTCTTCGGCCATTCTTCGGCTAACATTCAAGCCAAGCCCCAAGCCACTACTTTGTCCTTTTGTGGAAAAAAAAGGTTGCATAATTTTCGCAGCAATTTCTGGAGGAATACCAGAACCTGAATCTGTAATCATAAAAATGAGGTGCTCTGACTCTTGTCGGCTCGTAAAGCGAATCCACCGCTCCGACAATTCCTTAACAGCTTCAACAGCATTATTAATTAAATTTTGTAGAATCTGCTCTAGCTGACCTTGCCGACAACTCCATTTCAAATCGAAATCCTCAACGTCCCATTGAAATTCCAATCCATGGGTCATCATCCGAACCTCAAGTAGAAGCTTTAAATCATCGATTAGTTCAGACATAGATTGAACTTCGTCAGGGTCCTGGGAGGCATCTCTGCTCAGATTTCGACTGCTAGCAATAATTCTTTCCGACTTAACTACTTGCTTCTTAATCTTTTCGAGACTGAAAATCCACTTCTGAAGTTGATCTCTGCCCAAGGATACCACATTGTCCGCAGCATCCACTGTTTCAGCACTTTTCAAAAATTCAGATAGTTGCTGGTGTAGTTTATCTCCGTAATAGCGAATAATTGCTGTTGGATTTTTCAATTCATGGGAAATAGTACTTATTTGTAAGCCCAAATTGCTGAGCCTCTGTGCCTGTGCCAAATTACGAAGGTGTTCCAATTCTCTTTTAATTCGCAAGATTCGATCAATATGAATTTCTAAATCATGACAAACCGTCGTTATAAATCTTTCAAAACCTTCTGCTTGGGCTTTTTCAGCTAAGGAGAACAATTCAATCACAAACAAAAGTTGTTTATCAAAAAACACAGGAAGAAACAATGCCCCCAAATAGGGGTGATCACTCACAATTTTATTACGACCAAAATCGATATGACGAAGATTTGATACAAATAGCGCTTTTTTAATTTCCAAGACTTTGCCAATAACTCCCTCTCCGACCTTTCGACGCAGAGATTCAGTATTTTGTCGAAATCCGACATGGGTTCCATGTCCCGCAGACTCAATCCAATCACTTCCCGAAGTAAAGAAATCATCATCATCCCGATGAAACCAATGACCCGTCTCATACTTCAACTCTCTGCATAATATTTCAACGGCATTTTTAATAATGGTCCGTGGCTCCATATTTTGCGGCAATTCAATGGCTAACCGATGAAGGCACTGGGCAAAAATCAACTCATTTTGCAATTGCTCCTGGGGAACCAGGCGCGAAGGAGATGCTCGTTCCATGATTCAATAATAGCTTTCCTGAAGGATGGCCTGCAACTCTTTGCGTTCCTTTGTTAAAAAATTGGACCTTCCGGATGCTCTTTTTTAAATGACAAGAACCTGGACCGCTTGTATCTGTAGTGGGCAAGTGTGAAATCACATGAGTATCTCGTTATGACTAAAGGCTGCAAGGCCTCGTCCTGGCGAATAAACAATTTATATGTATGAGGGGGAAATATATGAAAATAAATAGAGCAATCTTAGCGGCCTTTATTGCACTTGGAGCCTTAGCTGCTTTAGAAGGAAGGGCCGATCCTTCCGATGAAAAAATTAAAATGGCGAACTTTACAAAAATGATATTGGATCCTAAACTTCCTGAACCGTTTTCAAGGTCCCAAGGTGGGATCGTTATGATCAACCAAAGTCAACAAGATGCGACTTTAGTTTTTTACATGAGCGATTCAGAAGGTATTGAAATCACTTTTCCAATTACTTCCATCAATAAAGACACTTGTAACAATACAACAACAGTGGCAACACCTCCACCCGGAAGCACTCCCTACTACAAAGATTTTGAAATTAAAGTGATTGACTACAGTGGCAATACCTGTGCTGAAATAAAACCAGAAGCATTAACCATCGCAACCTTAAAAAGCTACGAAGTTCATTATAAAACAACAACACTTTCTACCATGCATGCTGGGGCCCTGGTAGAGAATAAAAACTAAATAGGAAAAGACGAATGGCAATCATTAAAAAAATAGGTGATTTTTTATTTGGTAAAAACCCTGATATTTTTGACGAACAAGGAAATGTCAGCCACAAATTACCTCGAAAGAAATGGGAGACTTGGCACAATCGTACCAAGATTGACCCCCATAACAATTGGCGCAATCATGTGGGAGTTACGGGAACTAATCGCCGACATTGATTTTGCCATTCACCAATTTGGGAAAGCGCCTGCAAAGGCGTTTTTTCCATCGTTGGATATCTTTCGACTTCTTGCAGAAAGGCTTGGGCCTGACGGCTCCATTCCTTTGTATTTTCAGTCAGAATGTCAATTTCCCTTTCCTGGTGTTTTTCGTAGTCCATATCCTCAACCATTTCAATAAAACTCATTTGAGAAGTAGTTAAAATTTGTTCTTTCTCAAGTTGCCGCAATAAACCTTTCGCTCTTTTGGTTACTGTCAGAGGAAGCCCAGCAAGCTCGGCAACATGGACACCATAGGATTTCATGGCCGGTCCTCGCACTAAAGTGTGAAGAAATCGAATTTGTCCCTGGTGTTCTGAAATAGCCATATGAGCATTCTCAATTTGTGGAAAATCATGACTGAGATTTGTCAGTTCATGGTAATGGGTTGCAAATAAAGTCAAACACCGAACTTCTGTGAGCAAAAATTCTAAAATACTTTGAGCCAAAGACATACCGTCATAAGTGCTTGTACCCCGACCAATCTCATCCAAAATGACCAAGGACCGCGGAGTAGCTTCTTTTAAGATATGGGCAGTTTCCGTCATTTCAACCATAAATGTAGATAAACCCTCGGTGAGCATATCACTGGCACCTATGCGCGTAAAAATAGCATCGCGCACTGCCAATTTCGCACAAGATGCCGGAACATAGCTCCCCAACTGGGCCAAAATAACTGTCAAAGCAACCTGACGCATGAGAGTGCTTTTCCCCGCCATATTGGGTCCCGTTAGAAGCAAACAAGCCTGATCTTTTAAATAAATATCATTGGGAACAAATTGCTTTTTTAAAAACTGCTCTATGACAGGATGCCGACTTCCCTGCAAGTGAAGACCCTCATTTCCATTACCATCCCACATTGGGCGCACATAGTTTTGCTCCAATGCCAAAAAAGCTAAACTTGTTATAACATCTAGCTCACTGCAAACATGAGACAGCTGCAATACCTCCGATGCCTGCTGAATAATCTTCTGCCGCAATTCTTCAAAAATCTGGAACTCCAACTCAGAACGCTTAGTTTGAGCCGATAGTATTTTTCGCTCTAGAGCGATCAGCTCTTCGGTGCAATACCTCTCCGCATTTGCTAAGGTCTGCTTTCGTTGATAGTGTCCTGGAACCTTATCTTTGTGCAAATGAGTGATTTCAATATAATAACCAAATACATTGTTATAACGAATTTTTAAAGAAGCAATCCCAGTCGTCTCACGCTCCCTTTGTTCCATTTTCGCCAACAATTCTTGGGAATTTGTCGAAAGTTCAATCAATTCATCTAAAGCCGGCAAAAGACCTCGACGGATCAAATATCCTTGCTTTGTTGACAGGGGCTGTTCCTCCAATAATGTATTCTCAATCGTTTCAGTCAGATTTTTTAAACGATCCATCCATAGATTTTGTTGATTAGAAAAAAGATTTTTAGAAATCCCAGTCGGAATCATTTGGTATTCACTCTTTTCCAAGGATGCAATTCCTGCCCGCAGAGACACGGCAAAGGACAAAACATCTCGCCCATTGCATTGAGTTTGAGAGACCTTAGCGAGGCGTCGTTCCAAATCTCCCATTTGTCCTAATATTTTGCGAATATTTTCTAGTTTCAATAAATCTTGTTGCCAATATTCCACACGTTCTAAACGCCGCTCGATCTGTACAACATCCGTCAACGGAAAACCCACCCATTGCCGTAATAAACGACATCCCGTAGATGATTTTGTGCGATCTATGGCATTAAAAAAACTCCCTGCTTCTTCGCCCTTATAGCTCTTAAAAATTTCAAGATGTTTCAAAACTGTAGGACTCAATCGAAGACGATGACTCACATCTTTAAACTCAAAGGGTGCGAGGGCTTTAAAAATCTCATCCCCAGACAAACTTTGAACATAAGAAAGCAAACGCGCCGCCGAAACAGGTCCTAGGTCCCCAGCTGACTGGAGCAAAAAATGATTTAAGGGTACTTGTCCCGAATGAATACTGACTGTGGCCTCAATCCCCCAACGAGAGAATTCATCAGATTGGGATGCCTCCAAAACCACTTCCGCCACGGAGAGCAACTCCAAATACTTTTTCTTTTCATCTGTTTTCTTCGCAGAAAGATAAAAGCTTTCACCTGTCGTCGTATCCAGAAAACTCAAATATCCCGCCTCATCGAAACTTGCCAAATAATGAGGTCTTCGTCCGTCCAGGGTGTCCGGATCAAAAACCATCCCAGGTGTTAAAACTCTGGTCACCGCGCGCTTGACAATTCCTTTGGCGAATTTAGGGTCTTCAATTTGGTCACATATGGCAACCTTAAATCCCCGAGCCAATAGTTTATTAATTGGCCCTGCAATCGAATGATGGGGAACACCGCACATAGGTGTATCATCCTGAGATTTTTTGTTTCGCTGAGTTAGTGCGATCCCCAGCAAGGGGGCTGCTCGAACAGCATCCTCATGGAAAATCTCAAAAAAATCACCCATTCGAAAAAGTAAAATTTTATCTGCATGAAGAGATTTTATTTCCCAATACTGCTTCATCAAAGGGGTTAGCGAAGTGACATTAGTGACGGATTCATTTCCAGAGATAATTTCCATTGTTTTTCTTTCCTGTTTGGTTTTTTGATATGCGAAGAGATCTGCAATTGCAAGTGATGGGACATTCGGGCATACTTCACTTCCATGCAAAAATCCCCTAGACTCGAAAGTAATAATTATTTTTTGTGGCAAAAACAAATGCGCCTCGAATTTGACCAAATCCTTTGGCAATATGGAATTCGCAAACTACAACCGCCCCTTTTTGAAATTATAGATGTCCATTCCTATTGGGGGCAATGGGATCCTGTCTTCCGCCGCATTCGAATCTCAGCCTCTTTGATTGAGAAACATCCTTGGGATTTTGTTCTCAAAATATTGAAACACGAGATGGCTCATCAAATTGTCAGTGAACTCTTCGCGATAAGCAATGACGCCACTCACGGGGAGGCATTCCAAAGAGCCTGCGCAATGTTGGGACTCGAACAAGAATTTCGCGGCTATCGGGCCCATCCTCCGGCTCCGGGCAATCCTTCGAGCACGGATCCTTCGAAAACGAAAGATTCCGGAAACACCACAAATAATGCTCGACGCCTTTTGGAAAAAACTCAACGTCTCATGGCCTTGGCCCAATCAGCCAATGAAAATGAGGCCCTCGCTTCTATGAAAAAAGTTTACGATCTCTATGAAAAATACAATTTGGAGCAACTTGCCGAGCGATGGCGCCAAGGAGCTAACTTTCAACCCCCATTTATTTATAAGATCATTTATCTTCATTCTCGCAGAATCGAAGCCCACCAATCCCATATTGCCTCTTTGTTGCAAGAGTTCTATTTCGTGCAAATAATTTTTTCAGAAATATTCAACCCTCAGATTTGTCAAAGGCAAAAAACCATTGAACTCTTTGGCACTGAAGAAAACGTAGCAATGGCGGAATATGTTTTTCACTTTTTGGAAAATCAAATTTTACAAATGTGGATGAATTTTTCGAAAGCGGGCCAGCATCCTTCCAAATTCAAGAGATCCTATTTAGTCGGCTTGTTAGTAGGATTTCGAGCTAAACTTCATTCTCTCAAAGATTCTCCATCTATATTGAAGAAAGAATCCTCGCTTTCTATGAACTCAACCCATACTAGCGCCTTTGAAATGGATAAAGTAAAAGCCTTAGAACTATTAAGCGACGATCCACTTTTGCAAGCCTTTATTGCACAGCGAATTCCCCGTCGCGCCCGTCGAAACACGGGAAGCTCCGGCCTTTACTCCGACGTTTATTCCACTGGGAAAACGGATGGACAAACAATTACAATTCACAAGGGAATTACAGATGAAAATAGGGGACCAAAAAAATTTCTAGAGTGGCCAATTAAATAAAAGACTATTAATAAACCCACAAAGAATAAAAGAGCGATTTAAAAATTTCCAATGCCAACTCATCAACACTCGCTTGTATATGTCCACTGATCACAGCTTGCTTATAAATTTCAATTTGGGCAGGATAGATCGCCCTGAATGTTTGATAGGCCCTGGGCATATGAAGTTTAGACGTCACTAACAAAATCTTCCGGCAATTAAGAGCCTCCGCAATTTGCAGACTTTGAACTGCATTGCCATAGGTCGTTTCGGAATGTCGCTCCAACACAATGTCGCTCTCGGATATTGGACCGTAGAGTGGCCACATCGGCAAGATATCCCGCAATTGAGAGTTTGCGAAGACTCCTGCAATGATCAATTTTTTAACTTGATGATTTGACAATAAATCGAAACCTTCACGAACACGACCGCCCCCCCCCGTCAGAACAACGGCACAATCCCCCCGAGACGTGTGAGACCAACTCAAAATGGGTTCATTCACAATTTGATCATAGACAACAAAAACACGATAAACTCCAAAGAAAAATAAAAGCAGCACTATCCAAAGTGCGCCTCTTCGAAGTTTGCTTTGCCATGGTGCCAAAGGAGACCCTGTCATTAACCTAAATGATTAACCTTTGGCAACAATCACTTCAATTTCAACATTCACACCCTTGGGAAGAGCTGCCACTGCAATGGTGCTACGAGCCGGTGGGTCTTGAGTAAAAAATTTTGCATAAACTTCATTAACCTTTGCAAAATCACCCATGTTCGTCAAAAAGATCGTGGTCTTGATAATATTTTCAAAAGTCAAATCTGCTTTTTTCAAGACAGCCGCAATGTTGTTCATAACCATCTCTGTTTGTCTTTGAATATCACCGGTAAAAACTTCGTTGGTTTTAGGATCGATTGAAATTTGACCGGAGCAAAACAATATATCCTTCCATTGAACGGCCTGGGAATAGGGACCAACAGGAGCGGGAGCCTCTTGAGTTAAAATAATTTTTTTCATTATAAACATTCTCCTTCATTTAAATATTTAAAAATAGAAAACCATTGCTGCTCGCAATGGATTGTCGGCAATGGTTTTGAATCGAACTTTACTGGCCGAAACTATGCCCACTCCGGCATCAAAACTAAATCCCAATGAATCTAAACCTGGAATAAAAAATTCGGCACCAAACAAGGCAGCCATTTCATAGCCCGCATTTTTCGTACCGGATTCTTCAAAATTAATGAGACCAATATTACCCCCCACATAAAAGTTCAAGTTGGGCTCTTTAAAGATGATTTTCCGAGCACCCACATTAACTGCAAAACGGGAATTGGCATCCTGGGTATCCACGCCCACTGCACTTGTAACTGCCAAATCTGACAGTGGATGATACACAGCAGCCAATTGAGGAAGTCCCTCCACCCCCCAATCATACCTTTGCCCAATTCCTAATCGATTGGTCAATTCCTTGGCCTCGACGGATTGGGATATCCACAGGTGCGCTAAAATTACCAAAGCCCCGACCCAACTGAATGCATGGTGCCTCAGCGAAAAATGACGAGACGAAGGAGAAAACGCTTGAGACTTTGTTCTTTGAACTCTTTTGGTTAATAAATTACTTATTTTATAATTTGCTATCTTAGTAAAGATTATATCCAAATTTAGCTTTGTTTTTAACATCGGAAGCTCCTTCTCGGTTCAGTCTGTCACCTTTATGCAGTCTTTTTGTATTCACTGTTTTCGGTCTCTTTTTCTATGTTGCTATGAAAGGAGAAAGTGTCTTTGCAATAAATCAATAAATCAACTGTGGATTCATTATTATGAGAATTTAATTCCCGCGTCAGACTTTTTATTTAAATCCATTAAATAATCCTTTTACTTCTATACCCCCGTAGAGTATAGCAGGTCGATCTACAAGGAAGACCGTGAAAAACCAATCAGAGTTTGAATTAACAAAAAGAAAGAGCTTGGATTTAGAAGTCCCTAGTGAAGGGAGTATTCCCTCTATTTTCCTGCCCGACAGCAGCAAAAGTTCCTCTGAAATCCTTCGCCTTAAAAAAATCAAAGGCCAGGTCTCAGGCCTCGAAAAAATGTATCAAGATCGTCGTTATTGCATCGATATCATTCAGCAAATTCGAGCATGCAGTTCTGCCCTCAAGTCTTTGGAACGTGAGACCCTTCGCAAGCATCTCCAAAAATGTGTGAAAGAGGCCGTACGGAACCAAGACAATCAGCAAGTGGATACCAAGTTTGCGGAAATATTTAACTTACTTAAATGAAATAAGAAAAACAAACAAAACACTAGGAGAAATCTATGAAAACAACCCTACCCGTTCTCGCCTTAGCCAGCTTACTTTTAAATGCAGCTGCAGTCTTTGCAGCCCCCTTGACCAACAGTCACGTTATCGAATTGGCTGTTCATCGCATAGAGCGCCTGACTGAACTTAAGAAAATCGATACTAATTATGCCAACAAATTGGCATCCATGAGCTTAAGCCTGGGTGCACCTGCAGATATTGCGAATGGTGCTTATACTGTCTTGATCAGTCAGTCTCCTGGTGCTGACCAATCTGTTAATCAAATGCAAATGATTCTCGGCACCGATGGAAAAGCTATCAAAGAAACCATTGTTAAAAGCGCTGCCCCTGCCGGTGAACCCAATTGGACCACGGTGAGCCCATTAACCCTGCTTGAAAATGCTTTTCATTATCTGATGGAAAATGGCGAAAATAGTGCTGACTTAAAAGTTTTTGTTGATTCTGTGGTGGAAGCATCTATTCATCAGCTTAATGTCGACAACACGGTTCAAGGACAAGTTTTGATGACCAATTCTCAGAACAGTAAAAAATTGGAAATCATTCTCGATAGCAACGGAAATTTTGTTTCCGCTAAAGTAATTTAATTAATACCAAACTCAGTTAAAAAGTAGACCAAGGCGGCAAGGAGGAATCCGCGGAGGCACAGCACCTCTGCGTCGCACAAGGTGACGACGCAGCCAACGATGGTCTACGAATTAAATGGGTTTGGTATAAATAGTTATTAAAGATCCATGAAAAATACCCATCAAATATATAGGATAAAGAAATGAACTTCAGTGTCACCATCCGAATTTTCCTTACCTTAGGGTTGGGGAGCATTCTATCAATAGGATGCAGCCCCAATTACGAAAAATACGATCAAAAGCAAGAAGTTATAGATCCCAAAATATCTTTAATTGAAAATTGGGGAGAGCGGGACATAGCAACCAAACCCAGCGAAGAAGATATTCAAAAGATCACTTTTGCCGATCTCAAATTTCGTTTTTTCGATCAGAAATGCCTCGACTGCCATTCCACTCCACGTATTGCTCGAAAACCTGTTCCCTTGATGGAGTATCAAGATATCGTAAACCATATTGAAGATATTAAAAAAACTCTGGTTCAAGGAACCATGCCTAAACAACCCAAAAAGTTTGGAAAAGAGGCACTCAATCAGCTGCGAATTGAACCTGCCACAGATGAGCAAATTCGAATGCTGCGAGCCTGGATTTCTGCCGGCATGCCCAACAATGGAGAGGCGCCCCCCCTCACCTCAAGCTTTGAGTCTATTAAAGCAAATATTTTAAATCCAAAATGCAACACCTGCCACGCTCAAGCTCCCCTGTCCGGGAAAGGTCAAAGATCTGGTTCTGGAATCCCCTCCGATTTTCCACTTTTCAACGAAGATTATATTTGGGCCAATGGCTTGCTCCAGGAAACGGACGAACCAGTGGATGAAGGTCCTTTTTATTTAAGCCTCATCACCTCGAATGATCGAAAACGCATGCCCCTGCCCTTCCCGGGACAAACTCGCGAAGACCTCACAGATTTGGAAAAGGAAACCATTCTCAATTGGTTAAAAACTCTCCTAGATAAAAAAACCAAAAATCCAAATCCTTAAAATAAAACTTTTCCGTAGAGTGTCCTCCATAATATCGATTTAAAAAGTGAGGTAGCTATGATTCGGGCGAACACCCCTTGCCAGGGATCGCCAGAAACGCTAGCCTTGGAGAATGAGCAATCAACTAAGTTCTACTTTATTCAATAAATTCCATTTTATTTCAAATATTTGTAAATATTTTATAGGCGGACTCATCGTTTTTGGATTTTTGGGGGAAAGACCTTTCGCTGAAGGCGCAGAGTCGTCCCACCACTCGAGATTGTCTCAAAACTCCCATAATTCCAGGGGTCTCCAAAAATCTGCAAAACACTCCCATCCCACTATTACAAAATCAGAGCGAAAAATCCAAAGTCTTCCTTCACCTCAATGGCTCAGCCCCATGGATTTTCAACTTCGAGAAGAAATCATCGATAATAGTCAGATCTACCAGCCCCATTTTAAATATTCTGGAGAACCTGAATACAAAATTCTCGCGGAAATTAAACAAGCAGAAATTCAACACAAATACGACTCCTGTGCAGAATTGGGATTAAAGGCCCTCAAAAAACTCCCCTCCTATGCTAGCTGGATTGCTGTACAATCCATGGACTGTCTGATTCAAGACCTCAATGGGCAAATTCAAAGAAAGTCTTCAAGAGCTCAGGGAACCAGCAAGTACTCCCTGGGTTTGGATTTACCGAAGCGGTGGCTCAAGGCGATAGATCAAACACCTCTAATTTTTGGGAATCAAGCCTCGCGACCTACCCTCCTCATTATCCTACCCAAATTCATAACCTCCTTTGCTCTCCAAAACCAATTTCCAGATAAGATTGATTTTCTGGATCGGACTCTTCGTCTCCGAGAGGGACTCGATACCAATGAAAGATCTCAGATATTTACAGATATTGCCACCCGGGCTCTGGGTTCTAATCAAAAAGATGCAGCTCTTTATTTTTTTGAAAGAGCCTACCAGCAAAACAAATCCCGTACCACCAGCGAACAAATAGCTTTGCTGAGCGGCAAAACTCCGGAGTCAGTTCTTGACGAAGTTCGCCAAGAAATAGCAAGCAGCAACGAAGAAGAATCGGCTTATCAGAAATGGCTGACAATGAATATTCAGGACAGTCAACAGCTCGTGAGTTTTTTCATCAAGGGCGTCGAATTTCTAAATCAATTTCCCGGAGGAATTCGATCCAACCAGGTCTCCGAGAAGGTTATTAATATTTACTTAAATCGAGTGGATACGAATGACGCTAATGCGGTGGCTTCCAACAAAAATAATGAACTTGATAGAATTTTGTCCGTTTTAAGTAGAGCCCACTCTTCCCGTCTGGCAGAGTGGATTAAGACCACCCATCGGCGCTTGGATTTTTATGGAACGTACACTCTCTTCAAGGCACTCCCAACTTCATCTAAAGAAGATCCCCAAATGGTGGCAAGTCTATACTTAGGAAATAGAGCTGCGGAGTTCTTAGGAAAGTATCAAGAAGCTCTGGAAGGTTTTCAGTTATTATCCCAAAAATTTTCAGGTTATAGCGAAATTGTTGAAATTCGCCACCGAGTTGCCCTGATGGCACTCCGAATGGGCAATTCCAAATTAGCTCTCGATGCCTTTGGCGAAGTTTTAAACTCGGCCAATAATAAAAATTATGAACTAGCGGCTCTTTATTGGAGCTATCGAATTCTCAGCAGTCCCATGGGAGGAAGTCCATCCCCTGAGGAATTAAATATAGCTCAGGATTACCTTCAAAAAATCCAAAAAAAATATAGCCTTTCTTATTACGGTTTATTACTGGCCTCCGAAAAAAATGGCGGTAAATTAGAGTGGTCACCGGTCCCATTCCGGAATCAGAAATTTCGACTTTGGGTCACCCCCGATGAAAAACAGGCTATTTCTCGGGCTCAAATACTAAGTCAGGTGGGCTGGTTTTCCGCAGCTCAGAACGAAATCGAAGGACTTTCGCCTCCCCCTAAAATAGAAAGCAAGGTCATCCTGGCACAATTTTTTGCAAGTCTCAACAATTACCCCTTGGCCATTCGGCTTTTGACAGAAGCCGGAAATGCCGATGAGAAATTTCAATCCCTGGATTACGCGAAACTGGGCTACCCTCAACTTTTTAAAGAAACAGTTCAACTGGAATCCAATAAATATCGTTTAGATCCCTATCTTATTTTGGGCCTGATCCGCCAGGAAAGCGCCTTTTCGTTAAAAGCTGTCAGCGGCAGCCAGGCCCAAGGGTTGATGCAAATGATTCCACCAACGGCCAAAGAGGTTGCAGCGGATCTCAAGGTCAAAGATTTTATTGCCAGCGATATTTTTGATCCTTTTACCAATATCAAATTTGGCACCTACTATCTCAAAAAAGTTACCAAACAGTTCAGTGACAATATTCCTTTGGGTTTAGCTGCCTACAATGCAGGTCCCCATCGCCTGAAAAAATTTTTAGATCTTCGAGCCGATTTGAGAGACTATCAAAAACTTTCTCAGGGAGACTATTCCAGTGATCTTTGGATTGAAGAACTTCCTTGGATTGAAACCAATCTCTACGTCAAATCGATTTTGCGAAATGCGTTGATTTATCGATTGCTCAATTCCAAATCTGTGCAGCTTCAATCGGGCTACCCCCTCTGGAAATCTTTTCTGTGAAAATAGAGTCCGCTAGAGATAAAAATAAACTATAAATAAGGGAGAGAGCATCCATGAAAAAAACTCAACGATGGGTTGTAAAAGCCGGAAGTCAAATGGTCTGCGAAGGTGGCGCCCTCCTTTTACGATCCTGGATGGAACAAGTTTTACGTTTGCGACAAAAAGAAAACATCGAAATCATATGGGTTACATCTGGAGCCATAGCCATGGCTGCTCGCCGCACTAATTTCAACGCTCGTAAACGCACTCTGCCTCAGAAACAAGCTCTGAGTGCCCTTGGTCAACCCATGGTCATGGAATATTACAATTTAGCTCTTCACGCTACTGGTCAATTAGGGTCCCAGGTTTTACTGACAGCCGGCGATATCCAAGATCATAAACGCCGTCGCAATCTTCAAAACACACTGGAACAACTTCTAACATGGAAAATCATTCCTATTATCAATGAAAACGATGCCGTCGCCACGGATGAAATTCGGTTCGGTGACAATGACTCTCTGTCTTCTTTAATAGCTGTCATGATGGGTGCAGAAAGATTAATACTCCTGACCGACGTTGCAGGCCTTTACGATCGAGATCCTAAGAAGTTTCCTCAAGCAAGACTCATTTCCCATCTCCCTCATATTTCTGCCAGGGAACTCAAGGCCATAGATCAAAATTCCAAATCGAAAGTAGGAACCGGTGGTATGTATTCGAAACTTTTAGCCGCCCAACGGGCCCAGAAGAATAAGATAATAACTCATTTGGTTCGCGGAGACATTCCACAAAACTTGTTGACTATCGCACAGGGACTTCCTCTGGGAACCCAAATTGGAGGAAATCCATAATGCCTCACTCCTTTCCAACATTGCCGCCTGAAATTGAAATTTCTCTCCAACAATTTCAGAGAGCCAGTCGCCCCCTCCGTTTTCTGGAATGTCATCTTAAAAATAAAGTGCTTAGGGAGCTTGCTACCCGTCTCAGGAATCAGGCCGAAGATCTTTTGAACGCAAACAAAAATGATTTAGACCTTCTCCCCGTGGACTCCAGTGCGGCATTTCGAGATCGCTTGACTCTCACACCCACTCGTCTTGAAAATATGAAATCCAGTTTGCAAAAAATTGCAGATCTTAAAGATCCCGTGGGTGAAGTGATAGAACAACGAACATTAGAAAATGGTGTTGAGGTTCGCAGAGTTCGCGCCCCCCTTGGAAATCTCTTTCTTATTTTTGAAGCACGACCGAATGTCATTTTAGAAGCCATGGCTTTGGCGTTTAAATCTGGCAATGGAATATGTTTACGAGGAGGCTCGGATTCCAAACATACAAGTGCCGTCATCTACAATCTGATTGAGAAAACCTTCTTGCACTTGGGTTTCAAAGAAATTCCCGTTTTAGGACTTCAGAATTATGAACACTCGTTGGTTCATACTCTTTTGCAACGTCCTGATTATTTTGATGTGGTCATCCCCCGTGGGGGCGATAAATTAATAACCATGGTTCAGGCCACAGCAACGATGCCCATCATCAAGAACGATCGTGGACTATGCCACGCTTATGTTGATGAATTCGCAGATCTGGATATGGCTTTAAATATTGTCGTGAATGGTAAAATCCAACGACCTGGCGTTTGCAACTCTTTGGAAACGATTCTCGTTCATCAACAAGTGGCCTCCAAATTTTTACCGCGCCTCCATACAGCCATGGAGGCCCATGGGGTCCGCTGGTATGGAGATTCTTTTTCCTTGCAAATTCTAGCCGGAAAATCTCATTTATACTCGGCCCTCGAAGAGAGCTGGGATACGGAATATCTCGATTTTGCCATCAATTGTAAGATTGTTCCTCATTTAGAATCTGCAATGGAACATATTGAAAAATATGGATCAAAACACTCAGAGGTCATTATAACGTCGAATAAAGAGACGGCTCAACGTTTCCAAGATGGAGTCGATGCTGCAGCTGTTTACTGGAATGCCTCGACGCGATTTACGGATGGCTTTGAACTTGGACTAGGGGGAGAAATTGGTATCAGTACCCAAAAACTCCATGTCCGTGGTCCAGTGGGTCTTCGTGAGCTGACCTCACCCAGGTGGATTATTCATGGGCAGGGGCAAATACGAAACTAATTTTACATTTAAAATGATTTTTGAAAAATTTTAATGTAATTGGAGGTCATTTCATAAAAAAAGAATACCACCGTCTTTTCAGGAGTGAAACCATGACTCTCAAACCCTTCCTTACTCAGGCCTTTCTGCTATTTCAAACGATTTTACTCAGATCTTTGGGGGCCTTGCAAATAATCGCCATCATTTCATTGATGAGTTTTCTGAAGCTTTGCCCTGGACTCGCAGAGGCGGCGGTTGCGACGAAGGAGCCCGAAAAAGCCCAGGTTCAGACTCAAATTGCTTCAGAAACGACCGTTATGGACACACTTATTTACCCCTCCACTGTCGACTCGAAAATCAATGCCACGATCAACGCTGAGGCAGAGGGATTAATAAAAAGGATATGGGTCCAGGTAGGCAGCTCGGTGAAAATTGGGCAAGCCTTAATAACTTATGAAAATCCAGATCCCGTCTATAAATTTGCTGCAGTGACAGTGCGGGCCCCAGTGTCTGGAATCGTAAGCAGTATTGATGTGAGTCTCATGAGTAAAGTGGAGAAAGGTCAAAAACTTTTGGGACTCACAGATCCCCGGCAATTAAAGATTGAAATTGAAATTCCTGCAGCCGATTTGCCACTTTTAAAAATGGGAAGTCAGGGTCAATTTCGAAGTCAATTGAATAGCGAAGAATATGTAGATGTGAAAATTCTAGGACTGGCCCCTTTGATTGATTCCCATACGGGCACAGCAAAAGCCACTTTGGAAATTATTTCAAAAGCGACAAAGAACATTATTCATCCGAAATCGAAATTGCAATTGCATCCAGGAATGGTAGGTCAGGTTCGATTTGAAACCAATGCGCGCCAGAAAATTCTAGTCCCTGAAACCGCGGTCCTCTATCGAGAAAGTAAAACCTGGATTCGGATTTTGGAAAATGGCAAGGTTAAAAAAATATTGATTGAATTAGGTCCTCGCCACGGAGACTCCTTAGAAGTCATGCAAGGTCTGAAGAATCAAAGTGAATACATTGTGCGGACCAGCCGGTTTATTGCTGACGGAGATGACGTCTTCATTGACAATCCCAAGTCCGAAGAAAAAGCTAAGGACAAAATAAAAGAGGCCGGCAAGACAGAGAGCGACAGCAATGCGAAGTCTCTATAGTTCGCCCCTTCGAGTCTACCTTTTACTTGGAACCCTGGCCCTCTTTGGAGCACTATCTGGTTTGGGACTCTCGACCTCCCTCTTCCCAAACAGTTCACAACCGCAATTTTATATCAGCATTCCCTATGGCCTCCTTTCCGCTAAACAATTTTACTTAAATTAGGGAAAGGAAATAGAGGCGGGTCTCCAACGATTTCGGGTCAACAATATCCCCGTGGAAAAAGTCACCTCCGAATATCGAGAACAACGGGTCAACTATGATGTTACGTTGGGATGGGGAGCTCCTCTAGAGCA
>Ga0172367_10003994_pt1 | contig 18661 bp, 18 predicted proteins | sample Lak10m_FD_114542 | JGI IMG/M metagenome (GOLD analysis project Ga0172367, IMG submission 114542) | Freshwater microbial communities from Kabuno Bay, South-Kivu, Congo - kab_022012_10m | ecosystem: Environmental > Aquatic > Freshwater > Lake | place: Democratic Republic of the Congo: South-Kivu...
AGCGCGTCTTGCGCATGGTGCGTGATGCCGACGGTGGCAACGCCGTTTTCGAGGTTGACCCATTCGTGGTCGGGGGTGTATTTAAGGCTCATGTGATGCTCCGTAAAGGTAAATTGAAACGATGAAAAAATTGAAGATGGTTGATGAGTTGGTACCCGCAGCGCGCGACGGGTATCTAACTAATTTGGGTTATCAACCGCGGAAGTAGTTGGTGGGCACAAACGGCATCGCCACCACTTTCATTTTGACCGGCTTGCCGCGCACGACGGCGTTGAGCTCAGTTCCCAGTGCCGCGTATTGCGGCGGCACGTAAGCCATGGCAACGGGCTGGTCGATGGTCGGGCCCAGCAGGCCGCTGGTAACCTCGCCGATGCGCTGGCCGGTGGGGGTTTGAATTTCAACGTGTTCACGCACCGGCACGCGCTCGAGTGCCACCAGTCCAACACGTTTTTTGGCTACAGCCCCCGTTGAATCTGCCAATTGCGCTAGTATCTTTGAAGCGCCTGGAAAACCACCCGCGCGCGCGCCACCGCTGCGGCGCACTTTCTGGATGGCCCATTGCAGGCTCGATTCGACTGGCGTGGTGCCGGTATCGACGTCGTTGCCGTACAGCGGCAAGCCCGCTTCGAGGCGCAGCGAGTTGCGTGCGCCCAGACCAATCGGCTGCACCTCGGGTTGCGCCAGCAGCGCAACGGCCAAGGCCAGTGCGTCGCTTTGGTGGACCGAGATTTCAAAGCCGTCTTCGCCGGTGTAGCCGCTGCGGGTCAGGAACACGTCGATCTTGTTGTCGCCCAGCGTGACGCTGAAAAAGCCGCCGGTCATGAACACCAACCGTTCCACGCCCGGGGCCAGTCGGGCCAAGGCATCGACCGCTTTCGGGCCTTGCAGCGCCAGCAGCGCGCGCTCGGGCATGGGGATGACCTGGCAGCGCGTGCCGATGCGTGCCTGGATGTGCGCGATGTCGGCCACCTTGCACGCGCCGTTGACGATCACAAAAATGTCGGTGCCGCGGTTGACGAACATCAGGTCGTCCAGAATGCCGCCGTCGTCGGCCAGCAGCAGGCCGTAGCGCTGCTTGCCCACGGGCAGGTCGAGCACGTCCACCGGCAGCAGGCTTTCCAGCGCGGCAGCGGCGTCTTTGCCCACCAGCCGCAGTTGGCCCATGTGCGACACGTCAAACAGGCCGGCGGCAGTGCGCGTTTGTTTGTGCTCGGCGATCAGGCCTTGCGGGTATTGCACCGGCATCGAATAGCCGGCAAAGGGCACCATGCGCGCGCCAAGCGCGACGTGCAGGTCATTAAGGGGAACTTTCAACAAGGTTTCAGGTGAGGCAGACATCGTGTCGCTCCAGGGGCAGGTCAAAAAAATCCGGGATCAACTCCATGTTGTCCCGGGCTGCCCCCGCTGTCCGCTTTACCTGAGAGATTCGCCGCTGGCCGGGATCGCATGAGTGCGCCCAGACCCGCAGGTTGCTCCTTCGGTGGGTTGGCACAGACCAGGTGACCTGCGCGTGACCTCTCTCCAGTGGGGTGTCGTCACCGGTCTTGCAGACGGGTGGCGGTTGTCAGTCCTTTTGCCTGAGCGTTCAAACCACTGTGATCAACGGTTCTGCGCCTTCGGCGGCCACCGGTTGAAGGTGGCGCTCTCCTGACACCAAGAATTCTACCCGTACGGCTTTGTCAACCCCGATCCTCGATGGCCCTGGATTTCACACTATGTCTGGCATGACGGGTTGCGCGGTTTGAGATGTTTGAGTAAACATCTTCCGGATTTTCCAAGTTTCAGGTCATCGAGCGCAATTAACCCTATATACAATATATTTGTATAGCTACTTATTGAATAGCACTCTTTGATCAATCAATCAATCTCAACAGGAACCCCCATGTCTGAAATGATTTTGCTGGGCGACGAGGCCATTGCGCGTGGTGCCATTGATGCCGGCATCAGTGCCGCATTTGCTTACCCAGGCACGCCCTCCACCGAGATTTACCAGACTATTGCAGACTATGCCAAGGCGCACGATCTGCCAGTGCGCGGCATGTGGTCCACCAACGAAAAAGTGGCACTGGAAGAAGGCGTGGGCGTGTCTTATGCCGGGCGGCGCGTGGTGGTGTCCATGAAACACGTGGGTTTGAACGTGGCGGCAGACCCGTTTATGAACGCAGCTGTGTCCGGCGCGCATGGGGGGCTGGTGCTGGTGGTGGCGGACGATCCGTCGATGCACAGTTCGCAAAACGAACAAGACTCGCGCTACTTTGCCGACTTTGCCATGGTGCCGTGCCTGGAGCCGGCCACTCAGCAGGAGTGTTATGACTTCATGCGTGAGGCTTTTGACTTGTCAGAGCAGTTTCAGGTGCCAGTACTGGTGCGCCTGGTGACGCGGTTGGCACACAGTCGTTCCCTGGTCAAAATGCACAAACGGCGGGAACCCAACGAAGCCCGGTTTGTGGCGGATCCGACGCGTTTTATTTTGCTGCCCGTCCACGCGCGTCGTGCCTACGTCAACCTGGTTGAAAAACAAAAAACCTTGCAAACTTACGCCGAGGCGCAGCCGGTGAATGCGTTGACGCTGCGCGAAAGCAATCGTCCCGGCATTTTGGTCAGTGGCCTGGCGTGGAATTATTTGCAAGAGGCTTTGGGTGAAAAATTGGCCGACTACAACGTGCTGCGCATTGGTTGCTACCCATTGCCGGTGCACAAAATTCGTTTGCTGATGGACGCATCCAGCGAGATCTGGGTCATTGAGGAGGGCTATCCGTTTATTGAACGCTACATCAGCGCGCTGGGGTTGATGCGTGAGCTGCCCATTCGCGGCAAGCTCACCGGCGACCTGCCCCGCACCGGTGAGCTGTCACAAGATGACATCAAGGCTTGTTTTGGTGTCCCGATCCTGCCGTCACTGTCCATTCCCGGCTTGGACAGCGTGCTGGTTGGCAGGCCACCGAGCCTGTGCGACAAGTGTCCGCACACCGACTCTTATGAGGCAATCAATGAGGTGCTGGCTGAAGTTGAACCCGGTGCGCGCGTCATGGGTGACATTGGTTGTTACACGCTGGGTGCGGTGGCTCCACTGCATGGTATTCACGCGTGCCTGTGCATGGGTGCGTCGATTGGCATGGCCATTGGCGTGGTACATGCCGGCATGGAGCGGTCTTTGTGTGTGATCGGCGACGGTACGTTCAACCACTCGGGCCTGGTGCCCATGCTTGATGCCGCACGCGACAACACCAACATCAAGGTGTTTATTCTGGACAACAGCACCATTGCCATGACCGGCGGGCAGCCCACTGCCGCCTCGGATGAACAGGTGGTAGAACTGCTTGCTGGCCTGGGGGTGCCACGCGAGCACATCCGCATCGTGGTGCCATCACCGCACAAAAAAGAGCATACCAAGGCCACCATTCGTGAAGAATTGGCTTATGTGGGTTTGTCGGTCATCATCGCGCGGCGGGCTTGTGTCACCTATGCCAAAGAGATCAAGGACAGCAAGGAAACGCGTGAGCAAATGCGCCAGATCAAGATGGTGGCAGCATGAAATACGACTTGGTTGTCTGTGGTGTAGGTGGTCAGGGTGTGTTGACCATGGCCGGTGTCATTGATCACGCGATCCATGATGCTGGCCTGTTTTTAAAGCAGTCTGAAGTGCACGGCATGGCGCAGCGCGGAGGTGCGGTGTCGGCCTTTGTGCGCATTTCAGACCAGGCGGTGGCCAGTGACTTGATCGCGCAAGGTTCGGCCAACATGGTGCTGTCGGTGGAGCCCATGGAAGCGCTGCGTTACAGCCAGCAGTTGCACCCTGAGGGGTGGATCGTGACAGACATCACGCCCCTGGTGAATGTGGCCAACTATCCGCCGCTTGATGCACTCTACAAAGTGCTGTTTTCCGTGCCACGTCTGGTCGCGCTGGATGCCAGCCGTCTGGCCGCGCGTGCTGGCAGCGTCAAAGTGCAAAACATGGTGGTGCTGGGTGCCGCGGCCATGCACCTGCCTATTGAAGCCAGGTTGATTGAACAACAACTGGAGCGCCTGTTCCACCGCAAGGGAGCGCGCATCGTCAAGGCAAACATCAACGCATTTCGCATGGGGGACGCGGCCAGCCGTTTTGCGGCGACCCTGTTGGCTGGCGGTGTGGCTGCGCGCGTGGTGGCGTGCGTGGTGGCGCGTATCGCGTTTGAGCCCGAGCCGGTTGGCGGCCGATCGGTGGCCGCCTGGTGTGAACGCTTGCTGCGTCCCGATGCACTGGCGCTGGCCGAGCGCCTGTTTGCGTCAGAAGACGATGTAGCCCCTGACGCTGTGCCCGCCGATTGAGGTTGTGGTGCTTGAACAAATTACCGGCGTATTCAATCAGGAACCGAATGAACACTTTCAATGACATTGGTGTGCAGGTGCCGCAAGTCTATTTGCCCAGGCCAGGTGTCGATCTGCACAAGTGGGCCGTGATTGCCTGCGACCAGTTCACCGCCGAGCCGCAGTATTGGCAACAGGTAGAACAACGGGTGGGCACGGCACCTTCGGCGCTCAAGCTGATTTTCCCTGAGGTGTATCTGGACCAACCCGGTGCGCCTGCGCGCATTGCCAGCATCGGCCAGACCATGACTGACTACCTGAGGGGTGGCGTGCTGGTGCCGCACGATGGCATGGTCTATGTGCAGCGTAGCGTGGCTGGCAAGACCCGCCACGGCATCATGCTGTGCCTGGATTTGGAGTGTTATGACTACAACGCCGGTTCGGCCAGCCTGATCCGCGCTACCGAAGGCACGATCGTTGAACGGCTGCCTGCGCGCATCAAAATTCGGGAACAGGCAGCGCTGGAGTTGCCGCATATTCTGGTGTTGATTGACGACCCGCTGCACAGTGTGATTGAACCGTTGACGTCGGCCAAGGCCCGCTTTGACCTGCTCTACGACTTTGACTTGATGCAAGCAGGTGGTCATCTGGCGGGTTTTGCGGTGCCTGCCGACGCACAAGCCGGGGTGGTGCAAGCGCTGCGCGCGCTGGCCGAGCCGCACACCTTTGCGGCCAAGTATGGCGTTGGCGCAGATCAACCGGTGTTGTTGTACGCCATGGGCGACGGCAACCATTCGTTGGCCACGGCCAAGGCGATCTGGGAAAAGAACAAGATGCGCGTCGCACCAGACCACCCAAGCCGCTACGCCTTGGTTGAAATTGAAAATGTGCACGACCAGGGGCTCGAATTTGAGGCCATTCATCGGCTGCTGTTTGGTTGCAAAAAAAATGTCCTGACTGAGCTCAAGGCAACATGGGGTGATCATTTCAGCTACACCGAAGTCGCTTCAATGGCGGCGATGATGCAACGCGTTGACAGTGCCAGTGGTCGTCGGCAAATGGCGGGCTTGATCGGTGGTGGTCAACACTTTGGTGTGATTGAAATCGATCAGCCCACGGCCAATCTTGCAGTTGGCTCCCTGCAGCCTGTTTTGGACCAGTTTTTGGCCAGGGGTGGGGCACAGGCAATAGACTACGTCCACGGTGCCGACGTGCTGGAACGCCTGGCCTTGCAGCCAGGCAATGCCGGCTTTTATTTGGCCGGCATGCACAAGTCAGAGTTGTTCAAAACCGTGATTCTGGACGGTGCCCTGCCGCGCAAAACCTTCTCGCTGGGGCAGGCGCATGAAAAACGCTACTACATGGAGGCGCGCAAGATCGGCTAGGTGTGCTGCCACTTTGAAGGGGCGGTTTTGAGCATTGTTTCAAGGCCGATCACTCTGGCGGCCGCAACAAGCGGTGTCGTCCGACAGGTTTAACGGTCGCGCTGCGTGAGCAGCGCCTGCATCGCTGCAAAGTCAAGCGGACGCGAAAACAAATAGCCCTGCATTTCATCACACAGGCTGCTGCATATCAGGTCGCGCTGGGCCTCGGTTTCAACCCCCTCGGCGATCGCCCGCATGCCAAAACCGTGCGCCATCGATACGATCACTTTGACCAGCATCTGGTCACTGGTGCTGCTGGTGATGTCGCGCACAAACGACTGGTCCACCTTGATCTGGTTAAACGGAAAGCGTTTCAGGTAACTCAACGCCGAATAGCCGGTGCCAAAGTCGTCCAGCGACAGCTTGACGCCGAGCGCCTTGAGTTCACGCAATATGGTCTCGTTGTGTGGTACATCGTCCATCAAGGCGCTTTCGGTCACCTCAATGTAGAGCAAACCAGCTTCGACCTGCGCGTCGCCCAGCGCGGCGCTGACTTGTGCGGGCAAGTCGTTGTTGCGAAACTGCAGCGGCGAGACATTGACCGACACGGTTGGCACCAGCAAGCCCGCGTCGCGCCAGCGCCGTATATCGCAACAGGCGCGCCGCAACACCCACTGGCCAATCTCGACAATCAGACCCGCTTGCTCCGCCAGTGGAATAAACTGAACCGGCGACACAGCGCCCATTTCAGGGTGGTTCCAGCGCAGCAGCGCTTCCATACCGCACATCTTGCCACTGTGCAAATCGACCTGCGGCTGATAGACCAAATGGAGCTGCTCCAGCGCCGCAGCCTGACGCAAGGCACGCGTCATCAACTCACACACGTGTGCTTTCTCGTACAGCTCGGCGCTGAAAAACCGGAACCGGTTGCGGCCATCGTTCTGCGCGAGCCGCATGGCAATTTCGACCGCCTTGAATAACGCGTCAAAATCTGCGCCATCGTCCGGGTAACAGGCAATGCCGATCGATACCGTGGTGCTGATCTCTTGAGTTTGCAGTTGGAACGGCCGCGCCAGTTCGGTCAGCAACTCATCCGCCAGATGCGCCGCACCGGTTTCGTCGGTGCCCGGCAGCACCAGCACAAATTCTTTGCCAGCCAGGCGCGATACCGTGTCTTGTTCACGCACCAAACGGATCAGCCGCTGCGCCACTTCAACCAGGATCTGATCACCCAGTTGGTGACCAACCATCTCATTGATGCTGCCAAAGTGATCCATCGAGACCAACAACACGGCCAACGGCTGGGACGCGCGCTGCACCATGCTCAAGGTCTGGCGGGCACGGTCTTGCAACAGGGTGCGATTGGGTAACCCGGTCAACGGATCAAAGTTGGACAGCCACTGAAGCCGTTGTTCTGTCGCTTTGGCCAGGCTCAGGTCGGTAAAGTTGGCCACATAGTGCGTTGTCAACCCCTTGGCATCGTGCAACGCCGAGATGGCCAACCATTCCGGGTAAATGGTGCCGTCTTTTTTCTTGTTCCAGATTTCTCCGCTCCATTGACCTTCGGTCGTCAAGGCCTTCCACATGAGCTGGTAAAAGCGTTGGTCCTGCCGCCCGGACTGCAGGATGCGCGGGTTTTTCCCCACCGTTTCGTCTTGGCTATAACCGGTGATGTCGGTATAGGCCTGGTTGACCATCAGAACGTTGGCTGCCGCGTCGGTCACCAAAATGCCTTCGTGCGCCTGCGCAAACACGCGCTGCGCCAATTGCCAATGCTGTTGCTGCTCTTTGCGCTCCGTGATGTCGGCAATCACGCACACCAGCATCGGCTCGCCGTTGTCGTTCTCGACATAACTGCGGCACGTCAAATGGCCCCAAAAAGCGCTCTGATCGGCGCGTAAGTAGCGTCGATCCAGATCGACCGCCGGCAACGCACTGGCAATCAGCGCAATGGTGTTCTGCTGCGCGGGCGCGCGCTCGTCCGGATGCACCAGTTCAAGGTAATCACTGCCTTGCAGCGCCAACAGCGGGCAGCCAAACATTTCGGCCATGCGCTGGTTGGCCTGCTGGATGTGCTTGTCCTTGTCGATCAAAAAAATCGCCACACTGGCGGTGTCAAGAACACGTTGGCGCAGCGCATCACCCTGCTGCAACTTGGCCAGCACCTGGTTAAAGCCCTGCACCAAGCGACCGACTTCGTCGTCTTGTTGCACCGGTAACGCCTGCATCGGCACTTGGCCGTTGGTCATGCGCGCCATCGTTTGCACGCTGCTGAGCAAGGGGGCAAACTGACGACGCAACAGCCACCAGGTGAGCAACGCCATGAACAGCGTCATTGCCAACGTTGCCAACAGCAGTGACCGTTGCAGGGCGGCGATCGGCGCAAACGCTTCGGCCGTTGTCATACGTACCGCCACCAACCAGCCCGCCACCGGCACCCGCTTGACCGACGTCAGCACCTCGTCACCCAGTGGATCGACGGCAATCGTGGTGCCTTCAAAGCCGCCCCGGTTACGATCCACCAGCGGGTTGGCCCCGGGTGGTGGCAATTCGGCCAGAATGCGGCTCTTGATCGACGACGTGACCACCAGTCCATGCTGTGGTGCCACCAGCAGGTAGGCCCCGGTGCGGCCGAACCCGGCGCTGGAAATCGGATCCAGAAAATTGGCTTGGTTGAGCAGGGTAACGCCCGAGATGGCACCGATCACCTCGCCTTGTGCATTGCGGATCGGCACCGCCATGGCCAGCAGGGGTGCTTGCAAGATGTTGCCACGCAGCGGCTTGCCAATCGTTGCCTGCGCACCTTTGAGCGCGGCCGCAATATGATCGTGCGCCAAATAATTGTCGCCCAAACGCCCTAGCGCGGGCACTTCGGCGATGACGCTGCCACGCGTATCCACCACCACCGCGCCGCCGTTGAAGGCACTGAGCAACAGGGGGCGGTTATTGAGCGCCGCTTGCATCGCTGAGACCTTGCCGGAGAATGCCGGTTGCAGCGACTTGGCTGATATTTCAAGCGTTTGCAGATGGTCAGCCAGATGATGGTTGATTTCCGTTGCCAGTAGCGACGCAATGGCCAACTGCTGTTGCCCCAGCGTTTGTTGCATATCGTGGCGCAGGTTACGGCTGACGTAGAACGCCAGGAGCCAGACGCTGCCAACAAAGATCGCCAGCATCAGCAAGGCGATGCGCGTCTTGATGGAACGCAGCGGGGCAAAATTGAACGTCATGTAAGCACTCTGATCGCGGTGTCCTCCCTGCTTGAGCTGTGCAGTTTACGCGCATTGCCTGTCCTGGCAGATGCTGCTGCACAAGCAGGGTGATTCAACCGGGATTGTCCATGAGGGCACAGATGGATGGCGAGGTGAATTGCCAATGCGCAAGGCATCGACGCACGGATGTCGCCCCAGAGCCTGGGCAAGCACACCTGCCGTGGCTTTTTGATACCCGACGGAAATGAACGACGCGTAGCGATGCCACAGTTCTTCTTGAGCTGGGTCAATATGGGGGATTCGGGATAACCCTAGAATCTGCCTGCCCCAGGCGAAGCGGCGCTTTGCTCTGGCCCGATAAGCTGCGCGGCGCAGAATTATTTTTACCCTCGATTGGATTGTTATGAAACGGCTTTTGGCGTTGGTTTTGGTGCTGGGCTTTGGTGCTCTGATGGGTGTGAGTACCTGGGCCCAGCAAGTGGTGGTGATCAAGGGCCAGGTGCTCGAAGTCAAGGACGTTGAAAATTACACTTACATGCTGCTCAAGACCGACAAGGGCGACACCTGGGTGGCGGTATCCACCGCACCGGTGATCAAGGGCGCTGCGGTCACCATCCGTGACGCTGAACAGATGGACAACTTTGAGAGCAAGGTGCTGAAGAAAAAATTTCCCAAAATTTTCTTTGGCAAACTGGAACAACCTAAATTGAACGCAGCGCAACAGGCTGCGCAAATTGCTGCGGCGCACGGTGAGGCTGCCAAGACACCCGTGGTGTCCGACGTCAAGGTGGCCAAGGCCAGTGGTGTGGATGCCTATACCGTCAGTGAGCTCAACGCCAAGGCGGCCACGCTCAAAGACAAGCCGGTCACGGTGCGTGCCAAGGTGGTCAAGTTTTCAGCCAACATCATGAACAAGAATTGGGTTCATTTGCGCGACGGTTCCGGGGCCGCCAAAGATGGTTCTGACGACATTCTGGTAACCACACAAGAGGTGGCCAAGGTGAGCGATGTGGTGACGGTCAAGGGCGTGCTGCGCACCAACAAAGATTTTGGTGTCGGCTACATTTACAAGGTCATCGTTGAAGACGGCAAGCTGCAGAAATAGCTGCCACTATTTTTCGTGGCAGGTTTGGCAAGAAGTCATGCCGACACCATAGCGGGTGAGCTTGGGCAGGGTGGAGCGATGGGGTTCGTGGCAACCCGCGCAATAAAACGTTTTGCCTGGCCGTTTGGGGTCTGGCGCGGCGTCTGTTTGGTTGCCCAGCGGATGCCCCTTGGTGCTCAGACCCGAGATTAAATGGTCGCTATTCTCGATGTCGGGGTGGCAGTCCAGGCAGAGTGAAGCCGGTTTCATTTTCAGCAGACCTTGATAGTCGCTGGCGTGCGGGTTGTGGCAATCCAGGCATAAGCCGGTGCTTACCGGGGCATGCACCATCTGGCCCTCAAACAGGGCCTGTTCATGGCAACTGATGCACAGCGCGGGCATCTCAGCGCGCAGGCCTTTGGGAAAAGGCCCCTGGTTCACATGTGGTACTTTGTTGACATCCAGGTTGGCATGGCAGCTTGGGCAGCCCATGTGAACGGCGGCATGAACAACCTTTTTTTTTGTCATCTGGTGGTGGCAGTACCGACAATCCAGCGCTGCCGTAAGCTCAGTTGCCGCCATCAGTAGCATAAATACAGCCGCCAAGGCGGTATTGCTGCGCCGCATGGAGACCTTTAGTCTGCTACCGGGCAGCTTGACGATGATTGGCTGGCAGGACTTAAGGTGGCGTCCAGTGCCAACGCCTGCTCGAAGGCAGCACGGGCTTGCGCGCAATGGCCTTGCGCGGCCAGAATTTGCCCTAAAAGCGTGTTCGCGCTGGCCAGCTTGGGGTCGTGTTCGAGGCTCTGGCGCACACTTGCTAGCGCTTTTTCATAGCTCTTGCTGTTGAACAGCATGGCAGCCATGGCCCGGTAGCGGCGTGCTACCTGCGTCTGGCCGCTCTCGCTGACCCGCTCCGGGCTCAGTGTGTGCTGCATCTGCGACTCAGAGATGTCACCCAAGAGAAGGTGCATGCGCGAACGCAACACTGCACAAAAATCAATCGTCCGGTAGGGTTCAAACGCTGTCAGTTTGTGGTCTGGCCCGATCACCGCCACCACGGGATGCATGGCCAGGGCCAAGCTGCCATAAAGCGCGTCGCCGGTATCCACCAGCACGGGGGCACTAAAACCGGTTTCATGCACCAGCGTGCTGACGTCAGACAGCACTTCAGAGTCAGAGACCACACCGACCAAGTGCACAGCTTTGTCAGCAAACTCGCTCAGGCAAGGCCCCAGCTCTTGCATGGCCGCGCGTGAGCGCTCCTGATGCGGGCGAAAGAAGAACAGCACAGTGCTGCCGTTCTCGGCCAGCAGTGGCTTTTTGCCGCCCAGTAGTGTTGTCATTTCAAGGTTGGCCACGGGTGTGCCGATGTCAGTATGGGCGCTGGCCGCCAGACCCATGCCTGCCAGTGCCGGCAGAAGGATCAGCAACCAGATCAAGTGCTTGATGTTCGGCAGCGGCATTCAAGGAGCCTTGCGGTTCGCGTAGCCGCGCTCTTGATGGCAAGTTTTCTGGCACGAGCCACCGGTTGCGGTTTGTTGGTAGTTGAGTTTTAGCACCCAGCCGCCTGAACCATAAGGAACACCGTCGCGAATATGGCGCTTTTGCTTGGAGGCATGTACTTCATGGCAGGCGCGGCAGGTACGGCCCCGGCCAGGTTGCTGCAAGTGGACAAAATGCAGGTTTTTCTCGCCATCGCGAAAACGCGTCAGCGTTGTGGTCTGGGCGGTAGAAAAGGCTTTTTCTTTGTGGCAAGTAAAACACAGGTCATAGGTGGCGGGATCGTAAGGGGCATAAAACTCTTTTGGGTAGTTTCCGTCAAGCAGCCGGAATTGGTTGCCGCCGTGCGGCTGGTGGCATGCCACGCAGTCTTTGTGTTTTATCGGGCCATGCCAGTCGGGGTTGTTTTCGAGCCAGGCTTTCATGTTTTGCAGTTTTTTGCCGTTGGCACCCATCATGGTATCTACGTTGTGGCAGCTCAGGCACAGGTCAAAAGGGAGCAGAACCAGCAGCCGCTCAATCTCGCTGGCGTGTGGGTTGTGGCAATTGAGGCATTTGGTGCCGCTGCTCAGTGCTTTATGCGGCACGCTGGCGCTGGTCATGACTTCAGCAATTTTTTTGTGGCAACCGGTACACAATTGGCCGGTTTCTTGCAGCAGCATTTTTGGGTAATTGGCGTTGTGTGGGTTATGGCAATTGGTACAGGCGGTTTGTGCCGGGGGGTGTGGGTGCGCGCGCTTGAGCACACCTTGGAATTCTTCATGGCAGCCCAGGCACAGTGTTGTCACGGGTTTGATCAACGGCCCGGGCTGTTTGGGGTCGCTGTTGGTATGGCAGAGCTTGCAGTCGCCCGCTTCAAAAGGTGCGTGGGCTGAGACGGGTTTGCCCGTCAGGGGGGCTAGCACTCCGGGCGGCAAACCGCGGGCCGCGAAGGTGGGCGATACCCGTATGTCCGTTTGTGCTGGTGCAGTTTGGGCGAATAGCACCGTTGAAAACGCCACTGCCCAGGCAAGTGATACGGAATAAAAATAGCGTATTGCAGACATGCTCCACCCATTGTTAAAAAAGCCACTTAGCCAGCGCTAATCAAACGGCTCAACCTCAACCGAGGTCAACGCTGCAGCAAACCCAAAGTTGTTCACTTCTTGTTGCAGATCTTTGCTGTCCGCTTCCTGGCTTTCTATTTGTCGTCAAATTTTTGCCAGCCACGCCACAGCCGTCGGATTAAAACATTGTGGATCTGACTTTGAATTGATATGGCTCAATGGATCGAAAATTCAACCGCATAAAGCCAGGGACACTCTGCATCGCTCTGGCGAGAGTGTGGTGGTGCGGATCGGGATGGTAAGGCAACCGCCCGAGGCTGCGCTGCCACAACTTGCTGGGCGTTATACAGAGTGTCCTTGGGAGTCTGTCTGGCGTGGGACGTCGATAGCGAGAATCGGCCCCAGTGAGGATTTGCACGTACCCCGTGATCCGGACAGAAAAAAGCTGTCTTGACAAAACGGTAAAAGTCGTCCTGCTACTTCCATATTTGCTTCATTTTTTGGAGATTTTGAAGAAATTATTGCACGCAAGCTTGAGCAGCAAACCAGCGAGCCAGCGCACGATCAAACAGCTGGGGGATGCGCGCAGGGTCGAACCAATTCAAGTCTGACCCCAATTACTGGCGATGCCGTCGGCCATGTGCTCAGGCCAACGATTTCGATTAACTGGCGCTTTGGGCAGCGATTTTGGTTTGAAAACGACGCATCACCGACAGCAATTGTCCGGCGGCCGCGATGGCCGCTTGCAGTCGCTCAAATCGCTCTGCAACGGTGTCGGGGTAGTCGTGCGCGAACTGGTTGCGCACCTGCCGAAGCCCAAGCCAATCATCCGCACTGGGTAACCAGCCCAGTTGTTCCAAGCGTGCAAAGCGGTCCAACGCTGACATGGGTGCAACGTCCTCACCCAGCGCTTTGAGCATGGCGGGCATCAGTCGCGTACCCATGTCGTCTTGCAGACGCGTGTAGCGGTAGGCAAATTGATCCAGCAGGCGGCGGTCGGCCTTGGTCAAATTGCTGTAGTCGTCAGCGTTGAGGGCGCGCAACTGCATGTCGTGCAGCGCATCTTGCAAGGCTTCAGCATGACCTTGGCATACCGTTACTGCCTGCTGCAAGGCCAGTCGTTCGGGGGTGTTGCTCATTGCAGTCTGATACCGGTGTTGTGAGCGATGGCCACGATCGGGCGGGCGTCTTGAACCTGTTCAACCACCACGTCAACTTTGCGCTCGCCCAACAGATAAAGTGGACCCCGCTTTCCAGACAAAAGTTAAGATGGTTTTGAAACCAGGAAATCCAAAATCATGAGTGAAACCAAGAAGCGCAAGTTCCACACGCCAGAGTACAAAGCCGTCATGGGGCAAGTGAACTGGAACAAACAACGTTTGGGTACTACGCACGAGCAAACCGCATCAGCGGTTCCGGATTTCCGCAGTCTGCGGCCCGCAGAGCCGTCAAGTAGTCGTCTCTGGCGCAACTCGCCTCGGTAAGCGATTCCTGTCCCCAAGTAAAACGGTTGCCGCCCAGTTGCGCTATCAACACATCAGCCATCAATCGGGCGTGTCGCCCATTGCCATTGGCAAAAGCATGCACGACCACCAGTTGGTGATGAAACCGCACCGCCAACTCGTCTGCAGGGAAAACCTTGTGGGTCAGCTGGTAGCGGGTATTGGCCAACACATCATGCAGGCGTATGGCAATCTGGCTTGAGTCCACACCAATGTTTTTGTTGCTGGAACGAAAAGTACCCGCCCATAGCCACGTTTTGTCAAACATTTTGCGGTGCAGATCGCGAACAAAACTTTCCTGCAACAAGTCTCTCTTGTTTTGTCGGAACGCCCAGCGGTCCGCCGAAACGATATTGGCCTCTTCCCAGACATTCAGCTGAATTTGCGTGGTAATGTGCTTGGGGATGAGTCCAATTGCCTCATCCTGGTCAATGGGGGTAGCACCCGGTGAGTAGTAAAAATCCATCACCATAATGCCCGCCAAGATCCATCAAGCAACTCTTTTGCCAGCAGTTCATGCTGTACATCACGGAGCGAACCCGAAACGGCCTGGTCTTCCAGCGACATGGAATGTGAAACCGGCCGAAGCTGTTTCTGCGCCATTTTGAGCGCTTGTTGTTTCAATCGTGTTTCGAGTGGTTCGCGTGGCACTAGCGCGTATTGCAGTTCGCAGTCAAGCGCATCCGCGAGCTTTTGCAGGCTGGTCAATGAAATGACTTGATGCGCCTCGGCCGCCTCCAGCTTTCTGACGCCAGCATCGCTCATTTTCAGGCGAGTGGCCAGAGCGGCGGCTGGCATACCCAAGGACTCGCGAATGGCGCGTGACCACCCTGTTGACGGTCGAGCGGGCAGATTCGCGGTACGCCAACGTGCAAGCACATCTTCCATTTGGCGTAGTTGGAGGTTGCGGAGCCGCTTTTTCATGCTAGTTAAAGGTTTCGTTGTTACCTTATAATCATAACCTATAAGTTTCTAAATGGCTAGCCTTTGCTCTTCTTTGCCCAGGTATACGGGTTGGTCACCGTGTAAATCCAGACGGCCCCACCAGAATGCCAGCCAACGCAGCGGGCAGCCAGTTGGTTTGGTTTTCAAACAAATGCCAAAAAACTGGTTCATGAGATTGCCGGGCTTTGCAAAAAACGCAGCGCAAAGTTTCAGATTTGATTCAAGGGTGTTGTCACAGTGCAAGGCATGTCCACCATCACATTCGACACCTTCAAATTCGTTGACAGGCTTGAAAAAGCCGGGTTGTCGCGTGAGCAAGCAACGGCCATCGTCGAGGCCCAACGCGAGGCGTTTTCTGAAGCTCTTGACGCCAGTGTGATCAGCAAGGCTGATGTGCGGGGGACATGAGGCGTTCAAGCCCGGGGTTGGGGCCGGGGGGTGCATCAATCATCGCGGTGAACTGCTTGAACTTGTCGGGGTCCAGGCTGAAAAAACATGTAGCTGTTGTCACTCACACTGGTTAATTTATTGGATCCAGGTGGATATGGCCGCAGTGTTTGGATGCAGGCTTCGCAGAAACAGGTCACAGGGCATGCACTGCACACCGTTGATGTTCAGCACTTCGCTGCCCATGTACAGCAGGCAAACGCTGGCCTCGGGATAATCGGTTTGAAAGGCCTTGAGCGCGCGCAAATCGGTGTGATGCACCTGGCGCGAGCGCTTGACTTCGATCGCGACAAACACATCCGGGCCATACAGCACAAAGTCCACTTCGCTACCGGATTTGGTTCGCCAGTAAAACAGCTTGGCGGGTTGCTTGCGGTAGCTTGCCCACGCGCGCAAGTGCTGCGCCACCAAACCTTCCAGTGCCATGCCTTCAATTTCTTGCGCGCTGTCCAAGGGGCCGGTCGGGCGAATGGAGCGGTACACGCCCGTGTCAAAAAAGAAAAACTTGTCATGCGCCACCAGATGCCGCTGGGCGCGTCGTGTAAACACCGGCACCCGATACGACAGCAACAAATCTTCCAGAATTTCCAGGTAACCCTCGACCGTTTTGCGCCCCACCTGGCATTCACGGGCCACCTCCGCCAGATTGAGCAAAGATCCGTGTGAAAAACTGATCGCCTCCAGAAACCGCGCAAACGCGCCAACATCGCGTACCAGCGCTTCGGCCTGAACCTCTTCTTTGAGATACAGCGATGCATACGCGCGCAGGGTCACGTCGGGCTGGTCGGCTTGCCACACCAAGGGCACCAGGCCGATGGCAAGCGCGCGTTGCAGGTCAAACGCGGCGCCCAGTTCCGCTGCCATAAACGGATGCATGTGCAACTCTGCCAGCCGCCCGGCCAACAAATTGGCAGCACCCCGGCGAAGTTTGCGCGCGCTGGAGCCGGTCAACACAAAACGAAAGGGCCGCTTGCTTTCCACCAGTGCATGCACCACGTCCAGCAGGGCGGGTACCTTTTGCACCTCGTCAATCACGACATCTCTGGCCAGTGGTTGTGCCGCCAGCCGTTCCAGCAGCCGCTCGGGTCTGGCCTGAAACAGTCGAAAGGCCTCCGGATCAAGCAGATCAATCCACACGGCATCTTCGCGCAAAGGCTTCAACCAGGTGGATTTGCCCGTACCCCGTGGTCCAAACAGAAAAAAGCTGCCTTGAGAAAGCGGCAAAAGTCGTCGTGCTATTTCCATATTTGCTTCTTTTATGGAGTTATATTTATAATTATGTCGTATTTAATCAGCTGGGCACTGCGACTATACCGATCGGTTAAATGTATTTTCCACAATGGCTGGTTTGGCCTTGAGATTGTGATTCGCCGCAAGGGCGCGCCATGAAAAGCCTTGATGTTCTGGTCAACGGGAACCTGATCGGAACCCTGCACAACCTGGAACCGTTGACGTTCAACTTCTCACAAGACTGTTTGGCGAGTTTGTTGCCCAACCCGTTTGCCAACGGTCAATTTTTGGCGCTTCAAGATCACCACAAATACAGCAGCGTTGTTGCGGGCTGGATCAAGCCTTGACGGAGTTCAAGCGCAGCATCAGCGTCATTGGATGCTGCGGTGACTCCTGAAAGCCGTGGTGCTCGTAGAACTGCTTGGCGCGATCATGGAGGGCGTGGACCAGCAGCGCCCGCACACCAGCGTTGTGCGAAACGCTCACCGCGCGACCGACGGCGTCCTGCAGCAGCGATGCTCCCAATTTGATACCTTGGGCCCGATGGTGGACGGCCAGCCGTGCCAGAACCATCACCGGCACCGGGTCGGGCATGTTTCGCCGCACACTGCCGGTTGCTGCTTGGAGTGAAACCGCACCTGCGGCCATCGCGTAGTAGCCGTAAACGCGTCCTTTCTGATCCGTAACAACGAAGGTACGGGTGGCACCACTCAATTGGTTGGGCAGTGCCCGGCGCTTGAGCCACTCATCGAGACTGGCTTCACCGCAATTGAAACCGTCCAGGATGTGGGTGGTAGCCAGCGGAATCGGTGCGCTTAAGTGCAGGCTCATGCCGCGCCGGTGTCCCAGGGGGATTTAATGGACATGAGGCGTTCAAGCCCGGGGTTGGGGCCGGGGGGTGCATCAATCATCGCAGTGAACTGCTTGAACTTGTCGGCGTCCAGGCTGAAAAAAACCTGATCCAGCACCACGGACTGAGCACGGTCGCAGGCAGCCTCGAGCATGAAGTCCGAACGGTTCTTTCCGAGCAGATCGGCGGCGTAATCAATCAGGTCGCGCTGCTCAGGCCGGGCCCGCAAATTGATGGCGGCGTCACGCATTGGCTTGTCCCACTTGTGCATAAACAAAAGATAGGCGGATTGTGGCGCAGTGTGTAGCTGTTGTCAACACACGCTGGTTAATTTATTGGATTCAGGTGGATATGGCCGCTTGCAGCCGTTCAAACCGTTCTGCGGACGTGTCGGGGTAGTCGTGCGCAAACTGGTTGCGCACCTGCCGAAGCCCGATCCAATCATCCGCACTGGGTAACCAGCCTAGTTGTTCCAAACGTGCAAAGCGGTCCAGCGCAGACATGGGTGCAACGTCCTCGCCAAGCGCTCTGAGTATGGCGGGCACCAGCCGTGCCCCATGTCTTGATTTGCATTGAGCCGCATATGAGAAAAAATTCTACCGCTGCGGATCGTTACGGTTCCCATGGGTTGATGGTCATCACTGGCGCGAACGCAAAGTCTTGCACATTGCGCGTGACCAAAACCAGACCGTTTTCAACGGCACATGCCGCAATGATGGAATCATATGCGGCAATGGTTCTTCCCACGCTTTCTGCCCGCGCACACATTTCCGCCCAATGTTCTGCGGTCTGCACCGTGAATGGCACCACCCGCGAGTCAAAGGCTACTTGCAACTTGGCAAGCCAGTCCGACAACTCTTGCTTGCGGCGCGACGCGGAAAGCTTGGCAATGCCGCGCTTCAACTCCGCGATGACCATTGCAGCCGTGTACAGGTCGGACGCAGCGCGTTGACCAAGCCACGCCACTACAGCAGCATTGGGATCAGGTTTGACCAACTCCGACAGTACGCAAGTGTCCAGCAGGTATTTCATAGGCTGACGGCGCGCAGCGGTTCAGCAGAGCGTTGGATGTCGAGCGCCGGACCACGTGGCGCGTTTTGCAGCAACTTGATCAGCTCTGGCCCTCCACGCAGTTTCCGGTAATCTGCAGCTGCGATCACCACCACAGCCTCTTCGCCACGGCGCGTGACC
>Ga0172367_10003995_pt1 | contig 18660 bp, 19 predicted proteins | sample Lak10m_FD_114542 | JGI IMG/M metagenome (GOLD analysis project Ga0172367, IMG submission 114542) | Freshwater microbial communities from Kabuno Bay, South-Kivu, Congo - kab_022012_10m | ecosystem: Environmental > Aquatic > Freshwater > Lake | place: Democratic Republic of the Congo: South-Kivu...
CTGATTTTCGTCGATTTCCATGCGGAAGCGACTTCCGAAAAATCTGCTCTGGGTTGGTATCTGGATGGTCGCGTCAGTGCAGTCATAGGAACCCACACCCATGTGCAGACTGCCGATGAACGACTCCTCACTCAAGGGACAGCGTTTATGACCGATGCCGGTATGACTGGCAGCATTGATTCAGTCATTGGCATGGGGAAAGAAGAGACCATTCACCGTTTCCTCACCCAGCTGCCGGCAAAATTTGAAGTTGCCAAAAAAAATATCCGTCTGAATGCCGTTGTCATCTCAATTGACGAAAAAAGTGGGAAAGCATTGAAAATTGAGCGAATTTCAGTACAATGCGGATGATACATAACTTTAAGAGGAGTATATTTCAATGATAAAGATAGCCGTTTGCGGAGCAGCAGGGCGTATGGGACAGCGCATTATTGTAGCAGCAAAGGAAGCAGGTTGTACTGTATCCGGCGCTCTGGAGCGTCCGGGGCATGAGTTGATCGGTCAGGATGCTGGAGTCGTTTCAGGTTGCGGGCTTCTGGGAGTTTCCATAACTGATGATCTGAATGCAGTGGTAAGCGCGTGTGACGTGCTGATTGATTTTACCACTCCCAAAGTTTCCCTCAAAAATATTGAAGTATGTGGTCTGAAGAAAAAGTCCATAGTTATCGGCTCTACCGGATTTACTCCTGAAGAACGGGAGCTGGCGGCTGAACTGGCAAAAGATATTCCGGTTGTTCTAGCTCCCAACATGAGCGTCGGGGTCAACGTCTGCTTCAAGGTGCTCAAGGATGTGGCAAAGACCCTTGGCGATGACTTTGATGTGGAAATCGTAGAGCTGCATCACAACAAGAAGAAGGACTCCCCCTCCGGAACCGCCGTCCGCATGGGAGAAGTCGTGGCTGAAGCGCTCGGTCGTGATTACAACAAGGTTGCCAATTATCATCGGGAAGGGATCTGTGGCGAGCGCACCAAAGAAGAAATCGGCATGCAGACCGTGCGTGGAGGCGATATCGTCGGCGAGCACACCGTATACTTTATCGGCATGGGTGAACGGATCGAAATCTCTCACCGTGCCATGACCCGCGACATGTTCTCCCGTGGCTCGGTCCGTGCCGCCAAGTGGGTGGTCGGTAAAACACCGGGACTGTATGATATGCAGGATGTGCTTGGTTTACGTTAGACGAGAAATTTAACTGCAATAGCACGCGGATTTGAGCGGATGCGGCGGATCAGCGCGGATTTGGTTGAATCCGTGAAAATCCGCCTGAATCAGACATGATCCGCGTTCCATTGCGGTTGATTGTGTCTGCCGCTTGTGTGCGGCATTTCCTTTATTAAATAAACGATAAGGAGATTCACCGAAGATGGCAAAGATCAATGATAATTATTTGAAGTTGAAAGCTGGATACCTCTTTCCGGAGATTGGTCGCCGTGTGCGGGAATTCACAGCTGCCAACCCGGATGCCAAGGTCATACGCCTCGGCATTGGTGACGTTACACGCCCACTGGCTCCTGCTGTATTGAAAGCTTTTCATGCCGCTGTAGATGATCTATCCACCACTGACAAGTTCGCCGGCTACGGTCCGGAGCAGGGGTATGACTGGCTGATTAACGCCATTATAGAGAAATCGTACAAGCCGCTTGGAGTTTCTCTCAATACCGAGGAAATCTTCATCTCTGACGGATCCAAGTGCGATTGTGCCAACATCCTTGACATCTTTGCCATGGACAACGTCGTCGCCATCGGCGACCCGGTCTATCCGGTATACAATGATACAAACGTCATGATCGGTCGTACTGGTGATGCTGATGACAAGGGATATTACGAGAATATCGTTTATATGCCGTGCAACGAAGCAAACGGCTTCATCCCGGCGCTCCCGACCGGCAAGGTGGACATCATCTACCTCTGCTTTCCCAACAACCCGACCGGCACTGTTGCGAGCAGGACCGAGCTTAAAAAATGGGTCGACTATGCCCTGGTCAACGATGCAGTCATCTTCTTCGACGCCGCCTACGAGGCGTTTATAACCAATCCGGAGATTCCGCACTCCATCTACGAAATCGAAGGAGCCAAAAAGTGTGCCATCGAGTTCCGTTCCTTCAGTAAGACCGCTGGCTTCACCGGCGTCCGCTGCGGTCTCGTGGTCGTGCCGGAAGAGGTCATGGGGACCACCTCCACCGGTGAACGATACAGCTTCAACAAGCTCTGGCTGCGCCGTACAACCACCAAGTTCAACGGTGCTTCCTATCCGGTCCAGCGTGCCGCAGAGGCTGTATACTCCGACGAGGGGTGGAAGCAGACCAAGGAGATTATCGACTACTATATGGAAAATGCCCGCATCATCCGCGAAGGTTTGGCAGCTGTTGGCGTTACCTGTTACGGTGGAGTGGATGCACCTTACATCTGGCTCAAAACTCCTGGCGGCATGAGTTCTTGGGACTTTTTCGACAAGCTGTTGAAGGAGTGTAACGTGGTCGGTACGCCAGGCTCCGGCTTTGGTCCGAGCGGCGAAGGGTTCTTCCGGTTGTCGGCTTTCGGGCATCGCGAGAATGTGATTGAGGCGGTGGAGAGGATAAAGAAAAATTTGAAGTAGATGATTGTTGAAAAGGCGGCCAATCGGCCGCCTTTTTGATTATGGATTGCTCTACGCAGTTCGATTACAATTTTACATCCAGCTCATTCTTGTAAATCTGCTCGCGCAGCTGTTTTTTGCGAATTTGCACCAGGTCACCGCTACTGGTCTTCATTACGGCGCCCGGTTTACGGTGGGAGTTGTAGTTTTCCGGTGACATACTCTCGGAATATGCGCCTGTTCCGCCGATTACCACATAATCCCCGATTTCCGGCTCAACGATCATGACTGGCACAATGTTGCCGTCATTGTCCAACCGTACAGAGTCACCGCTTTCGCAGCAGCGCCCAACGATGCCGAACGATTTAAGCCCGGTTGTCGGCTTGCCGTCATATTCGCTGGAGAGGAGGGTGCCGTCCTGGCGAACGATGTAAATTGGGTGTTCGGAACCGTACAGTAGCGGGCGTGTCAGTAGCTCCATGCCGCCGTCCACGATCAGGAAATTCAACTCATTTGTCAGCTTTTTGTCGATGATTTTTGTGATGATATGTCCTGAATTTGCAACGACAAAGGTCCCCGGCTCAATTTCCATTTGCAGTTCACGACCTGTAGCCGCTTTGAACTCCTCGATTCGCTGTTTGGCATATAGACCAAGTCCGGTTATGTCTGCCTGCTTCTCACCCGGCATGCGTGCAACTTTTAACCCACCGCCGAAGCTGACGGTTACCGCATCCGGAAAATAGCTCTTTACAAAGCCAAGTTCGCGGTCGATATTCTGGCGCCATTTTTCCGGATCTCCCCCAGAACCGATGTGGACATGGACTTGAGTAAAGCGGAGTCCCATCTGGTCGGCCATTGCCTTGACTGTCGGGACGTCATTCAAATGTACACCAAAACATGAGTATTCACTGCCTGTGTCACGGGTGGCGCTTTCGCCACCGCCAGCTGCGCCCGGATGCACCCTCATGGAAAGGTCGATTTTATTTGTCTTGGCAAAGTCAGCAATCAGCTTGAACTGGGTGGTGGAGCAGACGTTATATTTAAGACCCGCCTTGATCATCTCTTCCAGCTCGGCACGCTCCGCCCCTGCGGCAACCTCCTGGGTGGTGAGCATCATGCGGCTGTAGGGGATCCCTGCTGCGTGGGCACGGGCTGCTTCATCCAGCGATGAGCAATCCAGATCAAGCCCTTTGTTTGTGACAACACGAAGAACCGTGCGATCAGAATTCGCTTTCATTGCGTAGCGCAGATGCAGACCGTAGGCATTTGGCATGTTAAGCAACTGCTGGCAGCTATTTTCTATGTATTCCTGGTCATGCAGATAAACCGGGGTTCCCCACTGTTGGGCAATTTTGGGTATTAGTGTTGTGTCCAGTTTTGTTGGACCAAACTTTTTCATTGTCATGCTTTCAACCTCTCAAAAATGATATGATTCCAATTCCCGTATAAGAAAGTTCTTTAATAAAACAGCTTCTCTTTTGAGCATTTTGACACGGATGGTTAAATATGCTGAATCGGTTTACTGTTCAGCACGTTGTTTCGCTTCTTCCTCTGCTGCAGCTTCGTTACACCGCTCCACCACATTTCGGAGCCAGGCAATCTCATCAGGGAAAAACTGCTTTGAGTAGTCGGTGCCAACATTCATTGCCAGATGTAGCGGCGCCATTGTGGTAGCTGCTATCACGTATCCGGGAACCCCTACCCATTTTGCATCTGTACCCGCCCACCCCTTCAGGCGTTCTTCGGTGTCAAAAAGCATCAGATAATCGTTTCCTTCGCATTCAATAATAAGAGGTAGAACCTCCCCTTTTTCAATGTTTGGTTCATTATCGGGTTCCTGCTTTTCAAGAGTAGGGACGCAAAAGGTTGTATTAAGAAAAGCGTCGTAAAATGTTGATTTGCGTTTGGCATCGTTCATATCTATTCGCAGTTGCTGTAGAGCGTGGTCGATGTCTGTCATGCTGTTGCTATTTTCTTGTGTGGTTACCATCGGCTGGTCACCTCGATCAGGTGATAACCAAACTGGGTCTTGACTGGACCTAATACTTTATTCAGCTCACCGGAAAAAACAACTTCATCAAACTCCTTCACCATCTGACCGGGGCGGAAAGCACCGAGATCGCCCCCCTGCTGGCGTGAAGGACAGGATGAATTATGTTTCGCAATTTCGGCAAAATCGGCGCCGGCTTCAATTTCGGTCTTGAGTTGTAGACAGCGCGCTTCCGTATCTACGAGGATGTGACGGGCAGTAGCAGGCATGATGACTCCTTTGAATGAAAACTTCCGCAAAGTTTTATGTACGGAGATATTTTAAATAAAAAATTTACGGCATATTATCTGAAATGCCACAATACAGCAATGAGCAAAAAACAGGAAATCGGTGATATTGTACATTTTTGATTCACAAACTTACTAGCAATGGGTATGTGCAGGGCGTTGACAAAAACAGTTCAGTCATGCAATAAATCAATCGTGTTAAGAAAAACCGCTTCCAGCAGTTGAGGCGGTTTTTTATTGGACACGATGTATAAAAATGCTTTGGAGAATCTCTGTGAATACCAGAAAAAAGCTGCTGAACAGAAACAAGACAATAGCTACAGGATTGATGATTGGGGGAGCCGTGCTTTTTGTGGTCGCCCGCCTCCAAAAGGAGCGAGGCGCCTGGGAGTGGGTTGCCGCTTTTGCTGAAGCGGCTATGGTTGGCGCTTTGGCAGACTGGTTTGCGGTGGTGGCTCTGTTCCGTCATCCTCTTGGGGTTCCAATCCCTCACACTGCAATTATCAAGAATAAGAAGGATGCCATTGCCGAAAACCTGGCTGAATTTATCCGTGATAAATTTCTTGCCAGCGATACGATTATTGCAAAGATGCGTGGGTATGATCCAGCAGGGCGCCTTTCTGCCTATCTTGTATCCAATGATAATGCCGATGCTCTGGCAGGGGGATTGGCACGCATTTCTGCCGACTCCCTCGATTTTATAAATGACGAGCGGGTGCAACAGCTATTGCGCGCTGTTCTTAACAACCGTATTGAAAGCTTTGACCTTTCATCTTCTGCGGGAACAATCATCGATACTTTGAGAAAAGATAACCGTCATCAGATTGTATTGGATGACCTGTTGCATCGTTTTGCCGGTTGGCTGGGGAGCGAGGAAGCTCAGGTCAGGCTGGCATCGGCTATCGAAGAGATGGCTGCCAAGGAATATCCGCTGCTGATGGCTTTTATCCCGAACAAGGATCATTTTGCCCGTGGGGCCGGGGAGAAGATTGTCAAACGGATTAATACCTTTATCCAGGAAGTTGATGCAGATTCCAACCACGATATTAGAGTCCGGTTCGATCGTGCTGTAACAGATTTCAGCAATCGTCTGAAATCAGATTCTGAACTGCGAAGCAAGGTGGAGGGGATCAAGCATGATGCCATTAACAACCAGGCCATATCTGAATATGCAAGAAATCTTGGCGTTGATCTGAAAAATTGGCTGACGGCAGATCTGTGTCGGCCGCAATCGGAGGTGCAGAGTAAAATAAGAGCGGCAGTTATGACTATCGGGATAACTCTTGGAAATAATCAGGGGCTTAAAGAGTCGCTGAATGAACATCTGGAAAAACTGGTGTTGCATTATGGGGATTCGCTACGCAGTGCCATTGCCGGTCATGTTTCCGGCACCATGAGGGAGTGGGAAAGTGATGATTATACCGAAGAAATCGAGTTGAGTATCGGCTCTGATCTGCAGTTTATCCGTATGAATGGAACAGTTGTGGGTGGGATAATCGGTCTTCTGTTACATGCTGTAGCAAAACTTCTGGCGTAGTAAATGAAAAATACCGTTAAATATACGTTGCTTACACATTCTAAAGAATTTGAAAAACGCTCAAATACAGGGAAGCTTGTGCTTGATGTTCTTGGGGAACTGGCAGAGCAGCTCTGCTGGGATCGTATGAATCCACCTGAACAGTTGCTAAAAGAAATTGACGATGGTGGTGTAGCGCTTGTATATCCCGGGCCGGTTATTGAAGGAAATGATGATTTATCTCGGATTAAGCAGTTTGTGCTGATTGACAGTACATGGCATGAGGCGCGCAAGATATACCAGAGGAGTCCCTATCTTCAAAAAGCTCGCAGAATATGCCTGACTCCTTCCGAGCCGTCCCGCTACAATTTGCGAAAAAATCAGAAGGAGTCGTGTTTGTGTACCGCTGAATGCGTTATTGAACTACTGCGAAAAACAGGCAACCAGGCTGAAGCTGATTGCCTGGAAGGGCGCTTTCTTTCTTTTATCCGACCGGTATCTGCGATTCATTGTGCAGGAAAATTGGGGTAACTGCATCTCTCTTTTCATACTAATTTCAAATCAAAGAGGGCATCAAGGCGGCGAGGACTGAGGCGACGAAGGCATACAAACCAGTATGTTGAGAAGCCAAAGACGAGCCAACAATGATGATGCTTTGATTTGGAATTAGTGTTACTTGCCGCAGCATTTTTTATATTTCATCCCGCTACCACAGGAGCAGGGATCATTGCGCCCAATTTTCTCTGAACGTATAGGTTTTGGTTTGACCATGGCTCCTTCTGTAAAATACCAGCTCCCATCTTTTTTCTCAAACTGACCGTTTTCATGATGTTCATGGGGGTTGTCTCCCTGTTTAAAACGGGCAATAAACTCAACTTCTCCTGTTGAGTCATTTTTGCCGCCATGTTTCGTCCCGCAAATTTCAAGCCCTTGCCAATCAGATTCCTCCGCCCATTTTTTTGTGCCGTCAGGATCATAATCGCTACGGTGTTCAGGATGGGTTGTTTCAAAAATGAAATCCATTGCAGCCGTTGTGTAAGCTGAATAACGGGCTCGCATAAGTTGTTCTGCAGTTTCGGCAGGAACGGCGCCTGAAATCAGAGGCTCGCAGCATTCTGAAAATGATTTATCGCTACCACAGGGACAGTTGACCATTATTACATCTCCTTTGTTAATAATATGGGGCGACAGTAGCATAAAAATCATCGTCCGGTCGACCTATAACCTTTTAATTTAAAATTCCTTCCGTTGCCGTCATGAATCTTTTGTGCTACAAATAACCGGACTTACAAAACAGCTTGAAACGAGGAAACAATGGAGATGAAGTTGCTGGACGGGAAAAAATGCGCAGAGCATCTTGTTGCTGATATTGCCCTGAAAGTTGAAGCGTATTGTGCATCCGGTCTACGGAAACCGCATATGACCGTTATCCTGGTGGGGAACCATGCCCCAAGTGAATCGTATGTCAAATCAAAGATACTTTTGTGTCATAAAGCCGGATTTGAAAGTGAGCTGATTCGTTTCCCTGAAGAGATATCCGAAGCAAAGCTGCTTGAAAAAATAGACTCCATTAACCGTGATTCAAACACAGACGGTGTCATTGTGCAGCTTCCTGTGCCAAAACATATTGATCAGCAAAGTATTATCAATGCCATCGCGCCGGAGAAAGACATAGATGGTTTTCATCCGACAAATTTTGGGAAAATGACCCTGGGTCAAAAAGCATTTCGACCTGCAACAGCGTATGGTATCTGTAAGCTTTTACAGTTCTATGACATACAGACAAAGGGGAAGCATTGCGTGGTAATAGGTCGATCCAATATTGTTGGAAAGCCGATTTCAATCATGTTGGCAAATGACTTTGATATAGGGAACGCCACGGTAACTCTCACGCATATAGAAACTCCACGGGAACTGTTGCTTGACGAAACCCGCAGGGCAGATATTGTTATTGTTGCTGTTGGAATTCCGGGATTTGTCACGGAAGATATGGTAAAAAAAGGTGTGGTGCTTATTGATGTCGGCATAAACAGGTTGGAAAACGGAAAAATCGTGGGGGATGTGGATTTTGAAAATGTTGCCCCGAAATGCTCGTGGATATCCCCTGTTCCAGGCGGAGTTGGACGCATGACTGTTGCCGCTCTTATGATTAATACGTTGATGGCATTTCAAAATAATTTTGACCTCCCATAAATAATTCTTGCAAATTTAGGTATTATCACATATAATTTTTTATTCACATGAAACGATGGCATGGTGTCCATCGTTTTTTATTGATCATCGCATTCTGCCCCCCCCTGCATTCAATTCCATTGAGAAATAAAGCAGACAGCCTGGCAGGCGAAGATTATCAGCTTGCCCATATCGCGCTGTCTCGCATTGCTGGGATCATCTGGTTGATCCTGCGGCTCGTGTGTGCTTTTTACATTACACCGCTCACAAAGGAATTTGCATGACATTTGAAGAACTGAACCTCTCCCCATCTGTTTTAACCGCTGTAACTGCCTGTGGCTACACCACTCCAACCCCGATTCAGGAGCAATCCATACCGGTCGTTATGTCAGGGCGCGACCTGATAGCGACAGCCCAGACCGGAACCGGTAAAACAGCCGCATTTATTCTTCCTGCCCTCGAACGCCTGACAGTAAAATCAACCATGCCTGGAAAAGGTCCAAGAGTTCTGGTCCTGGCTCCCACAAGGGAACTTGCCGGGCAGGTCATGGATGCTGCGCGCACATATGGACGCGGTCTCCGTCCTAAATGCGGAACACTGCTGGGCGGCATGCCTTATCGTGACCAACTTCGCCTTCTTTCTGCGCCTGTTGACATAATTGTGGCAACTCCCGGTCGACTGCTTGACCACCTTGAGCGTGGCAGTGTACGGCTTGATCGCCTGGAAATGCTGGTTCTTGATGAAGCGGATCGTATGCTTGATATGGGCTTTAGTGAAGATATGGAAAAAATCGTGGCGCGTACTCCTTCAAACCGTCAGACCCTTATGTTTACTGCAACCATGGAAAAATCAGTTCTGGTTCTTGCTCAAAAAATGCTCAATAATCCTCAACGTATTGAGCTTGCAGTACGCACAACGTCACACGCTCTTATCGAACAGAGACTTCATGTGACCGATAATCTGAATCACAAGAAAGAGCTGTTGCGTCATCTGGTAAGCGACGAAAATCTCAAGCGTGCCATCATCTTCTCCGCAACCAAGCGTGATGCGGATGAACTTGCTCGCGAATTGAGCAACAACGGTCTCCCGGCTGCGGCGTTGCATGGTGACATGAACCAGGTTGCCCGTAACAAAACCATTGAAAGAATGAGACGCGGTGCCATCAGGCTTCTGGTCGCGACTGATGTTGCTGCTCGCGGACTGGATGTAAACGGCATAAGCCATGTTATCAACTTTGACCTGCCACGCTTTGCAGAAGATTATGTGCATCGCATTGGTCGCACCGGACGTGCAGGAGCAAGCGGGATTGCCATCTCATTTGTTTCAAACTCGGAATTAAGCTACCTTGAGCGTATTGAGCGCTTTATAGGAAAACGTCTCCCTGAACAAAATGTTGAAGGTTTTGCGCCGCTTTCTGTGTTGCGTCGTGTTTCTGGTGGGGGTGGAAAAAGACCGGGATCGGCAAAACCGAGCCGGTTTGGTGCATCTGCAAACAAAGGAAAGAATTCGCCGACACAAAATCAGGGGAATAAAAAAACAAAATCAGGATTTGGGCGTTCTACTCGCCAAGGATCACAACAGCCGGTAATTGAATACCGCAGCCGTCGTAACCCGACAGCGTGATCAGCAAAACAAAGCAACTGAACTTTATTTTAAAAAAAGCTTGCATAATACGGGCTATTTTGATACTAAATCAGTTCTACAAAAGTTGCGCTTGTAGCTCAGCTGGATAGAGCAACGGACTACGAATCCGTAGGTCGGGCGTTCGAATCGCTCCAGGCGCACCAATAAAATCAAGGGCTTACAGACTTTTTCTGTAGGCCCTTTTTGTTACTGGGTAACATATGGGTAACAGCAGCGGGTTTCCGGGAGGGAATAAGCAATGATTCGCGACTACCCCGGCAAACACTCTTGCCAATCAATCATATTCCTTGTATATGCTTCACATGCCATTCATTGCCAAGCTCATCATCTCAAACCTGATAATTATTTCCTGTGTCCTTATCGGTAAAAAACTCTCTTCATTGGCTGGATTGATAGCCGCCATGCCGTTGACTACCTTGATTGTGCTGACATGGCAGTATTTTGATAATCCGCCTGAAAGCAAGAATCTGGTTAAATTCGTCGAAGACTCCATTACAGAAACGTCCTGTAATCAGTATTCAAGGCCGCTGCAAGTTTCTTGGCAATCTCTTTACCAATAGACCGCTTGCCCGTTTCCATCTCGCTAATGTGCCGCTGTGGGATGCCGGTAACATCTGCAAGCTGACGTTGTGTCATGTCTTCCCGATAACGCAATCCCTTGAGACTCACAGACGCTTGCGGCTGATCTCCAAAATGCTTTGAATAAAATTCATCAAGGGTAACGCTTTCGCTTGATGCTGGCTCGATCTTGGAAACATACCTCTTTATCCGCTCAACGTTGCCCGGATGTACCAGCAGTTTCAGTGAAACAAGCGCGTCATTAGTATGGTGCTTTTTCGTGTGTACCTGCATAAATCACCTCAACGGAAATTTGTTCTTTGTTTTCTGTCCAGACAGCAACATACGTTGGCTTTCCCTTTTTTAAGTGGCAATGGTGGCTGCCGTCTGACAACTTCCCATAGTTCGGCCAGTCACCACGGACGGAGCCGGATTGCCTGATGTTGTTCATCAATTCAAACAAAGCAGCAAGCGCCGCTTTTGGCAACTTTACCGCCTGTTTTTCTGCCTTCCTATGCAATGTTACTGTCCATGACATACATTCACCTTATACCTTTTTTTAGTATCAAGCAATATGTTTATTACGCCGCCCTTCGTTCATCAAGACTGATGACTTTGACCGGTTCCCTTGTCGCCTGTTTCAGCAGCCGACCTACACATTGCCAGCTGTTAGTGATTCAATCAGTCTGTCAGCTTGCTCTTCTCCAATAAGTACGAATGCAGTCATAATATACCTCACAGGCATTGACAGCATGCATCAGCAGAACAGAAGTATCGTCAAGAAAAATCTGCTCCACAATATAAGCACCTTGTTAATCCCGCATATATGCGGGTTTTTATTATGAACGATCAGGTGGCAGGTAGCAATGCTCCGGTACAGCTCGACCCCTCTCCGGCGGTGCAGCAGTAGCAATGATCTGAAAACAGGATTCTTTTACCGTTGATTTTCGTTGTTTTCAGGTCGTCTAATCATAGCTTGTTTATTTCCTTTGTTTGAATCTGTTGTACAGAGCAGGCAACAGGGCAAAAAAGCCGAGGAGCGCAAATGAAGCGAGCACTCTGGGTGACATAATGGCGGAGATGGTATCGATGCTTGCCAGGCTGGCGCCGGCATTGACATAAACAAAACCGGCCGGAATAATACCGAACATCGTGGCTAAAAAAAATGAGCGCAACGGTAGCCGGGTCAGACCAGCGGAAAGATTGATCAGGAAGAACGGAAATAGCGGTACAAAGCGGAGAAATAGCAAATAATTAATCCCCCGCTCCTCAAGTTCCCGGTTTATTCCTTCCAGCTTGCTGCCGAATTTCTTTACTACAATATCGCGGAGCAGGTAGCGGGTGAGTAGAAATGCCAGGGTAGCGCCAATGGTGGCGGCGTTGATAGCGTACACCGTCCCCATGATTGGACCGAAGATTGCTCCGGCGGCAATGGATAAAATTGAAGCTCCGGGGAGTGACATGGCTGTTTGAAAGATGTAGATAAGCATGAATGCCGCGACCATGGTGGTCGAGTGTTCGGCATAGTAATTCTTAAAGCTCTGGAGATTGGCTTTGAGTATATACAGGGTCAGGAATTGTTGCAGTCCGAAATAAAAAACCAACCCCACAATCAACGCTACACAAACTAGAATAACCGCTTTTCTGCTGTTCAGCATCTCTGTTTTGTTGCAAAACCGAGTGTAAGTCCTTTTACAAAATTGCGTAGCAACTGGTCGCCGCACTCTTTGTAATTTCTATGGCCGACGGCACGAAAAAGGGCAGATAACTCTGCTTTTGAAAGCGAAACTCCCGCTTTTTTAAACAGCTCCAGCATATCTATTTCCGTAAGCTCAAGGGCAATGCGGAGTTTTCTTAAAATAATATTGTTATTAAGAATCGGTTCCGGTTGAATCGAGTCCCCATTCTCTTCCTTTTTGGGTCCTCGCTTATGAACAATCAATCCATCCAGAAAAGCGCTTATTAGCGTGTTATCACACGGTTCAAACCCTTTGTCGTCTTCTTTTTTTAGGAATACAAGCACCCTGGTCGGTTTTATTTCATAGCCGGCAAGTGCGCATATTTCGGAGATGCTGCCGGCATTCAGGTTGAGGGCATAACGGAGTCTGCGGAGTAAGTCATTATTAGTCATGCATATTCCTTTGAATATGATTGTTGTATTTCAAATTTCAGTTTTCAATGGTGGGGGAGGGAAACTCCAAGTGAAACCTGCAGGTTACGCTATATGAGGATTTTGCTCTTACAGGTTGCGGCAAGCTGGAGATTTGTGGCGGCATAGTATAAAACAAGCTATATTTTTACAAGGGAAAATCAAGGAGAATTAAAACAGAAAAAATAGATAACGAAGCGGATAAAAAACTTGACATGGAGAATAAAGAAGCTTATCTCTATCTTTAGTAGATAAATAAAAAAGTTTATGTGAAAAAAACCATGGCAACATTAGAACGAAAGGAGCCAGACATGAGCAAAATATATTCGGACAACTCGCAATCGATTGGCAATACCCCGTTGGTAAAACTGAACCATATTGTCGGCAACGCAAAAGCAACAGTGCTTGCCAAAGTGGAGGGGCGCAACCCTGCCTACTCCGTAAAATGCCGTATCGGAGCAAATCTTATATGGGATGCCGAGAAACGCGGAGTGCTTAAACCTGGGGTTGAAATTATAGAGCCGACCTCCGGGAACACCGGCATCGCACTTGCTTATGTGGCGGCTGCCCGTGGATACAAACTGACACTAACCATGCCGGAAACCATGAGCGTTGAGCGGAGAAGAGTTCTTGCAGCCCTTGGCGCAAACCTGATACTGACCCCAGGCGCTGAAGGGATGAAGGGCGCCATTTCCCGTGCTGAAGAAATTGCCGCTGCCGAGCCGGAAAAATATTTTCTGCCACAACAGTTCAAAAATCCGGCAAATCCTGAAATCCATGAAAAAACCACTGGTCCCGAAATCTGGAATGACACCGATGGAGGGGTAGATGTTCTTGTGGCAGGAGTCGGCACCGGAGGCACAATCACCGGTATTTCCCGTTATATCAAAAACACGAAGGGGAAGAAGATAATCTCCGTCGCTGTAGAGCCAAAGGAAAGTCCTGTTATCAGCCAGAAGCTGGCAGGTCAGCCGATACAACCTGCTCCCCACAAAATTCAGGGAATTGGAGCCGGTTTTATCCCTGATACCCTCGACCTCTCAATAATTGATCGTGTGGAACAGGTAACCAGTGATGAAGCGATTGAATTTGCCAAACGTCTTGCAAAAGAAGAAGGTTTGCTGGTCGGTATCTCATGCGGCGCTGCAGTTGCAGCCGCTGTTCGACTTGCTCAACAGGATGAATTTGCCGGCAAGACGATTGTTGTGATATTGCCTGACGGAGCAGAGCGTTATCTTTCAACTGCTCTGTTTGAGGGGTTATAAAAGGATGACACAGCAAGCTCCGAATTATCGCCTGGATGGTGTTTATCCACAGCGTCAAAAAGGTTTTTTCATGCAGCGGGTAAAATTGCCCGCTGGAGTTCTGTCATCGGATCAGGCAACTGCTGTAGCGGATGTTGCAGAACGTTATGGACGCGGGATTATCCATTTGACAACTCGTGGCAGTATGGAGATTCATTGGCTTAAGGAAGAAGAACTTCCATCTGTCAAACGTGCTTTTGCCATGGCAGGGCTTACCTCACGCGGTGCTTGTGGCGGCGCGGTTCGAGGCATTACCTGTGCCAGCCAGGGGGGTGAACGGTTCCCTCTGCTTGAATCATTAGCACGTCGTCTTCAGCGTCATTTTACCGGCAACCCACGTTTTGAAGCGCTTCCGAAAAAGTTCAAAATCGGTATTGAGGCTGATTCCGCTTCCGGTCGTCATCTTATTCAGGATCTGGGGCTTCTGCTTTCAGGGGTGACGGAAGGTCAGCCACATTATGATGTATGGATTGCCGGCGGTCTTGGTCGTGAGCCGCATCCATCTTTTAGGCTGATTGCCGGAGCAGCTGAAAATAAAATTATTCCGATTATTGAGGCGGTTGTTTCAGTGTACGCAAAGCATGCACCCCCTCCAAAAAGGTTGAAGTTTCTGGCAAAAGAGTTTGGAGAGGATAAACTGCGAAACCTGATTGAGGCGGAACCGGTATTTGGAGAGACTCTACCCCTTTTTACAGCTCTGCCGGAGCAATTTGTAGTTGATTCTAGTAAAAATATGCGTCTTGAACTCCCTGTTTTTGCAGGTCAACTGACTGCTGCACAGCTTTCCGGTATTGCGGAGACCGCCAATCGCATTGCAGCCGGTGTTTTGATGGTAACTGCTGACCAGAATATTGCCATGCAGCTCCTTCCAGGGTTTGATCCGGCTACAGAGTATAAAAACGTGCGAGAAGCCGGGCTCTTTCCAGCTTCAGCAAACAGCGCGATTTTCCGTATCTGTCCCGGCAGCCATGAATGTTGTATGGGGCTGTCTGCCACCCGTGAGGTCGCCGGTGATATACTGAAATCCGTTGCTGAACATGGCACAAAACTGACCTGGGCAATTTCAGGATGTCCAAATTCCTGCACTCAACCGCAGTTGGCTGATGTTGGTATTATAACTTCAAAGCTGATTACAAATGAGGAGGGAGAGAAATCTCCACGTTTTGATCTGTACCATCGTCGTGATGCCGGTTTGGGAACAAAATTGCATGAAAACCTGACGCAAGATGAGATGATAAAGTTACTTGTGGCTGAACAATAACATTCTGTTTACTATGTTGAGTTGGTATAAAATCACTCCCCACTCTTCCTGGGTGCTGTAGCAGGTTTGGATATATCCATGAGCTTTTGAGCCAGTTTGTTGGCTCTTTCGCTCCCCTGTTCAGCGCGCTTGATGGCTGGGGATGATTTATGAAATTCGTCGAGGTGAGTTTGGGCAATGTATAGATTACTCATAATTCCGGTTAGTATGTTTTTGAAATCGTGTGCAATTCCTCCGGCAATCTGCTCAATATTTTCTGCCGAGTGAGCTTCCCAGTTGCATTCAACTCCCTGTTCCATATGCTTTTCGCAGTATTCCTTTCCATGGTACCATCCAAACAGTTCTTCTGCTGGCAGAGGTTTGCTGAACAGGTATCCCTGCAGTTCATGACACCCCCTGGCTGCAAGAAAATCAGCTTGCTCTCTGGTTTCAACTCCTTCTGCCACGACGGTCATACCGATGCCGTGTGACATGCCGAGCACTGAATCAACGATTGTTGTTGAAACGCTATCTCCAGGGAGATTCATGACAAATGAACGGTCAATTTTCAACTCATGAATCGGCATATCTTTGAGATAACTTAAAGATGAATAGCCAGTCCCAAAATCATCAATAGATAACTTGATTCCCAGATCAGTCAGTTCAGTTAGTGTTTCAATAACCCCTTTCATATCTTTGACAACGATACTTTCGGTCAGCTCAAGACAAAGTTTATCTGCTTCCATACCAGTTTTTTCCAGAACTCTGGAAACCAGTTCAGCAAGCTTCCCTGAATGAAACTGTATTGCCGAAATATTTACAGAAAGACGTATGCCACCCATTCCATGTTGACGCCACTCCATGTACTGACGGCAGGCAGTTTCCAATACCCATGCGCCCACATCTACAATCATCCCGGATTCTTCCAGAATCGGTATGAATATTACCGGCGAGACAATTTTGCCGCTATCTTTCGGCTGCCAGCGCAATAGAGCCTCCATGCCGACCATGCGTAGTGAAGATGCATCAACCTTTGGTTGGTAGAATATTTTAAATTCATCAAGCTCCAGTGCTTTTCTCAAACCTGATTCCATTGTAATCCTGTCCTGCACCTGCTCCCACAATTCGCGGGAATAAAAACAGTGGTAATTTTTACCGCTTATCTTTGCTTGCGAACGTGCAATGTCCGCATGTTGCAGAAGGGTGTCCATTGACTCACCATCTTGCGGGAATGCTGCAATTCCCATGTTGAAGCTGATATAAACATCATGCTCCATGATGATAGCCGGATTATCAAACAGGGCTTTCAGTAATTTGATATGTTGATTTACATCGTTACAATTTGCGGACATTACAGCGAACTGGTTTGTGCCGATTCGTGCAATTTTAGTCGATTCAGACATTATTGGGCGAAGGCGGTCAGCTATGTCCATAATCAAATGGTCGCCGTTCTCATGACCAAAGTTTTCATTGACCATGGTAACATTGTCAATTTCAAGGAGTATGACATAAAGATCACCGCTAAAAGAGCTGTTCATAATGAAGCTGCCGAACAATTCCCAAAGATGATTTCTTAATGGAAGCTTTGTCAGTGGATCAATTGTGCTTATTTCTGTAAGTTTCCTGTCCTGGCTCAATACTGCCTTTTGAAGACTTTCCTGATAAGCTCGTTCAGACTTGATAGCATTGACACGATCAAGCAGCTGATCCGTAACACGATCCAGTACCGAAAAATCAAGAATCGGCTTGGTTATATAATCCCATGCCCCATTTCTGAGGGTCTCAATGGCATACTCCACTGAACCGTTTCCGGAAATAACCACAACCGGAGTATCCGGTGATTTTTTTGCTATGGCTCTTACAACCGCAAGTCCGTCTACTTCCGGCATCATAAGATCGGTAAAAACTATGTCCGGATTATGTCGATCAAACAGCTCTATCCCCTCTTGTCCTCCTTCTGCCTGGTGAACCAGAAAACCAGAGTCTTCAAGATATGAAACAATACTTTTCCTCATATCAGCATCATCGTCTATTGTGAGCACGCTAAGGTTGTTATATCTGGTTGCCATGGTTTCTCCCCTCAAAGTTTGGACTGTGTCTTGTTCTATTGTTAGCATTGAGCGTGCCAAACAAATATATCCTTTAATATCAGCTTGTTACATAATTAATCCAGATTACACCCTTAAGAAAAACATCTCACTCCAGCTCAACGACAACTATTATGCATAATAATTACAAGGTGTTGCACGATGTTGCATAAATCCCGTCTGGCGATAATTTTCCCAAGGGTTTATTAGTGAAGACAAAAAAATACCCTGCATACGATGCGGGGTAATGTATTTCTTTTCTATATATGATGGCTTCAGGAAGGTATCGGCAATCTGATGGTAAAACATGCTCCACCCCCAGGCGAAGAGGAAGCAGTAATTTCACCACCATGATTTTTTGTTATTATTGTATAGGAGACTGATAAGCCTAAACCAGTCCCGAGACCAACATCCTTTGTAGTGAAAAATGGATCAAATATTTTATTCAGCACATCTTCATTCATACCAGGACCATTGTCGCTTATTTGGACAACTGCGTAGTACTTCTCCTGAAAGGTTTTGATTATGACTGTCGGGTTTTTAACATTCGCATCAAACATCGCCTGGGCGGCATTTTTTAGCAGGTTGATGTAAACCTGCTGAATTTCTGTCACAGAGATGGGAATTGCTGGAAGGGTCTCATCCATATCTCTCATGATGGCAATATGCTTGAAATCATATTTCTTTTTAAGGTCATAATCATTGGAAGCGAGTTTAATAGCCTGCTCAATAACCTCATTCAGGTTTACTAACTGATGTGAAGCATCGCTCTGACGACTGAACTGCAGCATATTTGAAATGATACTTGAAGCACGTTTGACGGCGGTGCGCATACTGGAAATGTAGTTTTTAATATCGCGGCGTTCCATGTAGATTCTGACCTTTTCAAGATCAAGATCAAGTTCATCGGCAACAGTACAGTTTGCAGGGAGTGTGGCAGAAAAACGGCGTTCAAGATTCTGCAGATCCTGGGCGATAATTCCGAGTGGATTGTTCACCTCATGCGCCATCCCTGGTTAGCGTATCATTCTTTCTGTAAATTGATAAAAGCCTGACAAAAAGACAGGTCAAGTTTATTCTCTTCTTTTGGTGAATCGCCAAACCCAACCAGAGAGGAGAAGAAATCATGACCTGTC
>Ga0172367_10003997_pt1 | contig 18651 bp, 14 predicted proteins | sample Lak10m_FD_114542 | JGI IMG/M metagenome (GOLD analysis project Ga0172367, IMG submission 114542) | Freshwater microbial communities from Kabuno Bay, South-Kivu, Congo - kab_022012_10m | ecosystem: Environmental > Aquatic > Freshwater > Lake | place: Democratic Republic of the Congo: South-Kivu...
AAGAGAGTGGATTCATACGTTGCTTCCCCTTCCAAATCTCAAAATGCAAAAATTCCCCATCCACGGATTGAGTCGTCCGACCAATCAATCCACCTGCATCTATGGATTGTCCTTTTTTCACTGCAATCGAAGATAAATTTGCATATACTGTGCGATAAGAATTCCCATGATCCACAATTACCATGGAATTATATCCGGGAAGCCAATGTACAAGCGAGACGGTACCGGGAGCCGAACAAATCGCCGAACTACCCGATGAGCAGGCAATATCTAGTCCGGGATTATCCATCACAGTATTCGTGACTGCATTTTTGTATTGACCAAATCCACGGAGTATTTTCTTTCCTGCAGATGGCCATTGAAATCCACCGGAAAATGATGCTGAAAGTGCTTTTACCCGTGTATTGTCATTGCGATTCTGCTTGGACTCTTGCACGGCAACATATTGCTCTTCGGACTTCTCTGTTTTTTTCTTGATTGGGACATCTTCTTTTTTTGTTTCAGAAGCAATGGTTCTCGGCTTGACCACTTCTTTGACTTTTGATTCGATCTTCACTTCTTTTTTGACCTTGTCATTTCGTACCATTGTTGAAATGAGTCCGGCTAATTGTTTTGCACTTTGTTCTTTTTTCTCAATGTCTTTCAGCATTTCTTCTTTGCTCGATCGAACATTTGCAAGTTTCTTCTTTTGCTCTACAATCAGACTACGAATATTCTGTTGTTCATATTCGGATTCTTTCAGCAAACGCTCTTGTCTTGATGAATATTTGGAAATCAATGCTTGTTGAGAATTCAATTCTCCTTGCAATGATTGCATCTCTTTCAGTTGTAGTGATAATTTAGTGTGCATTTGTCGCAGGTATGAAGGCAATCGTGAAATTTTTGACGATTCCACCATATTGGTCGTACCGGTCAGCATATCATTGGAGAGTACGATATCCGGCGCATGCTTTTGCATCAATGTTTGATATTTCTTTGCAATTCGTGCATATGCCATTTTGGCCAGGTTTAATTTGCCCTTGATCGTGTATTCATTTTGTCGAATAGTTTCCAGAGAATCATGTAAATCACGAACCTCATCTTTGATTTTGCCAACTTGTTCTTTGACCATCAATTGTTGTTTTTTCGTGCGAGCCAATCCTTTTAAAGCATTTTTTTCTTCCAGTTCCAATTCCCCTACCTTCTGCTTGGCCTTTTCAATGTCCTTCTTGATTGCATTCAATGAATGCTCATTTCTAGACGACGCGATACTTTTCTTCTTCCCTTTGGACTTCTGAACTTTGGCATGAGCAGTCTTTTTCTTGTGCGCTTTCTTTTGAGAAGCACCGAGCATTGGTCCATTCATTGATACGAAGCAAAATGCCATCAAAAGAATGGGTATCAATGTGAGAATCCTATTAAAATTCCTCGGTTTTGACACGCTCAATCATTGCTCCTAATTGACCAAATTTTTTCTCGATTTCTTCATAACCACGATCAATATGATAGACCCGTAAGACTTCGCTTCTTCCTTCAGCAATCAATGCTGAAATGAGCAGCGAAGCGCTGGCACGAAGATCCGATGACATCACCGTTGCGCCTGTCAGATGATTTCCGCCAAAGACAATCGCAGAATTCTCAGCCATTTCGATATGTGCCCCCAATCTTTGCAATTCGGGCACATGATGGAATCTTGTATGATAAATCGTATCCGTTATTCTACTTGCTCCATTCGCACATAGCATGAATGCAATCCATTGCGCTTGCACATCAGTGGGAAATCCGGGATAGACCGCAGTTGTCACGTCTGTTGCCTTTGGAGCTTCATCCATTTGTACGCGAATGCGATTCTCCTGAATATCCAATTGCACACCCGCTTCTTCCATCTTTGCAAGAACGGCATCCAAATGTCCGGGATAGACATTCTCAACCAAGACATCACCACGAGACATTGCGGCGGCTATCAGAAATGTCGCCGCCTCTATTCTGTCAGGTATATTTTCAAATTCCACGGGATGCAATGTTTCAACACCTTCAATGGTCAAAGTGGTAGTACCAATTCCATCGATCTTTGCTCCCATCTTTACGAGCATTTCCGCGAGGGCCGTTACTTCCGGCTCCATCGCAGCATTGGTCATGATTGTGATGCCTTTCGCCTTCACTGCGGCGGTTAAGACATTCTCAGTGGCCCCTACACTTGATATATCAAAATGAATGCGATTTCCTTTCAATTCCTTTGCCACTGCATGGATATATCCATTTTCAATGGTGATTTCCGCACCCAATTTTTCAAAACCCTTGAGATGCAAATCAACGGGGCGTGGTCCAAATGCACAGCCACCGGGAAGCGATACTCTGGCCTCACCGAAGCGTGCAAGCAATGGACCCAATACATTGATGGATGCACGCATCTGCTTCACATGCTCATACGGAGCTTCAAATGAATTCACTCCGGAAGAATCTATCATGAGATTCTCACCTTCGAATATGCAATGCGCTCCCATTGCCTCGAGGAGTCGAGACACGGTTTTAACATCTTTGATATTGGGAGTATTTGTGATGAGATTCTTCCCGGGAGCGAGTAATGTCGCCGGGATCAATGCCAATGCCGCATTTTTGGCACCGGAAATTCTGACAGAGCCCTCGAGGCGCTGTCCACCATGAATGATTAATTTGTCCATATTTCTCTCTATGCTGCAAAAGGGAGTCTGTTCTTCAAACTCCGATGGAGGGCTCACAAAAGTACGATAATCACACCATAGGCACAAATCAAGAAAGTACATCGCTTCCTCATCGAATTTACGTATTTTTGCACCCCGTGTATTTTGTATGAAATTTACTATCCAATTACAACTTCATGTATTGCTCTTGTCAATGAACTCAAATGGCGAAATAACTTCAAAAACGGTAAAAAAAATAGCCGAACTCTCCCGTTTGAGCTTGAATGATGCCGAAATTGATGCTTTTACGCATGAATTTGCCACAATAGTTCAGGCGATAGATGCAATCAATACATTGGAATTGGATGGAGTAGAGCCAATGTCTCATGTTCTTGATCTTCCCAATGTGTTTCGCGAGGATAATCCGAGTGAATCCTTGAGTGTGAAACAAGCGCTCGAAAATGCTCCAAAGAAAAATGAAACATTTTTTAAAGTTCCGAAAGTGATGGAATAATAACGGTTTATACAATAGAGACCGATCCAAATCGTATTGACCACACTTTCATATACTTGCGAATCATCGCAATTTTCAGGTGCTGCGAATGAGAATTACGAAACAATATACCAATCGAGAAAGCCAGTCACTCGACAAATATCTTCAGGAAATCGGAAGGGTTGAACTTCTGACGGGAGATGATGAAATTGATCTCGCGAAATTGATCAAAAAGGGCGGATTCGATGGAGAACTTGCACTTGAGCGTTTGGTGAAAGCCAATCTTCGCTTTGTGGTGTCAGTTGCAAAACAATATCAAAATCAGGGCTTATCACTCGGCGATCTCATCAATGAAGGAAATCTTGGATTGATCAAAGCTGCAAAACGCTTCGATGAAACTCGCGGATTCAAATTCATTTCCTATGCCGTATGGTGGATCAGGCAATCCATTCTTCAAGCTCTCGCAGAACAATCCCGTATCGTCCGCCTCCCGCTCAATCGCGTGGGTGCATTGAATAAAATCGGTAAGAAATTCAGTGAACTTGAACAAGCATTCGAGCGTGAACCAACTGCCTCGGAACTTGCTGAACAATTGGACATGAGCGTTGCAGAGATTTCGGAAACAATCAAAATTTCCGGAAGACATCTCTCGGTGGATGCTCCATTCGTGCAAGGTGAGGATAATCGTTTGCTCGATATTCTTCCCAATGATTTGCAACCACCACCGGATTCCGAATTGATGCGTGAGTCTTTGCGCGTGGAAGTTCAACAAGTATTGACCACACTTTCACAAAGAGAAGCAGAAGTCATCAAATTGTATTTTGGACTCGAAGGTGTAACGCTCACTTTGGAAGAAATCGGTGAGAAATTCAATCTTACACGCGAACGCGTGAGACAAATCAAAGAAAAGGCAATACGCAGATTGCGACATGCCTCTCGGTCAAAAGCACTCAGATCCTATCTTGGATAAATCAAAGCCCGAAGCAATTCGGGCTTTTTTTATCGGTGCTTTCTACGACAAATGAGCAATTCGGTTGTGGGACTTTCCTTGAAAAACGATATCAAGAATAATTCAGGGAAATACAATACAGAAGCATAGATCATCCCCATGATTTCACTCTTGCGAACGGGATACATCAAGAGATTCCAGACTTTTCCAAATAGATCAGACTTCATGTCAATCGGATATCCCATCAGATAAAACATCGGCTTGCGCTCTAACACTTCAAATCCTGCAGTATTCAATAGAGCATATACATCTTCCTTGGACCGATGCACGATATGTCGTTCACGCTTGGTGCCATGTCTTGGCACATTATCTGAATACAAAAGAATCCCATCATCCTTCATGATTCTCCCAAGCTCATGTAAGGCACTCGCATATTTTTGATCATCCGTGACATGAAATAAGACATCAAAAATGGAGATCACATCCTGCGATTGATCCGGAATCACGCTCATTGAATCAGCATTCGTGATATCGGCATGATAAATCGAAAGATGCGGAAAACGCCGAGCACAGAATTCCACCGAAGCTTCCGTGAAATCAAGTCCGGAGAGAGATTTAGGACTCAGTCTATTCCACAAATTCAGATAAAATCCCGTTCCACTTCCACAATCAAGAATAGACTGTTCAGAGATATCCGGTAGATATTGCTGTTGAACAGCATTGAACACATGTCTTCTGATTGCATATAAAGCCCGATTGAATGCCTTGCCATAAGCAAGATGTCCAACTCTGTGCAAGCCGATATCTTTTGTCAATCTCTCTTCCCAATAGACATTTGGATTGAAATCTGACATGTTACACTCCATAAAAAAAGGCCAAGGAATATTCCCTTGACCTTTGAAAATCTTCGATACTCTTATCAACCCATGGCTGCTTTGCGAAGCTTGGAATGCTTTGCGCCATAAGCAAAGTACAAAACAAAACCGATTGCCATCCAGATGATGAGACGAAGCCATGTATCCGATGGCAATGAATACATCATATAGAAACATGTCGCAATGCCAAGAGCAGGAACCCAAGGCACAAGCGGAGTCTTAAATGCACGAGGAACATTTGGATGTGTTCTACGCATTACGATAATTCCAAAAGAAACCAAAATGAATGCGAAGAGCGTACCGATACTTGTCATCTCACCCACAACCGTCACCGGCACAAATGCTGCGAAAAGGGATACAAATACCATGAAAAACAGATTTGATTTATACGGTGTGAGAAATCTTGGATGCACAGCGGCAAAAAGACCCGGCAATAAACCATCCTTACTCATCGAGAAAAATACACGGGATTGACCAAGCAACATCACCAAAATCACGGAAGAATATCCCGCAAGAATCGCAACGATAATCGCCGTTTGAAGCCATGTATAAGGAGTCTTCATGATGGCCAAAGCAACAGGTGCTGCCTCTCCGGCGAAGTTTTTGTAATTTTCAAGACCTGTCATCACATGTGCAAATAACACATAGAGAATTGTACAAATCAAAAGTGATCCCAAAATACCAATCGGCATATCTCTCTGTGGATTCTTCGCTTCTTGGGCTGCCGTTGAAACAGCATCAAAACCAATGAATGCAAAAAACACAACTGCTGCACCGGTCACAATTCCTGTCCAACCAAAATGCTGATAGACACCGGTATTCTCAGGAATATATGGCGTATAATTCGCGGGGTCGATATATGCCCAACCGAGACCGATAAATACCAAAACAACGGCAACTTTCAGAAAGACAACAATTGCATTCATTTTCGCTGATTCTTCGGTACCGCGAATCAAAAGCAATGACATCATCACTGTAATAAAAACCGCGGGAAGATTGATAATGCCGGTAACAGCCAATCCATCCGGACCTATATAAGGGGGATCCCAAGGTGACATCACAAATTGATGTGGAAGACCAACCTCAAAAATACCAAGTAATTTGACGAGATATCGAGACCAACTGATGGCTACTGTGGCCGCTCCCACAGCATATTCCAATACCAAATCCCAACCGATGGTCCATGCGAGCAATTCGCCCATTGTTGCATATGAATATGTATAAGCAGAGCCCGCAATCGGAATCATCGAAGCAAATTCAGCATAGCAGAGTCCGGCAAAAGCACATCCCACAGCCGCAACCATGAAGGATATCGTAACTGCAGGACCCGCATTATTAGCGGCTGCAATGCCAGTCAGTGAAAAAAGTCCGGCTCCGATAATTGCTCCAATGCCAAGCAATACCAAACTCAGCGGACCCAAAGTGCGTTTGAGTGTTTGGCCCTCGCCTTCACCACTTGCCTCTTTCTGCAATTGCTCTAAAGGTTTTGTCAAAAACAAAGGATTCGAAGAAGCCATATTGAGGTCCATGATTGTAAAACATCTTCAGTAAAATCAGCCAATAATTGGCTTTGTGTGCGCAAAAATAGGAAGAGCCAAGGTTTCAACAATCGACTTTCCCATCTTTTCTATTTTCAACTCCTATCTTTTCCACATTGGTATTTCTGCTTGGTATTCCGAGCATACAATGGTATTTTTGCAATCCATGATTGACCTCCATAGATCATTCATGTTTCCGGTCTCGTCGCCTAGTGGCTGGGCAGGGCTCTGCAAAAGCCCCTACAGCGGTTCGAATCCGCTCGAGACCTCAAAGATTCAGGGAAATCCCTATACTTTCTCACAATTTGGATGGTTTATGGCAACCACAGCCGATTTACGAGTTGGAGCTTTTTTGAAATACAATGGCGAATTATGTCAAGTATTGGAAAGCGAGCACCGTACTCCCGGAAATCTTCGTGCATTTTATCAAGTGAAACTCCGTGTGCTTCGCAATGGAAAATTGCTTGAGAATCGCTATCGTTCCGGTGAAACCATTGAATTCGTGAGAGTTGAGCGCAATGACTTTCAATATTTATATCGCGATGGCGAATCCTATGTGTTCATGGATGTCAATACCTATGATCAAATTCCAGTTGATGCCAATATTGTTGGTAATGCCGCAAAATTGATGAAAGAAAATCAAGAGGTACAATTGACATCTGATGAAACAACTGTTTTATCAGTTGAATTGCCTCCGCATGTGCATTTGCGCGTGACACAAACCGAACCCGGCGTGCGAGGCGATACTGCAACGAATGTGCTGAAGCCCGCAACCGTTGAAACAGGTGCAATCATACAAGTTCCCATTTTCGTGAATGAAGGCGATATGCTTCGCATTGATACAAGAAATGGCGAATATGTTGAACGCGTAAAAGAATAATCATCAGACACTTCCCAAGAAGCGTGTCTGCTGATATGTTCAGTGACACGCTTTTTCATTATCTATGGAGATCACATGGATTTACAATACTTGAAAGAATTATTGGCAATTTTTGATGCCAGTTCAGCCACCGAACTCATGATTGAGGAAGAAGGCGCTTCGATATCCGTATCAAAGCGTGGTCCGGATCAAGTTGTTACTCAAGTGGCAGCACCCGTCGCACATGCACATGTTCCGGCACATGGTGTGGACACACAACCAGCACCTGCACAAGCGATGCCTGCAAGTGCGCCTGTGGCCGATGAAAACACTCATACGATTCTTTCCCCAATAGTTGGCACATTCTATGGTTCACCATCTCCTGATGCACCTGCATTCGTGCAAGTTGGATCACGCGTGAGTGCGGGTCAAACACTCTGCATCGTTGAAGCGATGAAACTCATGAATGAAATTGAAAGCGATGTTTCAGGCACCATTGTGAGCATTCTTGCAAATAATGCCCAGCCGGTTGAGTATAATCAACCTTTGTTCATTGTCAAGCCTGATTAAGCATTCCATTCATTGGGAATGTATTCTTCCACGATACACTCCGAAATCATGATACAAAAAGTCTTAATAGCCAATCGCGGCGAAATTGCATTGCGTGTCATTCGCGCATGTAAAGAATTGGGCATCAAAACGGTTGCTGTGTATTCCGTTGCCGATAAGACATCGCTCCATGTTCGATTCGCCGATGAAGCAGTCTGCATTGGTCCAGCATCAGGACGCGAAAGCTATCTCCACATTCCCGCCATCATCACCGCAGCACAAATTACAGGAGCCGATGCCATTCATCCGGGCTATGGTTTCCTAGCCGAGAATGACACCTTCGCAGAGATTTGCGCCGAAATCGGCATCACCTTTATCGGTCCAAGCGCACATGCGATACGCAATATGGGTAATAAGTCTGTGGCTAAAGACACCATGAAAGCCGCCGGCGTACCCGTCATTCCGGGATCTGCAGGCATTGTTGAAACCGTTGAAGAAGCCAGGGAAATTGCCGATGCAATGGGATATCCCGTAATGATCAAGGCAACTGCAGGTGGCGGTGGAAAAGGCATGCGATATGTGCCAAATTCCGATGAACTCGAGAATCTCTATATCATGGCTCGCAATGAGGCGCAATCAGCATTCAATAATCCTGATGTGTATATTGAGAAATTCATTGAGGAACCTAGACATATCGAGTTTCAGGTGTTTGCAGACAGATTCGGCAATGCGGTGCATCTCAATGAGCGCGAATGTTCGATTCAACGCAGACATCAGAAATTGATTGAGGAAACTCCTTCACCGATCATGACCGAAGAACTTCGTAAGGAAATGGGTGATGCCGCCGTGAAAGCAGCATTGGCCGTGAATTATGAAGGCGCGGGAACGATTGAATTTTTGGTTGATAAACATAAGAAATTCTATTTCATGGAAATGAATACGCGTATTCAGGTGGAGCATCCCGTGACCGAAGCATCACTCGGCATTGATCTTGTGAAAGAACAATTGCTTGTGGCTTCGGGCGAGAAGCTCGGACTTGTGCAAACAGCGCCAAAATTTCATTCCATTGAATGTCGTATCAATGCGGAAGACCCATTCCATGATTTCAGGCCTTCACCGGGTGTCTTGAAGACCGTAAACTTCCCGGGTGGACATGGAGTGCGGGTAGATTCGCATATGTATCAAGGATATGCCATTCCGCCCTATTATGATTCACTTCTTGCCAAGCTTATCACCTTTGCGCCAACTCGCAGAGAGGCCATAGCCAAGATGAAAAGAGCACTTGAAGAATTCATCATTGAAGGCGTGCATACCACGATTCCTTTTCATCGTGCGATGATGGATAATAAAGATTTCATTGCCGGTGATTTTGACACGAAATATCTCGATACCAAAGGTTGGCAATAATACTAAACGATATCTAAAGGATTGATCATGAATTTCCCCGCAGAACTCAAGTACACCAAAGATCATGAATGGATCAAAGTAGAAGGCAATATCGGCACCGTTGGCGTGACAGATCATGCACAAGGCGAGCTAGGCGATGTTGTATATTTGGATTTTAATGATAATGCCACAGTATCTTCCGGTGATACATTCGGTACAGTTGAAGCCGTAAAAACAGTTGCTGATTTATATGCTCCTGTCAGCGGTACCATCATCGAATGCAATACTGCATTGAATGATGGACCCGAGCAAGTGAATCAAGACCCCTATGGAGCAGGTTGGCTCATGAAAATCGAGCTTTCCGATTCTTCTGAACTTGATGGCTTGATGGATGCAGATGCCTATCGCGCGCTTATAGGCGCCTAAATCACGAGTTAACTCGTGATTTAAAGAAGAAGATCCAGAACCCCAACCGGGAGTTAATCTTTCCCTACTCCACTACTTTAGTCGTGGCTTTTCTCTCCCTAAGCCCGCTCCCAGATTAATAATAAAAAAAAACCCGCAATCATCACGATCGCGGGTTCTTTTTTACTATCTATCTCTTTACCAAAGTATTATCTACCACGAATCAACCAATAGACAGCGATATTCTCCGGACGGGTTTCAGCACCACCGGCATTGTTAGTTGTAAAACCATGACTATGACTACTACCAGTAGAACCTGTTGTACGAGATAATTCCTGCAAAGAATTGTCATTGTCGTGTCCCTGAAGACCCTGCAAATTATTTACCCCTCCTGGAGTATTTTCAGAAAGCCAAACATCATCATAATCGTGAGTATGAGCCCCATCAGTATCTGTTGAGCCAGTATGACTATGCGACTGAATCTGATTCGGTTGATAGCTTCGCACACCAGTTGTACTCTCGCCACCTGTTCTAGATCCTGCATCATCATCATATCCTCTACCTTCATCCAAACCGCGCAAGAAATTACCGCGAAGATCTGGAAGATTGGAACTATTGCCGAGTACATTTTTCAAGACTGTTTTTTCATCTGCTGACAATGCAGTGAGATCATCAATACTCTGACCTGCACACTTAAACCAGCCATTGGCTTCCATGCCTGCAATATTTCCACTATTTCCTAAGTATGCAATAACAGATCCAATGGGGAATGCGCTTCCACTACCCGCAGGAGCAAGAGCATATTCTCTTTCAAAGATGACTGATGTATAGTTGTTTTCAGAAATTTTAGCTTTGACTTTATAATTGTATCTACTTTCAATAATAGCATTTCTTGTTAAATCTATTGAAAATTGTCCATCTGTAGCATTGTAATTAATGTTATTGATATTTGTATCGATAGTTACAATAGCCACTTCAGGATTTTCCAGGCGCGTTACTTCGAAGCGCAAAGTTTGACCACTTTTCGCATATGGTTCATACTTTGTGGTTGTTACAGCTTCACTAGGAATGGTACTAATTACATTTCCATCACAATCTGTAACTGTTATTGCAGCTGTATTTGTAGTACTTGTAACTTCTTTACTTAATGTACCGGATACTGCCAATGTACCAGCATAGAGTGACAGAGTAGATATTCCTGTCAATAATGCCAATGTTAATGTTAAAAATATATGTCTCATGATATTTCTTTGATTAGTTGAAAAAGTATGATCACTCATCAATTCAATTCTTAGGCTTGCTTGCTTGCTCTTTCGTTTGAGCTTCTAATGCACTTTTATTCAGCATGCGATTGATATTTTGCAACATTAACTCTCTATACTTTGGATCTCTTTCCATGCGAGAATAAAATGGATCTGTTTCCGGATCGCCACCTGCATCGATGAATTTTTGACGAGCTTCCAAATATCCTCTTTCAACTTCTTGTTGTGGTATGATTTGCACATCCATTTGATTGGGCACTTGCTGTTCAGAAGCTATACCATCTTGTCTTTCAAGGCTTTTCAATTTTCTTGCGCTCACAACCTTTGGCTGATCAAAATCAAGTCCTTTGAAGAGTTCGATCAATGTACCATTTGATTCTAAACCACGAACTTCTTTATAGGTCGGCATCACAGTGATGAGTGCATTATTGATATTCTTGATTTCTTCTTGCATTTTGTCAATTTCTTTTTCCATGATGACAATGTGATTTGTTTGTTCTTCAATCACTTGTGCAGTTGTTTTATGATTCATACCAACTGCAACATTGATCACATTGAAACCTGCTGGAGAATTACCTGCACTCCATGCTACACCAACGACTCTACGATATTCATAGGGAGACAAATCTTTTGGTTTGCGAGCAATACCGAGACCATCATTCTTACCACTTGGCAAGATATAATCACCTAAGTCAACTTTACCCATTACTCTTACAGGTACCTGACCCATGAATGCAACTTTTTCATATTCTTTTTCTCTGCCTTCTTCAGGAGTATTACCAAGAACAATAGGCTTTGTGGAGATAACCATACAATGATCTGCATTAGTCGTATTCTTGGAAATCTTTCCGTCTTTAATACCTACGATATCTGAAGCAACAAATTTTTCACCGGGCAATGTTTTTGGCAACCATTCTGCATAGTCAGCTGCACCGGATTCATAGGTTACACCTTGATTCGAGTAGCGATTACATGCCCAATTAGTTCTCAAATCCTTTGCATCTTTTACACCTTGATTAGCTTCCGTGAAGTTTAATGTGTATTGAACTACATCAAGTGCCATTCTTGCAATAGTAGCAACTTTAGCCACAGCAACCGCGATACCTGTTCCACCCAATGCGGTACATGGAATAGAGAATAATCCCCATCCGCAAGCAAAACGGCCACCAACATCGGCCCATGCAACACCAACTTCAACGGCTTCAGCAACTGTCTTTGCTATACCGATTGCCAAATCTCTTGTTGCGACATCTTTTGTACCCTCAGCTCCTTCAACTACATAATTATATAATGCCAATTCTCTTTGATAACTATCACTTGTGGACCATCCGTCCGAAGTAGTTGTAGGATTGTTCTTAGCAGCAATTGGAACAACCTGGCCTTCAATTCTACCTACTGTTTGTCCTGCAGAATTTGTAAAGCGTACGAAGTCATTTGCATTGGTAGGTGCTGCCTGACTGGACATCACAATGTTAATACCATTACCGGCAGCATTAGTATTAGTAAATGTTGCAGTGAATTGATTTGCAGCAGCTGCAGATGCATCACCATCACCGGTGAAGTAAAAACCTTCAGAATACTTAGCATGGAATTCATTTGCAGGAGCATTTGCGCTATTACCAAGAGCCATCGCATTTGATGCTGCGGTATTATTATAACCAATTGCCACACCTTGTGTACCGGTAACTTGATTTGAATTACCAATCGCCACACCATATGTAGCTGCTACACCTGCAGAAATTTGGTTTGAATTACCGATTGCCACACCATAGGAAGCACCACTACCAATTGTATTACTATTTCCTGAAGCAGTTGAATAATCAGCTGAAACAGTATTATTTCTACCACCTGCAATAGTGGAATATTGAGCACTATTGGTGATATCATTATTCATACCACCACCAACAGTTCCATGGCTTCCGGTGATAGTATTTATTTCACCACCACCCACAAAATTAGTGATGCCATTAATTGTATTGTCATTACCACCGGCAATAGTTGAATAATCACCGGTTATACCATTTGAATATCCACCAACTATTGTTACATAATCATCGCTTGTGGATGTCGTATTTTCGCGTCCACCACCGATGAAAGAATATGTATTACCTATTCCTATATTATTTGCTCCTCCGCCTGATATGACTGAGTGAGATGAGCTATTACCTATAGTATTATTTCCTCCACCAACAATCATTGAATATGTAGAAGCAGTCCCCATTGTATTCAGGTATCCGCTTCCAATTCCAGAGTAATCTGCATCACTATTTATGGTGTTTAAAGTTCCACCACCCAAAAAAGCAAACTCAGAACTACCTGCTATATTATTTGCTTGACCGCCGACAATTGTAGAATATACTGCAAGTGCACCGATATTATTATCTTCTCCACCACCAACAAATGCAGAACTTGCATTATCAATATCATTATTTGCACCACCTACAATGGCTGAGGAATTACTACTTATGATCTTATTATTAAGACCACCTACAATGGCTGAGGCAATACCACCATTTGGGATTTTATTATCAAAACCACCTACAATAACCGAATAAGGTGAACCACCATCAATTGTATTGGTTCTTCCTGAACCAATAAATGACCATTCAGATGTTGTTGTTATTGCATTGGATTGGCCACCTCCGATGGAAGAATAATTGGAACTGGAACTAATAGTATTGCTTCTACCACCTGAAACAGCTGCATAGTCACTACTAGTGATTGTACTTGACAAACCACCACCGATGGTGGAATAATCAGATCCTGTAGTAACTATATTCTGTCTACCGCTTCCGATATTTGAATAATTAGAGTTGGAGATAGTATTCTTACCTCCACCAACAATCACAGAATTATTACTATTATTTGTAGCTGTTGTATGTGTAATCATATTTGAATCACCGGAAGCAATGTAACTTCTCACTGAGTTCTGAGAAACACTATTGTTCGAACCACTACCAATGCCTGAGAATCTACCATGATTCACATTGTTTTGTCCACCTGCAATTGTAGCATATGTACCATTATTTGTGATATTATTTCCTCCACCACCTGATACCGTACCAAAATCTGCAGAATTATTATTATTTGCACCGGAAGCAATTATGGAATAGTTTGACGAAGATACATTATTAATACCTCCGGTAATTGTTGACCCGGTCCCGGTTGCTCTGTTGCTCAATCCTCCTGCAACAATTGAATGTATACCTGTAACAGTATTACTCTGTCCAGATGAAACACCAGAACTCATTCCTGATGCTATATTGCTCATACCACCAGAAATCACTGCATTCATTCCCGATGCTATATTTTCTCGACCACCACCGATAAATGCATTTTGACCAGAAATTGAATTGCTTATACCACCAACAATTGCTGCTCCAATAGCAGAAGCATTATTGTTGTTCCCACCAGCAACTGTAGCAAAATTTTGTAATGTTCTGTTGGAAGAACCGCCTCCAATAACTGAGCTACTACCTATGGAAGTATTTGATGTACCTCCTGATACAGTACCATTTATACCACCAACTTGATTACCATTTCCACCACCTATTGTTCCAAATGATCCTGAGCTGGATACAACATTGTTTGAACCAGCAACTACTGTTGTATAAGAGCCCAATGCTCTATTATTTGCACCACCACCAACAAATGACCAAACACCAACAACGGCATTTCCTTGACCACCTGCAACAGTACCATATGCACCACTTACAGTGTTTGTAAATCCGCCCAAAATAGATGCATAATTAGCTGATGTTCTATTTTCATCACCGCCGGCAATAACAGCGCGAAAGCCATTGACATAATTGGCAAGTGCTTTTTCACCACCTTTTTTATCATCAGGGAAAATTTTCTCACGGATGACGGGAGATAATTGCTCCACACCAATAGCTTCATTTTCCACAGCACCGGCCATGAATGCATAAGCGGCTGATTGCAATGGAATGCGCATATTCTGTTTTTCGCCATTCACTGATATGTCAATGAAATATGGCTTATCGAACTTGACTGTGCGGGGAAGACCTGTCATTCCACCAAGTGAAAACTGATACAATCCTGTTTCACCAACAAGTACTGTATCAATTTGCTCATGCAATGGAAGACCACCGAGAGGAGATTCATAAATCCCAACGCGAAACACTTGCTTTCCTTTCAATGGCGTGGAGCCAAAGGAGGAAGTCAATACGCCTTGAATACTCAAAGTGCGAGGTATGCTCGTTTGAGCAACAGTGATATGCAATGTGGTGATTGAAGCAATCAACAGCATTACAAAACGGTACACATTTGTCATAATGTTCACCTGAATATGTATTGAATAAATATAATTTTAGCAATAAATAGATGGTAATTGGACAGAATTGTAGACAATTTTGCCAATTACGAAATGCAACCTAAGAAAATTGCGGTAAATACAAGACCTATGAGAGATAATAACACAAAAATAATATGCTACTTTTCTGTAAAGAAAGTAGAGTGTACACAAGTAACAACAAAAAACATACCCTTTCCAATTTCTTATGAAGTTTTTTTTATGGCATGCGTATAGTGTATTTCGCCATTCTTGTCGAAAAACTCTATATAGAGCAATGCATTCGCTATCGTCAAACCCATGAAACCACCATTTGTGCCTGAAAATATGGTATTGACTCCCCATGAAGTATCTCTGCTTCCTCCACCCGCACCGGAAATGGCTTGGAAGAATATATCATCAGGATGCTTGATCAATTGCAAATCATGATCATGACCGGACAGATACATATCCACAGCATATTTGTCAAGTATTGGCTTGAGCTTTTTTACCATGAATGTTTGATCGCCATAGACCCCATGCGAGCGTATCATGTGATGTCCAACCACAATTTTCCATTTGGCATTGGATTCTGATAGTGCTTTCTCGAGCCAAATCAGCATCTCCTTATCCTTTCCTGAAACCATCAAATTGGTGTCAATCATGAAAAAGTCATACAATTCATTGTCCTTTTCTTTGGGAATCACATAATAGAAATCAGGAAATTTCCATCGAGGATTCTTTTTCGCATATTCCAATTGTGCTGGTACATTCCCCAAATAGTCATGATTACCAAAAACGGGAAACCAATCTTTTTGAATATGTTCACCGGTATAGACATTCTCGAATTTTGTCTTCCATTGCGGATCATCAACGCTTTTCACTCCTTTTCCATAGATATTATCACCCGTGGAAATGATGAAATCTATTGGATATTTCCCTGCATTGTCATTCATGCCCTTTGCAACTTCTTTTTGCAATGTTGTGCCTGCTCCCCAATCTCCAAGTGCTAAAATGCGAATCGGCTTCTCTTCACCGAAGGATTCCATTTTCGTAAATTGCGGCTTCTCTTTCGGTGCATTCTTCACTTCAGAAGCGATGATATTCGCAATCCATTTACCAATGGTTGCAAATCCGAGCATAATTGCAAAAAATGTTCTTCTTTTCATGAATTCCTTATTGCTCATGGCAAAATGTGGATAACTCAATGCGCAAATTACTACATACTGAACTCTTAGAAAAACGCTTATCTCATGATATGGCGATTTCAGCGAAAAAACACCCAATCATTCTTATCATAGATAGCGTGAGAAGTGCTTACAATATAGGTTCAATATTCAGAAGCGCGGATTCAGCCGGCATTGAGAAGATAATACTCTGTGGATATTGTCCGATACCACCTCGTGAAGACATCTCCAAAACAGCATTGGATGCTGATTCTACAGTAGCATGGGACTATATGAAGCAGTGCAAGGATGCGATTCTTGATTGTAAAGAGAAAGGATATACAGTGTTAGCCGTTGAGTTGACCGATGAAGGAATATCCTATGATGCGCTTGAAGCAAGACATTATCCGCTTGCTTTGGTTGTGGGCAATGAAGTTTCGGGGATAGATGATGCATGCATAGCCGCATGCGATGGGGCCATAGAAATACCGATGTATGGCGTCAAACATAGCTTGAATGTTGCAGTCGCTACCGGCATCATCCTATATGAAGCTGTGAGAGCTTTTCGAACTATCAACGAATAATGGTATCGGCTCTATCAGGACTGAGCGACACTATACCAACTTTTGCTCCGGCAATCTTTTCTATCGCTGCGATATAGTCTTGAGCCTGTTTTGGCAATGCTTCATAGCTCTTGATTCCGGCCAGAGAGCAATTCCAACCCTCGAAGAATTCATAATGCGGTATTACTTTTGCGAGATCTTCCACATTTGCTGGGAATGAACGGAGCATTTTACCATCAACTTCATATCCCGTGCAAATACCGATGGACGCAATCTCATCTAGTACATCAAGTTTGGTGAGTGCGATAGTATCAATGCCATTGATCATTACGGAATATTGAAGGGCAACGCCATCCAGCCAACCGCATCGACGAGGTCTGCCCGTGGTTGCACCAAATTCTGCACCTACTTTGCGAAGTGTTTCACCCATTTCATCATGTAATTCAGTTGGGAAAGGACCATTCCCCACTCTCGTGGTATATGCTTTCACAACCCCAATCACGGAATCAATCTTTGTTGGTGGAACGCCAAGTCCGGTGCAGGCTCCTCCACTCGTGGGATTAGAACTCGTTACAAATGGATAGGTACCATGATCAACATCGAGCAAAGCACCTTGTGCGCCTTCCATCAAAACGGATTTACCCTCGGCAATTGCTTGATTTAGAAGTAGTGTGGTATCTTTAATATATGGATCAATCTTGACATCAAAATCCAAATATTCTCCGATGATTGAATTGATATCCAATTCTTCTTGATCATAGATTTTCTTGAGAACAGTATTCTTCTCTTCAATATTCGCGCGGAGTTTTTCTTCAAAAACGGTTCTATCCAATAAATCCACGATGCGAATGCCACTACGAGAGAATTTATCAATATATGCCGGACCAATTCCTCTGCCTGTCGTTCCGATTGCCGCACTAGCCTGTGATTCACGGGCTTTGTCGAGCATCTTATGATATGGCATGATGAGATGAGCTTTATGACTGATGAATAATCTATCCTGCATGGAAATGCCAAAGCCTTCCAGCATGGCGATTTCTTCCATCAATGCCACTGGATCTATGACGACTCCATTGCCTATCACACATTTCACATCCGACTGCAAAATGCCACTTGGAATCAAATGAAGGACAAATTTTTTTCCTTCTATCACGATTGTATGTCCTGCATTCGCACCGCCTTGATAGCGTGCGACGATGTCCACAGAATCGCTCAAAAGATCGACGATTTTTCCTTTTCCTTCATCGCCCCATTGGGCTCCAACAACAATTTTGACACTCATGATATGGTCAAGTAATTTATGGACAAAAGAAAGCCCCCAACAGCCAAGCCGTGGGGACTATGTATATGTGTGTGTTGAGCGTACTCAAGATATCTCAAATAGCGTATTGAGTCTTGTCATCTCGAGCAATGTTTTCACCTGTTCCGGTATTTGTCGCAGAGAACATTGTCCACCTGCTTGTTTCATTGTTGCTTGAGCGCTGATCAGCATTCCCAAGCCGGAACTATTCATGATTGCAACTTGTGAACAATCAATGATGAGATGGTCATACTCTTTGGATATTTCCCGAATTGTATCATTGAATTTGAGAGCATCGGGTCCGCCGAGCATGGATGCAGGCGCCATGATGACATGTGATTGCATATGTTCACCTGTATCATTCATGGCAGATTCC
>Ga0172367_10003998_pt1 | contig 18645 bp, 15 predicted proteins | sample Lak10m_FD_114542 | JGI IMG/M metagenome (GOLD analysis project Ga0172367, IMG submission 114542) | Freshwater microbial communities from Kabuno Bay, South-Kivu, Congo - kab_022012_10m | ecosystem: Environmental > Aquatic > Freshwater > Lake | place: Democratic Republic of the Congo: South-Kivu...
CGGGGGAGTCGAAGATGTCGTGCGCGGAACGACCCTCGCAGGCGAGCACGGCCTGGCAGATCTCCACGAGCCGGGGCCCGAGGACAGGATGCCCCAGATAGAGGTCAGCCTCAACCCGTCCGCGCACGGCATACCGCTGGGACATGGAGCTGAAGCCCAGGCCTTCCAGTTGGGGAAAGACAAACCACATCCAGTGCGACTGCTTCTGTCCCCCGCGAATCTCCCGCAGGGCCTGCTCGTACACGCCTTCCTGGGCTTGCACAAAGCGCTCCAAGCCCTCGGACCCGTCGATGTCAGCCATGACCATCTCCTTGTCCAGCCTTCCGCCTCGTCTCAACATCCGCGTGACCGTGGCTCCGCGTGCGCCCCTCCGGCTCGTGCCCTTTCTTCCACTTGGCCGCGCATTCCTTAGCGGACCTTGCGGAAGATGTCCGGCCGCGCCGCCACCTTGGCGGTCAGGTCGTCCCTGTAGTGATACACCCACACCTCGTCGCCGCGCGCGATGATCTCCTGGCGCTGGGCCCGGTCGCGCTCCATAACCGCGGGCTGATCGTGCGGCGTCCCGTCGCAGAAGACCCAGAAGCGGGGCTCGTAGTAGAAGTCGGGCTGCACATAGATGTCGGGTACCCGCTTCTGGGCGGCGTCCGGGAGGCGCAGGCCTTGCTGGTGGAGGTAGTCGAGAAACCGCCGCTCCGTTTGGGAGGTGGGGTCGATGGCCTGCAGCAGCACTTGGTAGTGGGCCTCGTAATCCTGGTACTCCGAGGAGCCGGTCTCCACGGTGCAGGCGGCCAGCTTCTCCAGCGCGTCCTGGATCAGGAAGCGGTCGATGGTCGCGTGGTGGGCCTGGTTGTAGTAGCTGAGCAGGTCCCCATAGGAGGCCTTGGCCTTGTACTCCACATCCTCGTAGCGGCAGATGCGCCGGGCCGCCTCCACCACCTGCCTCAAGGTGCCGGGATCCTCTACGAAGCGCGACAGGATGCCCAGGCTGCCTTCGGACGCCTCGTAGAGGAAGATGTTGGGCAGCGAGGGCGGACCCATGGACTGCACGCCGATCTCCGAGGGCTCCACCAGGAAGTGGGTCTCGATGGCCCGCTTGAGGGCGTATTGCAGGGTGATCACCCCCTCCGCGTCCAGCCCCAGAGGCGCCACCGGCTCGATGTACAGGGCGTCCGCCAGGTCGGAGGTCCAGGCCTTCACCCGCAGGCAGCGCTCTGCCCCCTCTTCGCCAGCCTGGCCCTTCTTCTTCTCCGGATCCGGCATGCTGTCCCGCCAGTGTCCACTGGCCAGGTTGATGGGGAATCCCTCCTGCCGGGAGCGGTTCCAGCGGTGGTTCACATAGACAAGGCGCGCGGCGGGGATGAAGCGCAGATTGAGCAGGGGTTCCCCATCCAGCAGCACGCGCCCCTTGCGCACCGCGTCCATGGGCCCCTCCACCGTGAAGTAGGTCTTCACATCAAAGCCCAGGCGCGCCCGCTCCTCCTCCTCGCAGGTGATGCGCTCCACTTCCACGGCGCGGGACTCGGACATCTCCAACAGGTGCGTCAGGTGCAGCGTGTTGCCCGCGTCCGCCAGCAGGACGCCGGAGAAGGGACAACGGTCATCCTGCAGCTGGTCCCCCGCCAGGAAGTAGCCGGCCCGGGTGCTCACCTTGGCCTGGACCAGGGCCTGCTCGGCGTCCTGGAGGATCACCTGCTCCACGCGGTACTTGCGGCCCTTGTGGTAGAGGATGTTGCGCGGCCCGTACTCGCCCAGGGCGATGCGGCGGGGACGGGAGATGAAGTCGCCCGTGGTTTCGCCCAGGGGCACGAAGATGCGCAGGGGCAGACGGGTGAAGTTGTACCCGGGCAGGAAGCCCTCGGCGGCCAGGTAGCGGAAGGGATAGAACTCGGACAGGTCCGTGCCCCGTCCACCCAGGTTGTTCTCCAGCAGGTTGAGCTGGCGCGTGGCCTGCTTCTGGGTGCTGGCCAACTGACGAAACTCCGGGCTGTGGGCGGACAAGGTCCCGCTCTGGATGCGGCCGCCCACCTTGTGCAAGGTGGCGGTGGCCGAGGCGTGCAGGCTGCGCCAGCGTGCCAGGGATTGGTCCAGGTGCAGGCTGATCCGGGTCAGGTTGCGTCGCGGCCAGTCCTCGCGGTACCAGGCCTTGGCCCGTTGCTCCAGGGGCTCTTGCAGGTCGCGCACCACCCGGGTGAAAGCCGCCAGCAAGTGATCCCGGGTGGCGGGACTCAGGCTCAGGCCGGCCTTCACTTCGTCGCTCAGCGGCTTGTCCTTCTGGTCCATGTCCACGAAGGAAGTCAGCGACGCCCGCCGGCCTTCGACATCCTCCAGGCCGGGCAGGCCGATCTCGGACACGGCCAGCGCGTTCAGGTGGGTCCGCAGCAGTTCTTGGTTGCAGAGGTCCAGGCGAGGGGCCTGCACAGCGCCGGCCACCAGCTCCGCTTGCTCCTGGAAGTAGTGGCGATCGTGGGCCGAGTAGTTGCTGCAGTAGGTGAAGATCAAGGCGCCCTGGCCGCTGCGGCCGGCCCGGCCACTGCGCTGGGCGTAGTTGGCGGCGTTGGGTGGGGCGTTGCGCAGGTGGACCACGCTGAGGCCGCCGATGTCGATGCCCAGCTCCATGGTGGGGGAGCAGAAGAGCGCGCTGATGGCCTTCTTGCGGACTTGGTCCATGTCGGGGGTTTGGCCGTCCTCCAGCCGGTAGTCGGCGCGGAACTGCCGCTCGCGCTCCTTGCGCGTCTCGGCATCCAGCTGGCCGGTGTGGTCCTCGGCCTTCAGGGCCTTGCCGAAATCCAGGTCGCTGATGTAGAGATTCTTGAAGAAGGCGTTGGCCCGGATGCCCGTGTCCTTGTAGGAGCGTCGCTTGATCAGGTCGGGCTTCACGGTGTGGCCGTCTCCCAGCCGCCAGGCCAACTGGTCGATCTTCAGCCGGTAGGCCGTCGCGTCCTGGTTCCCCTTGGCCTTGACCCTCACCCGCTCCAGCATGTCGGCGGTGGCCAGCTTCTCCATCAGCTGGGTGATGAAGGCCCGGTAGTTGGCCTCGCCTTTCACCCGGTCCGTGTCCAGGTCTTCCTGTTGCGCGAAGTGGCGCACGAACTTGGCCAGGCCGCTGGAGGTGCCCATGCTGGTGGAGGACAAGGCGGAGGTGTCCGCCAAGGGTTCGTACCGCACCACGCCGGGCGCTCGCAGTTCCTCGCCCCGGTCCAGTGTCCAGGGGGCGCGCAGCTTCTCGCGGAAGCGCTGTTGGTGGGCCCGCATGGTGTCCATGTCGAACCAGGTGGCGCTGTGGATGGCAAACTCCAGCCGGAAGAAGTCCAGCACGGTTTCCAGGAAGCGCTGGCGGCGGGGCAGGTCCAGGTTCTCCAGCAAGGGCACGCCGTCCCAGTAGCTGGGGTGGGCCGCCAGTTCGGCCAGGTCGCGGTAGCCGATCTCCAGCAACGCGCACTGCTCCAGGTTGGGCAGCACGATGCGCCAGCTGCGCTTCAGGTCCCCCAGGACCCGGTAGACAAGGAAGCTGCGGAAGACCTCCTCCAGCTCGCGGCGCTGGGATTCCAGCGGGGGCGCTTCTTCCAGGGTGGTGAACTCCGTGATGGAGAGGCCCAGGGCGTTGAAGACAGCGGAGCCGATGTGGGCGAAGTCCAGCGTGTGGCCCTCCGCCTCCTGCAGGGCCTTGTGCAGCGCGGCCCGCAGGCGCACCACCTGGATGAAGTCGTTGAAGTGGCCGGCCTGGAGGGCGGCGTCCTGCCGGTTGTCGGTGAAGCTGAGCAACTTCTGGTCCTGCATGGCGACGCCGGCGTCGCGCAGCTGGGCGATGATGAGGAAGGAGAGGATGGTGGTGGAGGTGCTGCGCCCCTCGCTGCCCAATTTGGTCAGCTTGGTTCCTTCCTTGCTGCGCCGGTCGAAGATGATACCCGCCGTAGGGTCGAAGAGGAGGGGCTGGGGCATCCACCAACCCCGGAACTCCAGGCCTTCCTTGTCCGAACAGCGACCCATGCGGTCGAACCAGATCTTGCGGGGCAGGCGGTGGCGGAACTCCTTGTTGAGCGTGCGCCCTTGCCTGGTCGTCCGGAACCAGGTCTCCGGCAGGAGATCCAGGTCCGCCTCCTCGTCCCAGACATCGTCACCCACGATGAGGTAGCCCACCTTGTCCTTGGCGTCCTCATCCTCATCGTCCAGGGCTGACAGGTCTTGGAACTCGCGGGGAGCCAGCCGGTCGCCCTCGCGCACGGCGCAGAGGAAGGCGTGTCCCGAGGCCCGGCTGAAGACATTGGCGAAGATGGGCTGGCTGCCCTCGGCATCAGGCTTGTAGAGGCCCGGCTCCAGGGTGACGAAGCGGGAGGCGTCCTGCTCCAGCGTGGTGTACACGGACCCCGTCTGGGCGATGAACTGGTGCAGTTTGTAGGGCAGCAAGGATCGGCGCACGCCCTGGGCACGCAGTCGCTGGTTGACCTGGCTGATCCAGTGCAGCATCTCGGCCAGACGCCGGGAACAGGCCTCGGCCTGGACGCCGGAGCGGGTGGACAACAGGGCCACCAGATCTCCCACCCGCTGGGGACGCCGGCGGATGTACACATCGTCTTGGCGCTCCAGCGCGACCTCACGCTCCAGCCAACGGGCCAGGGGGTGTTGGGCCAGCGCCACCTCGCTGCCCGCTGGATCGATGGGTCCGGCCAGCACGGCCGCCAATTCGTGCAATGAGGGTGTGGGCGCCGTCGGATCGAGCGAGGGCACCAAGGTCTCCTGGACGACCTGCTCCGCGGGGAAGGCCCGGCCGAACACCGTCCCGGCCACGGCGGCGACCGTCTCGCGCTGCTCCCGCACGCTGCCGCCGGACACCATGGTGGCGGAGGTGCCCATGCAAGTGATCGGACGCGCGCACTGGGCCCGGATGCGGCGGATCAACAGCGCCACATCGGCCCCCTGGCGTCCCCGGTAGGTGTGCAGCTCGTCGAAGACCAGGTGGCGCAGGTTCCGGTAGATGGCGTCGCGGATGGGCCGCTCTTTCAGCCTCGTGAGCAGCAGCTCCAGCATCATGTAGTTGGTCAATAGGATGTGGGGAGGACGCTTGCGCATCTCCTCCCGCTTGGTCTCGTCCTCCTGCCCCGTGTACTGCCCGAAGGTGATGGGGAAGCTGCGCCCTGTGGCCTGCTCGTAGTTCTGGCGGTAGCGCCTCAGCTCTTCGGTCTGGCTGTTGATGAGGGCGTTGAGGGGGTAGACGATGACCGCCTGCACACCTTCCACCTCAGGCTGGTGCAGCAGATGGTGGAAAATGGTCCCCATGTAGGTCAGGGACTTGCCGGACCCCGTGCCAGAGGTGACCACAAAGTCCTTGCCGGCCATCCCCAGCTCCATGGCCTCCGCCTGGTGCCGGTAGATGAAGTAGTCCTTGAAGGTGTCGCCCAGGTCCGGGTGGAGATGCCCCGGCCCCGTCAGGGACTTCACCGCCCCAGCCACCTCGTATGACGGATTGAACTGCAGCAGCGGCTCGGGCCACAGCTTCCCTTGCCCCAGCTCCTCCTCCACTTGGCTGCGGATGCCCTCGTCGCGGATGTTGACGAAGGAGCGGATGTACTGGTCGTACTTGGCGATGATCTGCTGGTGGGTCTCGAAGACATTCATCTGGCACCGAGCTCTTGACTGTGGTGTGAAGTCGTGAATTTCGGCTGGAAGGTACAGGTTAGCTATGGGAGTGCGTTAGGGATCCCTGGCGCTGACAAATTGCCAGGCCGGGCCAATGGAGTTGCCTACCCCTGAGTTTTCACTTGACAGGGTCCTGTTCGGGTACCACACTTCCCCCGCGCCGATTTGCACCGCTTGCGGGCGCGTTAGAAATGCAGCTAAAGTGTGATCAAGCAGAACGACCGCTTCGATCCCGCTGACGCTGCGTCAAGCGGGATTTTTGTTGTTCAAGGCGCCAGGAAAGAATAGCTGGCGCACATCGAGGAGGGCATCACCGATGTCGGCAAACGCGACCAAAAAGCCGTACGAACCACGGAGCAGGCGGATTCCCAAAGACGATCCACGCTGGCGAAACATCTCCGCCAGCATTGGGATCGGACGCAATAGTCTATGGGACTTGCAGTGGGATGATCAGGCGAATGATTTTGTGTGCCACTCACAGCCCGAGACGAAATCAAAGCCAAAGCCAAAGCCAAAGCCCAACACCGAGTCCACAAGTGATGACAGTGACACATCATTGGCGCGGTAGCCACACGCCGTGCTAGATAGGAGAGGCTTGAGTCCAGTACATCTGCCCCAGGATAGCCTCAGGTTTCCATCCAAAAATGGCCGAAAAGCCTTGGATTAGAAATGAACAAAGGGATCGCCGCAGGGCGATCCCTTTGATTTCCAGAGCCATCCAGGAGACTCGAACTCCTGACCTGCGCATTACGAATGCGCTGCTCTACCAACTGAGCTAGGATGGCAAGCGAGGCCCAAACATAGCGTTGGAGGCGTGGGCTGTCAAGCTGAGGCGCCGGGCATTGGTCCGAGTGGGCAAGGACCGGGAGCGGCAGGCGGTGGAAGAATACGCCTTGCCCTTGGCCCTTCGCCGGGCATTCCCTATCATCGCCGCAGGAAAGGGAGTCTCATGAATCCGCGCTTTGCCGAACTGCTTATACATTTATTGCACAGGATCATGCAACAGGAACCGGGAACTGAACTGCGCCCGGACCTGATTGCCGAAGAGCTTGGCGGGCTCGGCTATCACCCGGAGGAAGTCTCCCACGCACTGGCCTGGCTGCTGGATCGGCAGGAGGTGCAGGAGGACAGCGGCGTGGAGCATGTGGTGCACGCCACCAGCCGCCGCATCCTGCATGAGGCGGAGTCCCATTACCTCGCGCCCGAGGCCCGCAGCTTTTTGGCGGAACTGCAAAACCACGCCCTGCTGGATCCCGGTGAGACGGAGGCCCTGATCGAGCGCGCCATTTGGATGCAACGCACCAGCGTGCCCTTCGATGACCTCAAGTCCTTTGTCAACACCTACATGCTGGGGCAGGGGCGCCTGGATCCCGCCCAGCAGAGCCGCGTGGTGATGCCCTTCCACGCCAGCCGCCATTAGACGAGCGCCGTTCCCCGCGAACGGCTGGTCAATCCAATCTCCGCTGGCCGCGCGCGGCCCGGATCAAGCGAAGAACACGCCCCATGTCCCATACCCTGGTCATTGTTGAGTCCCCCACCAAGAGCAAGACCATCGGCCGCTACCTGGACGGTTGGAAACCCAACCACTACCAGGTGACGAGCAGCGTGGGCCACATCATCGATTTGCCCGAGCGGGAGCTGGGGGTGGATGTGGAGAAGGGCTTCGAGCCGCACTATGTGCCCGCTCCGCGCAAGGCCAAGGTCATCGCCGACCTGCGCAAAATGGCCAAGGAGGCCTCCGCCGTGCTGCTGGCCACGGACCAGGACCGCGAGGGGGAGGCCATCGCCTGGCACATTGCCAATGTGTTGCGTGGCACGGTGAAGAAGCATGTGCCCGTGCACCGCATCCGCTTCAACGAGATCACCAGGCAGGCCATCGTGGAGGCCGTGCAACACCCGGAACCCATCGACCAGAACCGCGTGGACGCCCAACAGGCGCGCCGGGTGATGGACCGTCTGGTTGGCTACCAGGTCAGCCCCGTGCTGTGGAAGACGGTGAGCCGGGGCCTCAGCGCCGGCCGCGTGCAGAGTGTGGCCGTGCGCCTCATCTGCGAGCGCGAGGAAGAGATCGGCGCCTTTGTGGCCCAGGAGTACTGGAGCTTCACCGGCCACTTCCTCAGCGCGCATCAGGAGGCCTTCGAGGCGGAGCTGCAGCGCATTTTTCCCGACGCCGCCACAGCGGAGCGGGAGGCTTCCAACGCCAAGGCTGGTGAAAAGCCGGAGGTGCGCAGCGGTCCGGAGGCGCTGGCCCTGAAGGGCGAGATGGAGGCCGCCAGCTGGCGCGTTCACGCCATTGGCGAGAAGCAGGTGGCGCGCAAGGCTCCAGCTCCCTTCATCACCAGCACGCTGCAGCAGGACGCCGCCCGTCGCCTGGGCTTCAGCCCCAAGAAGACCATGATGGTGGCCCAGCAGCTCTACGAAGGCGTGGAGCTGGAGAACGGCGAGCGCGCAGGTCTCATCACCTACATGCGAACCGACAGCATGCGCCTGGCCGACAGCGCCGTGAGCGAGGCCCGCGCCTTCATCGCCCAGCGCTATGGCGCCGACCGCCTGCCGGAAAAGCCGGTGGTGTACAAGAGCAAGGGCAAGGCCCAGGACGCCCACGAGGCCATCCGCCCCACCAGCCTGGCCTGGACGCCGGAGCAGCTGTCCCACAGCCTGAACCGCGACCAGATCCGCCTTTACACCCTCATCTGGAACCGCTTCCTGGCCTGCCAGATGTTGCCCGCCCTCTTCAACCAGCGCAGCATCGATCTGCTGGGCGGCCGCTTCATCTTCCGCGCCACGGGCAGCATCCTGGTGCGCAAGGGCTACCTGGAGGTCTACGAGGATCTGGTGGAGGAAAAGGCCGAGGGTGCCGCCGAGGACGACAAGCCCCGTGCCGCCCGTGCCCGCGCCGGCGCGCCCGCGCGCAAGGAAAAAACCGTGCCGGCGCGCATCTCCGAGGGCGAGAGTGCCGCGCTGACGGAGCTGGTGACGGAACAGCACTTCACCAAACCGCCCGCACGCTACTCCCAGGAGAGCCTCATCAAGGCCCTGGAGGAGCTGGGCATCGGACGGCCCAGCACCTACGCCTCCATCGTGGACATGATCCTCAACCGCAAGTATGTGGAGCTGAAGGAGCGCCGCTTCTGGCCCACTCCGTTGGGAATCACGGTTAACCGAATATTGGTCAACCACTTCACTGGAATTTTCAGCGTGGATTTCACCGCCCAGATGGAGCAGGAACTGGATTCGGTGGAGTCCGGGCGGGACTGGCGCAGCGTGGTGCAGGATTTCTACGGCCCCTTCGCCCAGGCCTTGTCGGCGGCGGATTCGGCCCGGGCGGAGATTCGCGCCAGCACGCGGGAAGAGGTGGGCGAGGCCTGTCCGGACTGCGGCGAGCCGCTGGTCTACAAGCACGGGCGCAACGGACGCTTCATCTCCTGCACCAACTACCCCGCGTGCAAGTATTCACGCAATCCCGGCGATGGGGGCAACCATCCCAAGACCACGGATGAGGTGTGCGCCAGCTGTGGTGCCCCCATGGCGGTGAAACACTCGCGCTACGGGCCCTTCCTGGGCTGCAGCCGCTACCCGGACTGCAAGCAGACCAAGGCCTTCGACCTTGGGGCGGCCTGCCCGCGCAAGGACTGCGACGGCAAGCTGGGCGAGCGGCGCAGCAAGCGTGGCAAGACCTTTTTCGGCTGCACGCGCTTTCCCGCCTGTGATTTCGCCAGCTGGGACCGTCCGGAGCCCGTGGCCTGCCCCAGCTGCAACTGGCCCTGGATGGGGCGCAAGACGGGCCGGGATCGGGACCACGAACTGACCTGTCCCAAGTGCGGCATCACCCAGGATGCCGAACTGCTCACCGCCAGCGGTGAAAAGCCGGGCGCGGAGGGCTGAAAGTCCGCCGGGGCCTTCAAGTGGAGGCTCCCAAGTGCCGATCTTGACAGCGATGGTTGAAAGGCGACGAGTGAATCCTTCGTCCCACAGCACCTCCGCTTCAAGCCTGTTGAACCTGTTCCTGGCTCACCTGACACAGGAACGCCGTCTCTCCCTGGCCACGGCGGAGGCCTATGGCCGGGATCTGCGGGGCTACCTGGGGCAGCTCGCCCCGGAGGCGGATCCCTTCGACCCCATGGAACTGCGCGACTACCTGAGCCACCGCCTGCGGGAAGGACTCAGCCGCCGCAGCGTGTCCCGCTGCAAGGCCGCCATGGGCTCCTGGTGCCGTTGGCTGCAAGCCCGTGGCCGCCTGGAGCACAACCCCGCCGCCACTCTGCCTACCGTGAAGCAGGAAAAGCGCCTGCCCGGCGTGCTGTCCATGGGCGAGCTGCGCGAGGCACTGGAGCAGGTGCCAATGGACAGCTTTGCCTCCTGTCGCGACCGGCTGATACTGGAGGTGCTCTACGGCGGCGGCCTGCGCCTGTCCGAGCTGGTGCGCCTGAACCTGCGGGATCTGGGCGGCGAGATGCTGCTCATTTTCGGCAAGGGCGCAAAGGAGCGTCTGGTGCCCCTGGGCGGGGAGGCCCGCCGCGTGCTGGAGGCGTGGAGACCCTTGCGCCGGGCCCTCTTGCTGGAGAAGGATCGCCTGGAGGAGCCCGCCCTGTTGGTGAATCAGCGCGGCACGCGCCTGAGCGGCCGCAGCGTGGAGCGGCTGGTGGAGGCCCGCCTGCGCCAGGTGAGCGCCCTGCCCAGACTTTCGCCCCACATCCTGCGTCACAGCTGTGCCACGCACCTGCTGGACAGCGGGGCCGACCTGCGCGTGGTGCAGGAACTGCTGGGGCATGTGTCCCTTTCCACCACCCAAGTCTACACACATGTCAGTGTCAAACACATGCAGGATGTCTACCGGCATGCGCATCCCCGCTCGGGAAAAGTGGCGGGGCCAACGGCAGACCCTGAAGATCCAAAGCTCGTGGAGGAGTCATGAAGACGATTGTGACCTCGCGCCATTTCCGGGCCAGCGACAAGCTCAAGACCTATGCCGAGAAGGAGGTCAACCGCCTGGACCGCTACTTCGACAGCATCCTGGAATGCGAGGTGATCCTCGAGTACGATGTGCACCAGAACAAGACCGTGGAGGTGACCGTCCATGTGCCGGGCGAGCGCATGGTGGCGGCGGAGACCACCGAGGACTTCATGAAGTCCATGGATTTGGCCGTGCAGAAGCTGGAGAAGCAGGTGGTGCGCTTCAAGGACAAGCTCAAGAAGAAGCATTGAGAGCCGTGGGGGGCCGGGCCGCCAAGGCGCTTGCGGCCTCCCGTTGAACGGTGCGTGACAGGGACAAGCTCAGGTCTTCCTGGGCTTTCCCTTTCCTGGGAGGGTGGGCGAAGCGGCGTCAATGCACCACCTTCCCCGCCGCGATCCCGGCTCTGGCAGACGAAAGGCCCATGCCCATGGACATCAGCCCCAAGCAACTCAGCGTGCGCCAGTTCTTTGAAGAGGAACACGGCGAACTGCGCCTGACCCTGCTCAGCGATCCCATGCACCTGGGCCGGGAGATTCCACAGAAGAACCTGCACCGCCCCGGTCTTGCCTTGGCGGGCTATCTGGAGCTCTTCACCCACGACCGCATCCAGGTGCTGGGGAACACGGAGATGAGCTACCTGCGCTCCCTGAGCCCGGAGCAGTGCCAGCAGGCGTTCGCGCGGGTCTTCGCGCTGGAGATCCCATGTCTGGTCATCACCAACAACAACGATCCCGTCCCGCCCATGCTGGAGCTGGCCCAGGCGGCGGGCGTGCCGGTCTTCCAGTCCGAACTCAGCACCACGGAACTCTATCACCTGCTCTCGGACTACCTGGACGACTTCTTCGCGCCCACGGAGTCCCGCCACGCATCCCTGGTGGATGTGTACGGCACGGGCCTTCTGCTCACGGGCAAGAGCGGCATTGGCAAGAGCGAGGTGGCGCTGGATCTGGTGGAGCGCGGCCATCGGTTGGTGGCCGACGATGTGGTGATCGTGACACGCAAGGCAGACCGCATCCTCATGGGTCAAGGCAACGACCTCCTGCAACACATGATGGAGATCCGTGGCCTGGGCATTCTGGATGTGCGGCAGATCTACGGCATCCACGCGGTGCGCATGCAAAAGCGCGTGGAGATGATCGTGGAACTCTGCCTGTGGGAAGAACGCGGGAGCATCGACCGCACGGGTCTGGATCAGGAGAGCGCCACCATCCTGGGCATCGAGCTGCCTCTCATCCGCTTGCCCATCTTTCCGGGCAAGAACATCACTGTCATCTGCGAGACCCTGGCGCTGAACCACCACTTGAAGGTCTACGGCTACGACAGTTCCCAGGAACTGAACCGCCGCCTGCTGAAGACCATGGAGGACCGGCGTCGTCTGCGCAGCTACCTGCGGCGGGATCCGGAATGAGTGCGACCCTGCACATGCTGCTCATCACCCACGGACAATTGGGCGCGGAATTGCTGCGCACCGCCGCTCTCATCCTGGGCCCTCGGGAGAATGTGGACGCCCTGAGCAACGATGGCCTGAGCCGGGAGGGGCTCATCGATGCGGTGCTGGGCCGGCTTGAGGCGCTGCCCGAGGATGCGTCCCTGCTGCTTCTGGTGGACGCGCCGGGGGCCTCGCCCCATTTGGCCTGCCGCCTGGCCCTGGCCCGGCAGCCGCTGGAGCGCCGCGAGCGTCTGCACGGCCCCATCACCGGAGTGAATCTGCCGCTCCTCCTGACAGCAATCAACCGTCGGGAGAGCACGCCGGTGGAGGACATGCTGCCCCTCTTGCTGGATCGCGGCCGTGCGGGCATTTTGTTGGCGGACTGAGATCGAGAAGCGGTGCCGTCACGGCGGCGCACAGGAAGAGGGCGTTATGGCTCCCAAAGCCGAGTGGATTCTGCGCATGGACGACCGCCTGGTGCACGGCCAGGTGTGCGTGGGTTGGTGCGAGGTGCTGGGCATCGCGCGGCTGGTGCTGGCAGACGACCAGATTGTGGGCAGCGATTTTGAGCGTGAGCTCTATGCCTGTTGCCCCGGCCAGGATCAGCGTCTGGACTTCATGGGCCTGGATGAACTGGCCCAGGCCTTGACGACACCTCCCGCCGAGGCCACGCTGGCGGTCATCGCCGGCCCCCGCGAGGCCATGCGTCTAATGGAGCTGGGCGCTCCGGTGCGGGAGATCCTGCTTGGTGGCCTGCACGATCAGCCCGGAGCCCGCCAAGTGACGGATTACCTTTTCGTCACTCCACAACAGGAAGAGCAACTTCGCCATTTGCTGACCCAGGGCGTGCACCTGGTGGGCCAGCCCCTGCCGGCCAGCCCGAGGATCGATGTGGCGCGCTTGTTGGGGTAGCCTGGTGCCAGGTTGGTGCCAGGAACGTGCCAGGTTGGTGCCTGGAAAACTGCCCCATTCTCCCCACACATCACCCCACGACGGCTTCTTCGCCATCCCGCCTGTCAGAAACTCCCCACACTGGTTTCGGGGGCGAGGAGTCCACTCGAACCGAGGTCGATCCGACCAAAGAAAAGCCCGTCCAGCCATGCGGGAGGCACGACTGGACGGGCATGGTTTGAAAGGTTCCGACGCGCGCCAGGAGGCGGCTATGCCATCAGCGAGGCGATGGCGGCCACATTCACGATGTCGCTGGCGCTGCAGCCGCGGGAAAGATCCATGAAGGGCGCTGCCAGGCCCTGCACCGTGGGGCCGATGGCCTCGGCACCGGCCAGCCGCTGCACCAGCTTGTAGCCGATGTTGCCCGCGTCCAGGTCCGGAAAGACCAGCACATTGGCACTGCCCGCCACGGCGCTGCCCGGGGCCTTCTTCTCCGCCACTTTGGGCACAATGGCCGCGTCCAGCTGCAGCTCGCCATCCGCCGCCAGCTCGGGATCCGCCTCCTTCAGCAGGCGCAGGGCTTCCAGCACCTTGTCCACATCGGGGTGCTTGGCACTGCCCTTGGTGGAAAAGCTGAGCATGCCCACGCGGGGTTCCGTGCCCGTCAGGGCGCGGTGGGTGCGGGCGCTGGCCATGGCGATGCTGGCCAACTGCCGGGCATCGGGCTGGGGCACGATGGCGCAGTCGGCAAAGGTGAAGAGGCGCCCGTCGGGCATCACCATGAGGAAACTGGACGAGACCACATCCATGCCCGGCGCCATGCCCAGAGCGTGCAGGCCGGCGCGGATGACATCACCGGTGGTGTGCACGGCCCCGCCCACGCTGGCATCGGCGATCTTGCGGCGCACCATGAAAGCGGCGAAGTAGAGCACGCTGTGCACGGCTTCCGTGGCGGCCTCCAGCGTCATGCCCTTGGCCTTGCGCAGGTTGAAGAGCTCGTGGGCGAAGTCTGCCGTCCACTCGCTGGTGGCGGGATCCACAATCTCCCGCGCCATGAGCTGCAGGCCGTGCTCGGCGGCCAGGGCCTCGATGGAGGCACGGCGGCCCAGCAGGGTAACCCGGCACACGCCCTTCTCCTTCAGGATTTTCGCCGCCTGAATGGTGCGGGGATCTTCGCCTTCGGGCAGCACCACATGTTTGCCGCGCTCGGCGGCCTTTTGCTGCAGGGTGTCGAGGATATTCATGAAGCCGTCCTTTGTAAATGGTCCATCGCCCGTCGCACCGCCTCCGGCACGAAGCGCGAATAGTCGCCGCCGAATCGCCACAGTTCACGCACGATGGAGCTGTTCAGGTAGCTCCACTCCTCGCTGGGCATGAGGAAAACCGTCTCCACGCCGGGAGCCAGTTTCCGATTGATGATGGCCATCTGGAACTCGTAGTCGAAGTCGCTGATGGCACGCAGGCCACGCACGATGGCCGTGGCGCCCTGGCGTTGGGCGTAGTCCGCCAGCAAGCCGCCGTGGCTCTCCACCCGCACACCCTCAAGCCCTGCCGTACACGCCCGCACAAGCTCCAGCCGCTGCTCCAGCGGAAAGAGGGGCGTCTTGCCCGCATTCACCGCCAGCAACACGACCACTTCGTCGAAGGTCTGGCGGGCGCGCTGCACAATGTCCAGGTGGCCCAGGGTCATGGGATCGAAAGTGCCGGGATAGACCGCGCGGCGCATGATGGCTCCTAACTGCGCTCGGCCGGATCGTCCCGGCACACCAGCGCCATGAGGGTGAGGTCGTCCTGGAAACGCATGGCGCGTTCACCGGCTCCCGTGTGGCGGCGCAGGGCGGCCAGCAGGTGTTGCACCAGACCGGGTGCATCCAACCAGCGCGTCTCGCTGAAGGCCTTGCGCACCTGGCCCATGCCGAACTCCCGGCCGTGGCGGTCCTGCTCCTCGTTCAGCCCGTCGGTGTGGAAAAGGATGCGGTCGCCGGCCTCCAAATCCACGAAGCCCATCTCGTAAGGCGCTCCGCGGAAGGCCCCAAGCACCAGGCCGCCCGTGTCCAGCAATTCCATGCCGTGGCTGCGCGCACGCAACAACAAGGGCGGATTGTGCCCGGCGTTCACATAGCTCAGGCGTCGGCTGGGGCGGTGATACACGCCGTAGAAGGCCGTCACGAAACTGTCGGCCTCGGTGACTTCCAACAGGTGTTCGCTCAAGTGGCTCATGATGCCCGTCATGTCCAGTCGGTGCTGGGCCAGGATGCGGATGCCCGTGCGCACGCTGGCCATGATCAGCCCTGCCGGAATGCCCTTCCCCGCCACATCGGCGATGACCAGCCCGATGTCCTCCGGCGTGATCATGAAGTGGTCGAAGTAGTCGCCGCCCACCTCCGCGCTGGACAGGTTCAGCCCGCTCAGGTCCACATCATGCAAACGCAGACCCCGTGTGGGCAGAAGGCTGCGCTGGATGTCCCGTGCCACCGACAGGTCCGCCAGCACGCGGCGGCGCTCTTCCCGATCGGCGCGCAGCATCATGTGCTCCACCGTCTGGGCCACCTGGCTGGCCAGAACTTCCATCAACTGGCGTTCCTGCTCGCCGTAGGTGGCCAGCTGATCGGACTCCAGGTTGAAGAAGCCGATCAGGCGCCCCTCGTGGAGGATGGGCACCACCAATTCGCTGCGCGTGCGGTCCCGGGCGTTGAAGTAGCGTGGATCCTGGCTCACATCGGACACAAGCACCGACTGGCCGTGCTTGAGGATCCAGCCCATGATGCCCCGATCCAGCTTCTGGCGCACCAGGTGGAGCTTGTCCGTGTCGTAGCCACGAAGGCTCTCCCAGCGGATGGTGCCATCCCGGGGATCGATGAAGTAGATGCCGGCGGCGTCGAAGGGCACCACGCCACCCAGCGTGTCCATGATGAGCAGTGCCAGGCTCTCGGTGCTCAGATCCTGGCCCAGACGGCGGCCCACCTCGCGCAGCAGACGGTTCTCGCGCAGGGTGCGCGCGGGATCCAGCAAGCCGCGCAGGCGCTCGGCTGCTTCGTTCAGGGCATCCGCCGCTTCCCGCACATGCAAAGGCCAGGTCGCGGGGACCTGGCCTTGGGAATTGGGCTCATACAGGCTTTCCAACCGGCTCACCAGCTGCTGCAGGTGGACCAGTGTGTCGGCGTCGGAACCGGCGGCGACGGGAGATGGAAGGGCCGGTTCCGGCCCCTTGGCGCTCATGCGAAGGCCTGGACCGCCTGCTCCACGTCGTTGTAGCTCTTGAAGACCTGGTAGAGCTTGGTGATCACGAAGAGCGAGTCGATTTTCTCGGTGACGCAAGCCAAGTGGACATCGCCCCCCGCCTCGCGCACGGGCTTCAGGGTCTTGATGAGAATGCCCAGACCCGAAGAGTTCATCAGCTTCACATCACCCAGATCCAGTACGAACTGGCGGCTGCCCTGATCCAGGTAGGATTTCACTTCGTTGTAAAAGGCGTCCGCGTCGGGACCCCCCAGCAGATTGCCTCTCAGAGCCATGACGATCACGGATCCCTGATTGGCGGCAGAAATCTTCATTGTTCCCTCCTATGCCGGCACGAACATACCATTCACCCCTGCTGCAGTCAATTTGAAGGGGAGGCGCAAGGCGCGGCATCCCGGCTCCTGCGCCCATTGGTTGCTACTTTCCCAGCGTCCCCTTTGACAATGAACAGCTATTCATGGACGCGCCGGTGGCTCCGGCTTGGCGTCCCAGCCGCCGGGATTTCCGGCACAGGAGAAGCGCGCATGCCGACTTTCAATGAACTTCGCGCCATGGTGAAGGGGCGGGGCATCAAGCAGCAGCCCGGCGCCACCAAGGTGGAGCTGGTGCGCACCCTGCAGCGCAGCGAGGGCAATTTCGACTGCTTCGCCACCGCCACCGCCGGCCAGTGCGACCAACTGGACTGCCTGTGGCGTGAGGATTGTTTCAAGTGCGCGGGCGTGCCGCTGCAGGGCCCGGCCAATGCCTGAACTGCGTCACGACCCCATCCAGCGCCGCTGGGTGATCATCGCCAAGGAACGCGGCGCCCGACCCCTGCAGTTCCAGGGCGAGTTGCGCTTTCCGCGCAATCCCTCGTGCCCCTTCTGCGAGGGCATGGAGGGCACCACGCCCCATGAAATCATGGCCCTTGGCCCCGAAGGCCGCCAGCCCAACACACCGGGCTGGGAGCTGCGTGTGGTGCCAAACAAGTTCCCCGCACTGCAGATCGAAGGTGAACCCGACCGCCGGGGCGTGGGCTTCTACGACGCCATGAACGGCATTGGTGCCCACGAGGTGCTCATCGAGACGCCGCGCCACATGCTGCACATGGCGGAGATGAGCCCGGCGCAGATGGAGCGCATCTTCTTCGCCTACCAGGCTCGTCTGGTGGATCTCCTGAAGGATCCGCGCTTCAAGTATGTGCTCATCTTCAAGAACTACGGCGCGGACGCCGGGGCCACCATCGCCCACCCGCACACGCAGATCATCGCCACGCCGGTGACGCCCCGCACGGTGTCCGACGAGCTGGCGAGCGCCCGGGACCACTTCCGCCTGAAGGAGCGCTGCCTTTTCTGTGATCTCCTGTCCCAGGAGCTGGAGACCGGAGAGCGGCTGGTGGCCCTCAGCGACCACTTCGCCGCCATCTGCCCCTACGCCTCGCGCTTCCCCTACGAGGTGATGGTGCTGCCCCGTCGCCACGCCCACGACTTCGCACTGGAGCCGGCGGAGCGCGTGCGGGACCTGTCGCGCATCATGCACACGGTGATGAAACGCCTGCGCAAGGCGCTGGGGGATCCGCCCTTCAACTTCGTCTTCCACACCGCGCCCAACACCAATCACCACATGCGGCGCAGCAACTACTGGGACACCATCTCCCACGACTGGCACTGGCATGTGGAAATCCTGCCGCGCATGACCCAGCCGGCCGGCTTCGAGTGGGGCACGGGCTTCTACATCAATCCCATGGCACCGGAGCTGGCCGCCGACCACCTGCGCAAGGTGCAGGTCGAGGCGTGAAGGAGCGCCGTCGCGGGGTGCTGCGCATCCTCTTCGCCAGCGCCGAGGCCTTGCCCTGGGTGAAACAGGGCGGGCTGGGCGATGTGCTCGGCGCCCTGCCCCGCGAGCTCTTTGCGTTGGGCCACGAAGTGGCCACCGTGCTGCCGCTCTATGCCGCCATCGATCGCGAGGAGGCCGGCCTGGAGCTGCTGGCCACCATTCATGTGCGTTTCCAGGGCGTGGACTTCCCCACGCGCATCTATGCCGCCAACTACCCGCGCAGCGAGTGCCGCGCCCTCTTCATTGAGAACCAGTACTACTTCGAACGCCAGGGCATCTACCAGGACGCCGCCACAGGAGAACCTTGGCCCGATGACCACGAGCGCTGGTTTTTCTTCCAGGTGGCGCTGCTGGAGCTGGTGCGTCAAACAGACATGAGCCCGGATCTCATCGTCTGCTCCGATTGGCAGACCGCCATGGTGCCGGCCATGCTGCGCATCAAGCACCAGGAGGACCGCCATCTGCAGCGCACGCGCAGCGTGCTGGCCCTGCACAACATGGGCTACCAGGGAGTGCTGCCCGCCGTGACCATCACCGGGTTGGGCCTGCCCCGGGAGCTGCTCTTTCCCCTCTCGCCCTTTGAATTCTACGGCCAGTTGAATTGCCTGAAGGCGGGCATCTCCTTCGCCGACGAAGTGGTCACCGTGTCGCCTTCCTACGCACGGGAGATTTGCACCCCCGA
>Ga0172367_10003999_pt1 | contig 18638 bp, 17 predicted proteins | sample Lak10m_FD_114542 | JGI IMG/M metagenome (GOLD analysis project Ga0172367, IMG submission 114542) | Freshwater microbial communities from Kabuno Bay, South-Kivu, Congo - kab_022012_10m | ecosystem: Environmental > Aquatic > Freshwater > Lake | place: Democratic Republic of the Congo: South-Kivu...
CAAAGTCGCTTGACAAGAATAAAGGCTTGTGGCGTCACCTGGGTAAATTTGGCACAAACAGCGAGTTTTCGACCCCTATACGAAGCCAAAGCCACAGAATTCCTGACTTTGGAAAAACCATGGAGATGAGACAAACGGTTCTTGTATCAAAAAGTTCATTCGGCTATAATTCGAGAGCAATCATAAAAAAGGAGAAACCATGGCTAGAATTTTCGATGTCATTGAATATGCAAATGAAATGAACGACGAGATCGTTCATCGCTTCCCGGAAGAGGGGATCGGCGACTTTCGTATTGGGTCACAGGTAATCGTGCGCGAGAGCCAGAGCGCGGTGTTCTTCCGCGACGGCAATGCCCTGGATGTTTTCAAGCCTGGGCGGCATACCATCGCAACGGCAAACATCCCATACCTGATCGACTTCATCGGCAAGGCGTTCAACGAGCGCACCCCCTTCCCTGCGGAAGTTTATTTTGTTTCACGCAAGGAATTCGCCAACAAGAAATGGGGAACCCCGCAGCCCATCATCGTCCGCAACCCCGGCATGGGGCTTGGCGTGGCGCTGTTACAGGGACACGGCACATACTCTTTCCAGGTGAAAGATCCGCAACAATTCGTGACCCAGATCGTCGGCGCACAGGGAACCTATCGCACCGTTGAAATCGAGGAACGGCTGCGCACCATGCTGCTGTCCAAATTACAAGATGTGCTCGGTGAAACAGGCGCAAAAAATTCTGTGCCCGAAATGATCGGTCTCACCGAAGAAATCGGCGCGGCAGTCCGCGTTAAAGTAAAAGACGATTTCGAAGCCATTGGTCTAACGCTCAAAACCTTTTACATCGGCAACTTGAAGCCCTCCGAAAAGTCCGCTCAGGAATTGCGCGACATGGGCATGCTCGACATGGCGACCTACACCCAGTTGCAGGCGGCGGATGCGATGCGCGACGCAGCGCAGAACCAAAGCGGCGGCGCGGGTCTCACCGCTGGAATCGGCGCTGGTATGGGAATCGGCAACCTGATGGGGCAAGCGTTGCAAGGCGGGATGCAAAACACCGGCGCTGGCGGCGCGGTTGCCGCCGGCGCGAAGATGCCCGACATCATGACCCCTGCCGAAGCGGCGCAGTTCATGAAAGTCACCGAAGACGACATCATGGCAGCCATCAGCGACGGTAGTTTGAAGGCAAAGAAGGTCGGCAAGGCGTACCGCATCAGCAAGGATAACCTTGAATCATTCATGAATAGTTAGTTGCAGTCAGTAACAAGCAAAAACACGGTGGCGCCTGCGGGCATCCACCGTGTTTTTTTATAGCGCGACAAGAATAAAGCTACGACTGAAAACCAGAACCCATAATGTAATTTTCCAAACCGCGGATCTCGATATCCTTATCGTCAAGGACAGCAGAGATTACGTCGCGCATGGAAACCAAACCAACGAGCTGATCTTTTTCCACAACGGGCAGGTGGCGAATATTGTACTGCCGCATCAAACCCATGCACTGCTCAAGGGATGTATCCTTCGAGACAGTAATCATCTTTGCAACCATTACATCCTTAATTTTTGTATCTTTTGCTGCGCGCCCCTCGCACTCGCCTTTGCGAAGATAATCGCGCTCGGTGAAAATACCGACAATTTTTCCGCCTTCCGTCACCAGCACAGCTCCAATCCGCGCTTCAGCCATCATCTTAATGGCTTGCAGAACGGTATCAGTTGACGCGACGGAATAATTCGTCCCGGACATTTTTGACTCCAACAGATTGCGAACGGTTGTCATGGGTAAGCCTCCTTTTTTGAATTTATTCAATTATGCCACACAACCACTCAAAGCGGCAAAGCATTTTAATGCCAGGTTATGAGCGGACATTTCGTCAGCCGCACAAAAACTTTTAAAATAAAACTCACCCACAAAAGATCATTTTTGGGGTGAGTTAGTAGAAAAGATGAAATTTTTAGAAAATTAGTCGGTCTTGCGGATGTAGACGAACCAATAGACCATGCCGACCATGATGGCTCCGCCGAGGATGTTTCCAATGGTCACAGGCAGGAGGTTGGCGACAAAAAAGTTGCCCCAAGTCAGGGTCGGGAAATCTGCCGCGGTCTTGCCAATCTTTTCAAAGAAGGTTGGGTCGCCAAAGTACTTGACAAAAAGTCCTATCGGAATAAAGTACATGTTGGCAATGCTATGCTCGAATCCAGCCGCCACGAAGCAGGAGATGGGCGGAATAATCGCGAGAATTTTATCGGTGGTCGTGCGGGCGCTGTAGCACATCCACACAGCCATGCAGACCAGGGCGTTACACATGATACCCAGTGCGACAGCCTGAACGAATGTCAGGGCGGTCTTGGCTTCAGCGATATTCATGGCAGCCAAACCAATAGCGCCGTTGCCAAAGGTGTATTGCTTACCCAGAAAGACGAGATAAGCCGTAAGAATGGAACCTACAAAGTTACCGGCATAAACAATTCCCCAATTGCGCAGCAATTGTCCCAGGGTCACTTTTTTACTGGCGTAAGCCATGGTAATCAGGGTGTTACCGGTGAACAGTTCCGCGCCGCCAACAACGACCAGGATGAGTCCAACGGTGAACACGAGTCCAACCAGCAGACGGACAACCCCATAAGGCAACCCTGTTGAGAAGGCGGCTGCGCCTGCGGCATCTTTGACAGACATACCACCAGCAGCGACGGTAGTGGCGAAGATGGCGCCAATACCAATGAATGCGCCGGCAAGAACAGCCAGCGCGAACATATTGGCGGCTTTCAGGCTGGCTTTTTTAACGCCAAGGTCTTCCGCTTTAACAGCCATACCGGGGGGCAAAATGGCATCGAATGAAATCTGGTCAGTCATGAAAATTCTCCTTATTAATGTTATGAATAGGCGTGCAATTTTTATTTCTTTTTTGGGGGGTGAAACAAATTTAGATAACTCGTGACGATTAAGCCTCCTAAGACGGGGTTACGTAATAGACACTCTCGGCAGACTGCAAGATTCTTCCCGAGTGTGTGTAAACAATAAACTGATTGCGGCGCGCATACCCTATCAGGGTGATGCCCCACTTTTCAGCCAGCGCTACAGAAAGGGAACTCGCTGAGGTGCGCGAGATGACAATCGGCGCGCCAATCCGCGCGGCTTTTTGAATCATCTCCGAACTGACGCGCCCGGTGGTGACTAAAATCTTTCGTGAGGGTTGCAGGTCGTCCAACAGGCACTTCCCGGCGATTTTATCCAGCGAGTTGTGCCGTCCCACGTCTTCTCCAGATGCGATCACCCGCTTCCCATCTGACAGGATCGAGGTGTGGACTCCGCCGACCTCCCGATACAGGCTTTGCGATTCGAGCAGGGTTTCAATATGAGAATGAACCATCTCTGGCGTCAGGACAAAGCCATTTTTGAGTTCAGGGCGCATCTGTTCGAGGAGGACAGCCGTTGCACCGCCTGTGCAGCCGCTGGTGCGCCGCCAATCTTTTGGTTGATCAACCGGGCGTTTGAGCCAGACATCGACATTATCGCCTTGCTGGCAAACCTGAATCAGTTCGATTTCATCCCTGCTCTTTAAGATACCTTCATTGAATAGAAATCCGACCGCCAGCGCTTCCAGGTCAATGGGCGTACACATCAAAGTCAGCCAGACTTGCCCATTCACGGTCAATGAGACTGGCGTTTCGACAATGACGTTTTTGTCGAGGGGCGCCCATTCTCCCGCGCTATAACGCAGAAATTGCGGCTGGCGGCTTTCGGGATTCATGATTTAACTCAACCGCCCCAGGGCATTTGGGCATATTGCTCAAAAGCGTGGTCGTGCATTTTCTTGAACAGGCGCTCGTGTCCGCCTTCCCACTTGCTGAGCATTTCGAGGACTTCTTTGGCTTTTCCTTCGGACTTGCTGGCAGCCATTTCGTAGAATTCCGCAAAATCCCGCTCGATGAGGTACGCCATGCGCAAGACGGGCAAGTCGGCAACCATGGATTCAGAGACGGTGTCGACGATGCTTTGGCTTTCGGCGCGGTCGGCAAAGAAACCCGTTGCGGGCAATTCAGGAGATGGGACTTCGGCTCCAGCATTCAGGGCGGCGATTTGGGCGGAGATATACTCGATGTGGCGCTGTTCCTCTTCCGCAATCGCTTTGAAGGCGCTCTGCGCGGCGGCATTTTGCAGGCGTTCGGCATTTTCGCTGAAAAAGCGCTTGCCTTCGTGTTCGCGCTCAAGCGCGTATTCCAGAATTTTTTTGATATTCATAAAACGCTCCTGTTTGGCGGCGGTGGATGTTTGGGCATCCACCGCCATTCATAAGCAATTACTTGACCAATTCAACCTTCACGGCGCAGACCTTGTATTCAGGAATCTTAGCGGTTGGGTCGAGGGCGGCGATGGTTAATTCGTTGGCTGACGCTTCGGGGAAGTGGAAGTTGGCGAATACCATCCCAGGCGGAACGCGGTCCGTCACTGTGGCTTCGGCTTCAATCATGCCGCGCCGCGAGGTGATTCTTAGATTCTTGTTGCCATTGACGCCCATCTTTGCAGCATCATCGGGATTGAGCTCGATCAGCGGCTTGCCGTAAATTTCCATGAGTCCCTTGGCGCGGCGGGTCATTTCACCGCCATGCCAATGGTAAAGGACACGCCCGGTATTTAGGATGAACGGGTATTCATCATCGGGAAGTTCGGGAGCAGGCACGAAGTCAATCGGCATGAATTTGCCCTTGCCGCGCGAGAAAGCCTTGGTGTGCAAAATGGGCGTGCCGGGGTGGTCTGCCGCCGGGACGGGCCATTGCAACTGAGTCCCATTGTCCAGGCGGGCATGACTGACGCCCGCATAACTGGGAGCCACCTTGCTTACTTCCGCCATGATTTCTTCGCTGGAGGCGTAGTCCCAACCCTTGAGCGGGGCATCAGCCATCAGGTCGCGCCCGCCCAAAGCCAGGATGCGTTTGGCAAGGTCGGCAGTGATTGACCAGTCATCGCGCGCTTCGCCAACTGGCTCAACGGCTTTGTGTACCATTTGTACGCGGCGCTCGGTATTGGTGAAGGTGCCTGTCTTTTCGGCAAAGGTCACGCCGGGCAGGAGAATATCGGCATAAACAGCGGTCTCGGTCGGGAAGATTTCCTGCAAAATGAACAGGTCAACCGCTTCGAGACAGTGGCGAATGTGGGCTGTATCTGGGTCGGACATGACCGGGTTTTCGCCAAGCACATACAACGCATGGACTTTGCCTTCGGGAATGCCAGGCATCATTTCGGTGACGGTAAGACCGACCTTGGTGTTGGCGGTCGCGCCCCACGCCTTCTGGAATTTCGCCTGCGCTTCTTCGTTGATGACGGGTTGGTAGGCGGGATAAACATTCGGCAGACCGCCCATGTCGCAGGCGCCTTGCACGTTGTTTTGTCCGCGCAGCGGGTTGACGCCGCCGCCGGGTTTGCCCATGTTGCCAAGCAACATTTGCAGGTTCGCCAAATCCATCACGTTGCGCACGCCGACGATGTGCTGGGTAATGCCCATCGCCCAGATAACCGCCATCGGGTGGTTTTCGCCCATCAACTGGGCTGCCTGACGCAGGTCTTCAACCGAAATGCCGGTAATCTCGCTGACTCTTTCGGGCGGGTACTGCATGACGGTGGCTTTGAATTCGTCGAAGTTTTCGCAGCGTTCCTCGATGAAGGCTTTATCTTCCCAGCCGTTTTCGAGAATGAGATACATCAGCCCGTTGATCAGGGCAATGTCGGTGCCTGATTTCTGGCGCAGATGCATGGTGGCAAATTCGGTAATATCGATACGGCGCGGATCGGCAACAATGAGTTTTGCGCCGCGCTGAATCACCGCCTGACGCAATCTTGCGCCAAAGACGGGGTGTTGTTCGGTAGTATTGGAACCAATAATAAACAGCAGTTTTGCCTGTTTTGCAACATCGTCCATCGAGTTGGACATCGCACCCGAGCCAAAGGAAGCGGCCAGACCGGCCACAGTGCTGGAGTGTCAGAGACGGGCGCAGTGGTCTATGTTGTTTGTCCCCAAGACCTGCCGCGCAAATTTGTTCATCACATAGTTTTCTTCGTTGGTACATTTGGCTGAAGTCAACACGCCAATGCTGTCTGCTCCGTAATTGGAGCGGACTTCATGCATCTTCCTGGCAGCCAAGCCGAGGGCGGTATCCCATTCAGTCTCGACCCATTCCCAGGGCGTGCCGCTTGTCGCCTTCTTTCCGCCATCCAACAGGTAGCGGCGGACTTTCGGTTTGGTCAGGCGGTCGGGGTGATGGATGAAGTCATAGCCATAGCGACCTTTTACACAAAGATGATTGCCGTTGACAGGAGCCGCTTCGGTGGATGTAACGCTGACGACTTTGCCATCCTTCACATTAAGTTCGAACTGACAACCGACGCCGCAGAACGTGCAGGTGGTCATGACTTTCTTGACCTGGTGGGTACGCCCGCAGCCAAAGGACATCTTATCGGAGAGAGCGCCTGTCGGGCAGTACGCCGCGCAAGCGCCGCAGGATTCGCATCCCGCGTCGAGCATGTCGGTATCGGCTCCCGCTACCGGGTGAGTATCGAAACCGCGCTCCGCCATCGTCCACACGAAGCGTCCCTGAATTTCGGCGCAAGCGCGGACGCAGCGGGTGCATTGGATACACCTATTCATATCCACGCGGATGAACGGGTTGGAGTCGCTGTCGGCAACGTAGCGCCCATTTTTCACGCCCCAGGTGGGAACTTCCACCTGGTATTCATAAGCCAAATCCTGCAACTCACAGGAGCCGCTAACGGAACAAGTCAGGCAGTCTTGTGGATGATTGGCGAGGAGCAATTCCAAAATGGTCTTGCGGGATTTCTTGATAGGCTCGCTGTGGGTTTCGACTTCCATCCCCTCCGCGGCGGGCAGCGTGCAGGACGCCATCGGCGTTCGCCAGCCTTTGACATCGACCACGCAAATACGGCATCCGCCGGTGGCATGAAGGTCTGGATGATTGCACAGGGTCGGAATGGTCACGCCGACGTGCTGGGCAGCCTGCAAGACAGTCATCCCTTCCGGTACCTGCGCTTCCTTACCATTTATTTTTAGATTTATCATAAAGATCTCCTTATGTTTTTCATGTAATATAAAAAAAGTCAGGCGAGAACTATTTTGGATTGATTTTATGTAGCATTTGTATCGTCACAAAAGATACAATCTTCCCTGGTACCAGAACGGGTTTGCCCGCCAATTGGGCAAACCCGTTCTTTTCTACCATCGCGTGCGTTCTGCACGAAAAATGATCAATCTGGGATCATTTCACTCTCCATCGAACAAACGCCCACAGGGCATTCGCGCCTCAGGATGTGAGCTTCCACCTCATCACGAAAATGAGTCACCATACCGCGAAATGCCGTCCCAGCAGTTTGACCCAAGCCACAGTTCGATGTCCGCGCCAGTTCGTCAATCAAGTTGAGAGCAATATCGAGATCGGCGAGTTCACCCTGCCCCCGTGACAGGCGCTCTGTTATATCGTAAAGGCGCTGCGTCCCTATGCGGCAGGGAGTGCATTTGCCGCAAGATTCGAATCGGAAAAACTGCGCAAGAACTTTGATAAGGTCCACAATGCAGGTATTTTGGTCGCAAATCAAGAGCGCGCCTGAGCCGAGGGAAACGCCCGCCTTGCGAAACGATTCGAAATCCATGGGGGTGTCCTGCAAATCAGCAGGAATGATCGAGCCGCTACTGCCGCCTGTTTGCGCAAGTTTGAGCGTGCTGCCCGGCTTCATGCCTTTGGCGTAAATATTGATAACTTCGCGCAGGGTAATGCCCATCGGCACTTCGATCACGCCGCGGAAGTTGACGTTGCCCATGATGGTGTAAACCTTGGTACCCGGACTGGAAGGCGTTCCAAGAGACTTGTACCACTCCGCGCCGTTCCGTAAAATCGCAGGGACATTCGCCAGTGTTTCCACGTTGTTGACCAGTGTGGGCTTATCCCATAAGCCGTTGGTGGTTGGGTAGGGAGGTCTGGAACGCGGTTCGCCTCGTTTGCCTTCGATGGATTCGATCAACGCTGTCTCTTCGCCACAGACATAGGCTCCAGCGCCGGCATGTACATGGATATGGAAACTAAAATCAGCGCCAAAGATATTATTTCCCAGGAAACCCAATTCCTCTGCCTGGGTGATGGCTTGTTGAAGACGCTGGTAGGCAACGCCATATTCACCGCGAATGTAAATGTAGCCTTCGTCGGCGCCGATTGCGTAGCCGGCAATAGCCATTGCTTCCAGGGTAAGGTGTGGATCACCCTCGAGAACGATGCGGTCCTTGAATGTTCCAGGTTCGCTTTCGTCAGCATTGCAAACGACATATTTCTTTTCACCCTGCGCCGCGCGCACAAAACTCCATTTGCGCCCGGTCGGGAAGCCCGCGCCGCCGCGTCCCTGCAAGCCCGATTTCTCCAGGACGTCGATGACGCTTTCCGGGGTCATCTCGGTTACTGCTTTGCCAAGCGCCTCATATCCGTTGGCAGTAATATAATCCTCGATGCTCTCGGGGTCGATGCGTCCCGCGCGTTCCAGGACGATCCGCTGTTCGGCGGGGTTGTAGCCCTTGCGTCCGCGCAGCCAGCCAATCGAGCCCGTCAGCAGTTTGGGCGGAGCCAGCAAGTCGTTAACAATGCGGCCCTTGTAAATATGTTCTTCCACAAGGTAACGCCCGTCTTCTGGTTTGACAGGTCCGTACACAGCAGCGTCAGGATGCACAATAACCATCGGCAAAATATTCGCATGTTGGACATCGTACATTGTGGAAACGTCAATCGTGGAAACCACCACTTCATCTTGAAGATTATAGGATTCGACAGCCTCAGTCAAATTGCGAAAGAGGTCTTGCGAACCCAATCGGATGCTTTCAGGGTCGTTGGAGACCAGTATCATACTGCGTTTGATTTTCATGATGCCATCCTATTCGTAGCGTTCCAAAATATCGGAAAGCTGGTCGGGTTCGACATTTCCATAGACGTCGTCATCTATCAAAACAACAGGACCCACGCTACACAAACCCAGGCAGGAGGTAGTGACCAGCGTCCACTTGGAGTCGGGAGTAGTTTCGCCGTTCTCCAATTTCAAGGTCTCCCGCAGGGTATCCCAGACCGCCTTGCCGCCAACCACGTGACAAGGCGCGTTTTCGCAGAATTTAATCACATGACGCCCGCGCGGCTTTGTGGAAAGCATATCGTAGAAACTTGCCAGCCCATAGAGTTGGCTTTCGGTGACGCGAATCCCCCCATCTGAACGCTTTAACTGGCGGCAAACTTCACGAAAAGCCTCGCCAGGAACATGCCCAAATGCGTAATTAATCTCGTTAAGGATTGGTATAAACGCATCGGGGTTCCTGCCGTGCTTTTCCATTGCCGTCTCGACCACTGCGGCTACATTTGAATCCATTTTCAACGCGGACATCCTACCTCCAATCAAAGAATTTGATATATCTTCATCGCGCTCGTAAATCCGCCGGGGAGTTTCTTTCGAGACTCCCATATTCACAAAGTTTGTTAGCAGGCAGTCCCCCAACCTGCCTGGATTTGCGACCAAAACCGCCTTAGCGCAGCTTTTTCTCTGTAACGTATTGCTGCCATTCCAAGTCGCAGCGCAGACAGCGTTTTGCCTCTTCCCGCGCCTGGGCTTCATCGTAGCCTTTTTCTACTTCCTGGAATCCGCTCAAACGCAGGTCAACCGGGATAAATTGTGTGCTCGGACGACGCGCTTCGGCGTATGCCATAATGTCAACCGTCTGCTCGATTTTATGAATTGGTTGCTTATATAGAACGCGCTCAACTTTACCCTTGGTCAACCAGGTATGCACAGCAATGGCTACCTTATTGCCTTGCGCAATGGCGTCAATCACCGTCGCGGGACCTTGTACAGCATCGCCTGCGGCAAATACGCCGGGCAGGGTGGTTTCGAAGGCAAGCCCGACCTTGAAGGTCGAAAGCCTGTTGGTTTCGATTTGCTGTTCTTCGGTGCGGATCTTGCGCTTGTGCTGAAGGATTGCCAGGTGGGTTTCGGGCTGTTCGGTCTCGACTTCAGTGTCGGCTTCGATCTGCCAATCGAAATCTGTAATTTGACCGATGGCGGGAACCAGCACATCGCAAGCCAGATCATATTCGGAACCGGGGATGGAATGAACGCTGCGTCGTCCGCTGTTGTCCACATCGCCCCGTCTCTGGCGCTGCAAACGGACACCGGTAATCCCGTCGCCGCCGAGCACTCCCACCGGGTTGGACAGGAAGTGGAACTGAACGCCTTCCTCTTCGGCTGCGGTGATTTCTTCCATGTGCGCGGGCATGTCGGCTTTTTCACGGCGATAGATGATGTGGACTTCCGCCGCGCCCAAGCGCCAGGAGGAACGCGCCACGTCGATAGCCACATCGCCGCCGCCGACGATGGCAACGCGTTTGCCCGTCAAATCGGGAGCCTGCTCCAGGGCAATCTCACGCAGGATGTTGATGCCGTGATACACGCCTTCTTTTTCTTCGCCGGGGACGCCCAGACGGCGACTCTTATGCGCGCCCAATGCCATGACAACGGCTTCGTAGCCTTCTTCTTTCAGGCTGGCAATGGAGAAATCCACGCCCAGAGCCTGATTACAGCGGATTTCCACACCCGCGCGGCGGATATTATCGATTTCAGTAAAGAGCGGCTCACGCGGCAGGCGATAGGACGGAATACCGTAGGTCATCATGCCGCCGGGTTGGGGCATTTTTTCGAAAACAGTTACTCCATACCCTCTTTGCGCCAGTCGCAGTGCGGCAGTCAAACCTGCAGGACCTGCGCCGACTACAGCCACACGCTTTCCGTTGGATGGCGCGCATTCAGGAGTCCAGGGTTCGTTGTAGAACTGGTCAGCCATGAAGCGTTTGACCATGCGGATGGAAATAGCGTCATCAACCAAACCACGGCGGCAGCGGTTCTCGCAGAATGCGGGGCAGACGCGTCCGCAAATCAGCGCAAACGGATTGGCTTTGCGGTGAATTTCCAGACCTTCGGCATAACGTCCCTGAGCGATCAGCCCCAGGTACGCCGGGCTGTCCACATTGGCGGGACAGGTATTGATACAGAACGCGCGGGTCAGACCTTTGCAAACGCCCGACGGACAACGCTTTTCGTAAACGTGCGCTTCGTACTCGGCGCGGAAATGTTTGAGCGTGCTCAACACCGGGTTCGGCGCGCCCTGTCCAAGACCGCACAGGCTGTTGCGGATGACTTCGTGGCAAAGCTCTTCGAGTTTTTCAATGTCGCCGGGCTTGCCTTTTCCGTCGCAAATATCCTGTAGCATTTCCAAAATGCGATGCGTCCCAACGCGGCAGGGAGTGCATTTGCCGCAGGATTCTTCCTGGGTAAATTCCATGAAGAAGCGGGCAATGTCCACCATGCAGGTTTCGTCGTCCATGATGACCATGCCGCCGGAACCCATCATCGCGCCCGCGGCAACCAGTGATTCGTAATCAATGGGGCGATCTAGATATTCCACCGGCAAACAACCACCCATCGGACCGCCGATCTGCACTGCTTTATAGCCCTTGCCGTCCTTGATGCCGCCGGCAATGTCGTAAATCACTTCGCGCAGGGTGATGCCCAGCGGGACTTCGATCAAGCCAGGATGTTCCACGTCACCAGCGATGGCAAAGGTCTTGGTTCCCTTGCTTTTCTCGGTACCCATGGAGGCAAACCATTCGGCGCCCTTGAGAATAATCTGCGGGACGTTGGCGTAAGTCTCGACGTTATTGTTGCTGGTAGGTTTGCCCCACACACCTTTGACGGCGGGGAACGGCGGGCGGGGACGAGGCTCGCCGCGTTTGCCTTCGATGGAAGCAATCAGGGCGGTTTCTTCACCGCAAACAAAAGCGCCTGCGCCCATGCGGACTTCCATGTCGAAGTCGAAGCCGCTGCCCATGATATTTTTGCCCAGCACGCCCAAATCACGCGCCTGCTGGATGGCAATCTTCAATGTCTTAACCGCCACCGGGTATTCTGCGCGGCAGTAAACATAACCATACGATGCGCCGATGGCATAGGCGGCAATCGCCATGCCTTCGATCACCGAATGCGGATCACCTTCCAAAACACGGCGGTTCATGAATGCGCCGGGGTCGCCTTCGTCTGCATTGCAGATCAGGTACTTGGGCCATTCCTGAGTCTGACGCGCCAAGCCCCATTTGCGCCCGGCAGGGAAACCTGCGCCACCGCGCCCGCGCAATCCGCTGGCAGTTACTTCTTCGATCACCTTTTCAGGCGTCATTTCGGTCAACACCTTGGCGAGCGCCTGATAACCGTCTTCTGCAAGATAATCTTCGATATTTCCAGGGTCGATAGCGCCGCAATTGCGCAGCACAACGCGGACTTCCTTGGGCTTGGGAGCGCCCAACTCTTTATCTTCATGTTCTTCCAGTGGAGATAAAAGGCGGGCAACAACGCGTCCTTTAAGGAAATGCTCTTCAACCAGTTGGGGAATATCTTCGACCTTAATACCGGCGTAGCGCACTTCGTCGGGGTAAATCATAATTTCGGGTCCCTGGTCACAGCCGCCGATGCGGGGTGTTTCCATAACCCGAACTTCCTTATCCAAACCTTTGGCAACCAATTCCTTCTCTAATGCTTCCAGTATCTGCTGCGAACCTTTCGCCTGGCACACCGGGTCCATACATACAAGAATGTGTAAACGATAATTAGCCATTTTTTTATTTACCTGACACTTTTATAGGTTTTACAACGCTTCAAACCAGGAACAAAAGGTTACGCGGGAACAATCCATTCTGTTAACACTTTCCCGCCGCCGACATGTTCTGCCATGATCTTGCGGGCGCGTTGCGGGTCGACATGACCATAAACCACTTTTTCTTCTGCGCCAATCGCCACGGATACAATCGGCTCATAATCACACTTGCCGATGCAACCAGTCTGGGTGACGAGGACGCCGCTCACGTTATTGCTTTCGATATGTTCAAGGATGGCTTTCATGGTGTCGCGCGCACCGGCTGCAATTCCGCAAGTGCCCATTGCAACGGTCACCTGGATTGCGCCTTCGGCGGTCTTGACCTTTCGTTTTTCGAGCGCCTCTTCGCGAATGCGTTTTAAGTCTTCGAGGGATTTGATTGCTGGCATAGTAGTCTCCTATTAAGGGATGGGTAGTTAACCGTTACCGGCGCCGCGCACATGCGCAACGCCGCTCTCAAGATATTCCCTGATAAAAGCCAGGACTTCAGGCTCTGTCAGGGATATATCGCCCAATTCAGCCATAATTGGCTGTGTATCGAATACGAATTTTTCTTCCGCCCTTCCATCTGCTGGAATGACCACATAATCAAACAGCCAATGGATTTTGGGGTAGGCAACGAACAACGCGAGGATGGTGCTGGATAAATCGCCAAGCGGCATCCGGTCGATGTGGCTGTGCTGAAATTCCACATCCAGCCGCGTTCCCCTCCCAACTTCGGAGTGGATGACCAGTTTCCCGTTGCAGGATTCCGCGGCAGATTTGAACAGGGGAATACCCAACCCAACTTTGCGGGTGGTCCGGCTGGTGACAAACGGGTCGGTTACACTGGCAGTCATTTCGGGAGTCATCCCTTTTCCATCGTCGATTACGCTCGCAGTCAAGAGATCGCCATGCAGGTCTTCGCAAATATTTAGCGTGATATTCCCGGCGCCTGCCGCCACGCTATTTTCCGCAACATCGAGCAAGTGCAGGGCGATTTCTCTCATCAGTCTAAATTAGCCGCCGCTCACAGTGGAAATAAGTTCCGGGAAGGTATTGGCGCGCACCCGCCCCTCCACTTCATCGTCCAGCACCATGACTGGAGCCTGGCTGCACGCGCCCACACAACGGCATACTTCGAGGGTGACATTACCGTCGGGGGTCGTCTGCCCCACATCGATTCCCAACAATTGCTTGGCTTTCTCGATCAGTTGCGGCGTGCCGCCCACATAACAGGCTGTCCCCAGGCAAAATTTGATGGTGTGCTTGCCGCGCGGGCGATTGGTAAAAAATGAATAAAAGGTGGTCACGCCATGCACAGCGCTGACAGGAACTCTTAATTTCCCGGCGACATAGGCTTCCATCGATTCGGTGATGTAGCCAATTTCGCTTTGCAATTCATTAAGGGCAACCATGACCGCGCCGTCCTTGCCCTGATTTTCGCTCAGGATTCGGTCAATAACGGTTCTTTTTTCCGGGTTCATCAAGGGATCGTTGGAGGGAATATTCGTTATTAATCTGGACATTTTTACTCCGTGTGCTGCAAATGCAACTTAGTTTGTGAAATTTACCACGAAAGTGTATCCCATATAAAAGGAGGCGTCAAATATCAAATGTCATATTCTTATACGAAAGTCATCTCTAAACCAATGCCCCTAAATGCCATTTTTGGGAAGGTTTTTCAGGAGGAAAACATTAACTTCCGCCCCTCGACGCCTTTTAATGCCATGCAGACTTCGCCCAGCGTGGCGGACTCCATGTGAAAATCACAAGAGCCGAGAAACTCCTCCAACCGATGGACATCTCCGCTTTGGATAAGGGGATACCCTCGAACCTGGGGGAAACGAACCGCCGCCTCATCTGGTTTCAAGTGACGGGAAATTTCCAGCGCGTCGAAACCTGGCGGGATCAGCCCGAGGTTGGCGATCAGGCTAAAGGCTTTGCGGTCAACGTGAGCGGGGATGGGGAATCCGCCCAAAGCCTTGACCTGCTCTGTCGCTTCGTCCAATCCGATGTCGGCAGAGACAATCAAAAGCCGCTCCTCGCGGCGCAGAAATTCTCCGCTGGCATCCACGACAAATTGTTCTCCAAAAAAATCGGGGTTGTTTGCGAGGTCAGGCAGGAGAGAATCCACCACTTTTTGCCACGCCTCCGCCTGATCCAATGTTTCGAAAAGACACAAGAGATGAACTTCTTCGCGGGTTTGCAGTTCCATGCCTGGCAGGACAGTGAGGTCTGTGCCCTGAGCCGCCTCCATCACAGCGCGAATATTCCCCGTTGCGTTGTGGTCGGTGATGGCAATCAGTCGGATACCGCGCTCCAGCGCCTCCTGCACAATCAGCGGCGGAATCATTTCCACCTCGGCGCAAGGGGAAAGAACGGTATGCACGTGCAGGTCGGCGCGAAACCTTTTCATCAATCCGTATGAATACCCATCTCCCAAAGTTTTCCGTCGATTTCGTAGGTGGTCTTGGGCGAAGAGAGCAGAACAACGCCCTGTTCGTTGGCTTTGGCAATTGTAGAAGGATCGGGCTGGGCGTTTTCAGTAATGACAATGGCTGCCACCTCAAGCAAAGCGGCAACAGCGACGATATTAAGATGGGATTGCAAAGTGATCCAGAGATAATTTCCTTTTGCGCCAGCCATGACACAGGATAACAAATCCGAGGTATAGCCTCCACAAGGGTGGATGGATGAAAAATCGCGCGAGTCAGTCAATACCGTCAGGTCTAGTTTTTCGATAATTTGTTGAAGGTTCATTGTTTATTCATCCTTTTAATCACTGGGAGTTTCAACCGGCACATAGATGCGCATGGTCAATTTTGTGCCCTTCCCCACCGTTGATTCGATTTCCATCTTGTCCACACAGCGTTTGATGTTAACCAGCCCCATGCCAGCGCCAAAGCCCATCTCGCGCGCCTGCTCAGAAGCGGTGGAGTAACCCGCCTGGAGCACCTGCGAAACGTCGGGAATGCCGGGTCCGTCGTCCAGGGTGGACATGGTGATCCGATGAGGCTCCATTTCCATTTTCAAGATGCCGCCGTTGGTGGAGTGAATAATAAGATTCATCTCCGCCTCGTAAACAGCAATTCCACAGCGCCGCGCAATCTGCGGGTCTGCGCCCAACCTCAACAGGGCGCGTTTGATGTTGCTGGACGCGTTGCCGCCGTGGGTGAAGTTATGCGGTTTGATTTGATAACGTAAAACAAGCGTGGTTCGGTCTGAAATAATATCTTCAAAAAGGTGGCTTGCCCTATAGCGGCGGACTTCTTCCTCTTTGTAATCCTTTTGCAGCGCGGTCAGGATGCCACGAGTAATATCGCCCTTTGTAATCATCCCGGTCAGGGAGCCGTTTTCATCCACGACAACCAACCGTCCCAGCCTGCTGTCGGTAAATGCCTGAAGCGCCTTGACAATGGAGTCGTACCCCGACACTGTAATGAGTTGCCTGGTCATGTACTGGCTAACCGGGGCTGAAAGTTCATTCTTTTGCATGGCGCGCACAATATCTTCGAGGCTTAGGATGCCCGCCAGTTTGCCATCCTCCAGCACAGGCACGCCCGAAATACGATGAACCCTCAAAACATCCAATACCTCGGAAAGCGGCATATCAGGCGTGGCGGTATACAATTCCGCCGTCATCACCTCGTAAACTTTCAACTCATAGGAAAGTTCCTCGACACGGCTGATTTTGTTCGCGTCGTGGTCGGTGATGGTGCGGCCCCGCCGCCCGTAAATTTCCTGTTCGGTGGGAGGTCTAGTCGGTTCCATTCGATTCAAAGCTCGGCAAACCGGCAATGTGAAGGCGCCCGCTCAGTTCGAACATTCCGTACGGACTGCTGATTAGGGGGATGCCTTCCTGCATGGCGATCAACAGGGTTTCTGGTTGCGGCTGTTTTCCGCGAATGAAAATAATTGCCCGAAATTCCGCCATTTGGGCGGTTCGAACCACCTGGGGATTGGTAAGACCTGTGAGTAAAACCGAATCGGGCTGACTAAATGCCAGCACATCGCTCATTAAATCCGCGCCATACCCACCGCTAATCTCGATATCCGCATCTATATTCGGGGTTAGCAGCACACCTTCTGCAATCTTGATAATCTTCACTAAATTCATGACCAAAATAATCCTTTCAAACTCAACATGTAATTTTATAGCTTTCTATGCTTTCGATCTTTTTTCTTTATAATCAAGCCGATGTTTCAAGTTTATCATTTTTCGCACATTCTTCCCGATTTTCAGATAAAGCAAGGCGTCGAAAAATGAAACTTTCTGTCTTCGAGAAGCAGTAGTGATAAACGTCACAAACTTGAGTATAACAGCAAAAGGATTTTTTACCAAAAAACTATCGTTTACATGCCCACATCCCCCGTTCTTTTAGCCGTTCCCACCTCCCGTATAAAGATCAAAAAACAGAGTATCATGTTGCCGATGAGATATTTGAACGGGTTCGTGTTTGCACAGGAGATAGCCAATGCTGTCAGGTAAGCCTGCTGGCTCGGTTTTTGACCGACGCCATACACAAAACTTACAACAAGCGCTCAATCGTATTACCAACGAATTAAGCGGCGCCATGGATTCCTCGGGAAGTTATATTTATATCGTCGAAGAAGACCAGAACTTCAGCCCGCTGGCGGCAGGCGGACCGCTGACCGAGAAAGAACGCGCTGTATTTTTCTCCAAAATCATCTCCCCCGACACCGATGTGTTGGCTTATCGCATATTGGCTCGTCCCGTCACCATCGTATCCAATCAGGCGCAGAACGATCAGCGCATCACCCCCTCCATTTTGACGGAGATCTCCGCCTCTGCCGCCCTTGCAATCCCAGTTATTAGCGGGAAAGAATTGACGGGATTACTGCTGATTGTCCGAAGCGGAGACAAAGAGAGCGAGTTCACGCCATCCGAGACCCGCATGGCGGAATGGTTTGCTGTTGCCATTGCGCTGGCGTTGGAAAACGCCCGCCTCTATCGTGAAACAAAAAATCGACTTTCAGACAGCCGCGCATTACACCAGGTAACGCTGGCTATTTTGCAAAAACTGGAACTGGAGGAAGTTCTCCAAATTGTTTGCGACGAAGCCCAGCGGATGACATATTCTTCCGGGAGTTCGGTCGCGCTTTTGGAAGGCGATGACTGGCTGCGGGTAATGTATTGCGCCGGGGAGACCCCCGAAAAACTGGGGCGCATTTCTGTCAACGACTCTCAACTGGGGAGAGCCATCCACAGAGCCGACCCGCTCATTATTAATAATCAGAGCGAAAAACCCGGGAACAAAAACTTTCAGGGTGGAGCGCCGTCCACGCTGGCGATCCCGCTGCGGGTACAGGGAAATACAATCGGCATCCTGGCGGTAAGCAAGGTGGGCGGATTTCTCCCAGACGATATTGGGCTGATGCGCGTATTTGCAGGGCAGGCGGCTGTGGCAATCGACCATGCGCGGATGGCTCGGCAGTTACACGAAATGGGTATCATGGAAGAGCGCCACCGCCTTTCGCGAGAACTGCATGATTCGGTCAATCAATTGCTATATGGCATTTCGCTTTACACCGAGGCTGCCCAGCGTCAAATCGAGCAGGGAGAAATCACAGCCGCCCAGAGTCACCTGAAAAATATCGGTGAACTGGTGCAGGAAGCCTTGAAAGAAATGCGCATGTTGATCTTCGAATTGCGTCCTTCCGTATTGGCACAGGTGGGATTGCAAGCGTCACTAAGCCAGCGCTTAAAAGCGGTGGAAGAGCGTGTCGGACTTCAACCTTCCTTCAAATGGCGCGTAAACGCCCAACTGGAAAGCCACGTCGAAGAAGCGTTGTACGGGATCGCCCAGGAGGCATTGAACAATATCATGCGCCATGCGCAGGCGCGTTCCGTCACCGTCCATTTGGTGCAGAGCGGTCAGACGTTGATTCTCAAAATCGAGGATGACGGTGTC
>Ga0172367_10004000_pt1 | contig 18633 bp, 13 predicted proteins | sample Lak10m_FD_114542 | JGI IMG/M metagenome (GOLD analysis project Ga0172367, IMG submission 114542) | Freshwater microbial communities from Kabuno Bay, South-Kivu, Congo - kab_022012_10m | ecosystem: Environmental > Aquatic > Freshwater > Lake | place: Democratic Republic of the Congo: South-Kivu...
ATCTGCAAACAAATCATCAGCGGGCACGGCGGGCGCATCGAAGTCAAGAGCAAAATCAGCGTTGGCACGGTTTTTTCGGTCTTCCTGCCCTACGCCGGCAAGAGCCAGGAAGCCGCAAACTCCAAAAAGCAATGATTTGACTTTTTAGCCTGAAAACTGTACACTAGGCGAAATCGCCTTCCATTTATTATCTCATCATCGGAGGAAGAAGATGTCACAATTTCAATTTGTTATGCGGTCAGGACCCACGCCGGGTGTAACCTTCCCACTCGAGGGGGATCAACTGGTCATCGGACGCGATGCATCCAACGACATTCCAATCAACGACGCCGAAATCTCCCGCAAACATTCCCGTCTTTCGTTTCAGGGCGGAAAATATGTAATCGAAGACCTGGGTTCGACGAATGGCACCTTCGTCAACGGACAGCGCCTGGCAGGTCAGGTTGTGCTAAAGCCCGGCGATGTCGTTTCGCTTGGCGAGCAGATTGTGCTGATGTATGACATGATCAACCTCGATCCCGGCGCAACCATTGCATCCCCGCGCGCCGCGCGCATGGTCGCCCCGCCGGTACAGCGCCAGCCCGTGGTGCAGCCTGTTGCGCAACCCGTCCAAACTCCAACCCCCGCATACTCAAGCGCGCCCGTAAAAAAGACCAACATGGTTCCGATCTTCATTGGCGGGGGCGTACTCCTGTTTCTCTGCATCTGCATCGGGTTCTTCGTCTGGGTGGATGCCACCTACCGCTGGTGTACCTTCTTCCCCTTCATTTCTGGCTGCGGATAACCTTGTTTTTCCAAACCCGCGAGTTAAACTCGCGGGTTTTTTTGTTTAATGTTGTAAAATCATCCATCTTTGATAGAATCGAATTACCCAAAGTTTCCCGACACCGGCAAAACGGAATATCTTGATGACTCAATCCCAATCTCCCATTTCTCCATCCTGGGGAACGAATACAAAACTTGTCGTCGCGCTGACCATCGTGGTGATTGTCGGCGCTTTGCTGGTCGAGTTCCAGTTCGTCATCACGCCGCTGTTGATTGCGCTGATGATGTCCTACCTGTTTCACCCCGTTGCCAGTTTTCTTCAACACAAGGCGCGTTTCTCATGGGGCGCTGCGGTTGGATTAATCTATTTTGTGATTCTCATCCTCATCCTCGGCGCGTTGACGGCGGGCGGCGTGGGATTGGTGCAGCAGATTCAAAGCCTGGTCGCCGTTGTGCAGAAGGCGGTTACCAACCTGCCGCAATGGATCGAGGAAGCATCCAGCAAAGTCTATGAATTCGGTCCCTTCCAATTCGACCTGCGCGCATTCGACTTGAGCGCGGTCAGCAGCCAGATTTTGGGCGTCGTACAGCCCTTGTTGAGTCAGACCGGCTCCCTGCTTAGTTCACTGGCTGGCGGTGCGGCAAACTTCCTGGGCTGGACATTCTTCGTCGTCCTGGTCTCCTATTTTGTGCTTGCCGAAAGCGGCGGCTTGCGTGGGAACATCGTGCCGCTGGATTTTCCCGGTTACACCCTCGACTTCGAGCGCCTCATGCGCGAACTGGGACGCATCTGGAATGCCTTCCTGCGCGGACAGATCATCCTATTCCTGCTTGCCGTCATCGTCTACTTCATCGTCCTCAGCCTGTTGGGAGTGCATTACGCCATCGGGCTGGCTTTCGTTGCGGGGCTTGCGCGATTTGTTCCCTACGTGGGTCCCGCGGTCAATTGGGCGGTGCTGGTTCTGATTTCCTACTTCCAAACTTATAAACTGTTTGGACTGTCGGCTTTTTATTACACCCTGCTGGTGTTGGTCATCGCGCTGGTGATCGACCAGATTTTCGATTATGTCGTTTCGCCGCGCGTTCTTTCGGATTCGCTCAAGGTACACCCTGCCGCCGTGCTTGTGGCGGCGATTGTGGCAGCGAACCTGTTTGGATTACTTGGGGTTGTTGTGGCAGCGCCGATCCTTGCCACATCTGCCCTTTTATGGAAATACATCATGCGGAAAATGCTGGATTTGGATCCCTGGCCCGAGCAGGAGGTCAGCCAGCCAGCCCCCCCGCCTGGGTCACGAATCATCGTTTCGATCCGCCGCTTTCTTCGCGGACTTTTGCCGAAACGCTGCAAATAAAATCACTCATCTTATGCAAGTACAGGAGAATCCCCATGAACGATCAAGAACCCCAGACCGAGACCCTCGCAGAGTCTGAAAACTTCAACATCTGGAAGGCTGAAGAGCCTGACGGCGAAACCACCTATCACCTTGAGTTGGGACGCGCCACCATCCATTTCTTCCAGGAAGAATGGGATGAGTTCGTCGAATTTGCAGGCTCCATCGACCAGGTTAGCCCGGACGAAAATGGCTTGTACACATTGGAGTTCGATAACGTCGATGTGTGGCTGGACGGGGAAGATTGGGTGGAATTTTGCAAACTGGCGCAGGAAGCGACAAAATAGAAATCGGCTCGATCAACCTACAGATTAAGGGGGGTGAATGCTGAAAACGCATTTCACCCCCGGACTTTCAAACTGTAAGTAAGAGATTGTTTCTTAAGTACGCGGATTACACTGATTTCACGGAAAAGCACGGATTTTTTAAATTTATCCGTGTTTGCCTGTGCGCAAAGCGTCCGTCAAATCCGTGTACAAAAAAGAACTTAAGAAACGCTCTCTAAGGTCGCCGGAGAATCATCTTTATCAGGAGATCGTTGAATGAAGTTATTGCTGTTTTTGTTCAGAGTGGGAGTCAGTCTGTTCATTGCATTTATCGCCAGTTTCTCCTCGGCGGTGATTTTCTTTAATTATTCGGGATACAAGCACACATCGGACAGAATCTTTCTGGTGGCGATTCCCACCCTCGCCATCGGGTTCCTGTTATTCGATGCCTTTCCCCGTCTTTGGGCGTGGATCACGCAACGGCAAGCCGCCGTGCTGATGGTATTTGCGGCATTTGCCGCCTTTGCCGCGTTCCAGTTCGCGCAGCCTCACGCCGTTTCACGCGCGTACTACCTCGGCATGGGGGCGTTCGCCATCCTGCTGTTTGGCTTGATGCTGCCCGCCGCCCCTGCCATCGAGCGCTTGCGCCCAACCCATTCGATGCGGCATTACTTTTCGGGCTTTTTGCTGGGGATTTTCCCCGCTTATACCGCCATTAGTTTTTTCGGCGGCGTTTTCAAGGGCAGGTTTGCAGTTGTCGCTTTCACACTGGCTTCCACCATCGTATTCAGCGTCGTTGGTTATTATCTCGCGCGCCGCGCGTCACAATCGTTCCGTGATGGCTTCCTGCGCAACCCGCTCAATCTGATTCTCACCCTGTCCCTGCCCGTTTTTCTCGTTGGAATCACGCTTGGGGCGCTGCAATATCCCGCCATGTTCTCGCTGGCATACATTCAAATGTCCCCGCAATGGAGCGGCATGTACCTTGCCAGCGCAGTGGTCGGCGGCGCATGGGGACTTCTGGCGCTCGAACAAGTCGAAGCGCGCGGGTATGTCCAATCCTTTCAAAAAACAAAAATCTTTACCTTCATCAAAGATAACCTGCCGGGCATTTACGCGGGAACGTTCTTCTTCCTCATCAACCTGATGATTGCGCGCGCGCTCAATCACCCGACATACAGCATCAACAGCCTGATCTTCGAAGCGGATGCGGGACCTTGGATGTCGATTCTCGGCTATCCCGAAGGGCACGATGTCAACCGCGCCGTGCATCCGCTGGTATTGCTAACCCTGCGCCCGATGACCAGTTTTGTGCGCCTCTTCCTCGCCGACAAATGGTTCTTCGCGCCGATGATCGTCGTCGCCGCCATGAATGGATTGTCTGTGCTGCTGGGCTGGTTGTTCGTCAAACGCGCAAGCCAAAAAGATTCGTACGCCTTTGCGTTCGCGCTCATGCTTGGCTCGACCGCCGCGCACCTGCTCTTCGGCTCGCTGACTGAAACCTACGTCTTCGGCATGATCTCGCTCATCCTCTTCGCGGTTCTCGTTGCGGCAGATGAAAAACGCTTCTCGGTATTAGTCCCTGCGGGCTTGCTGGTCTTTGGCGTGACTGTCACCAACATCGCGCAGAGCATGATTTTGTTGTTCATCAAGAAGACATTTGGTTTCTGGCGGCTGGTCTATTATGGCGTGATCGTCCTCACCATCAGCATCGCCCTGACCGCGCTGGTCAGCGTGCTTTATCCCGGCAACCAGACCTTTTTCTTCGTCCCTGCCGACCTCGCTTTCGAAAGCCGCTTTTCCAAGCCCATCTACGAAGGTCCCATGGAAAGGGTGGTCGAACGTGTCGGCGTGGTCGGAAGATCCATCTTCCTCTACGGCGTGGTCGCGCCCACTCCGATGGAAAGCCTCGCCCACAAAAACACCAACCCAATCACCGAGTTCGAGACCTTCAACTATCGCTCGCATGAAATGGCATGGTACAACGGCGCGGCATACGTTCCGCTTGCCGTCTGGCTGGTTCTGCTTGCAGGCGCGTTTTTCCATTTTTTCAAAAACCTGAAATCGTCAATTCACACGCCGCTGATGTTGGGGTTGCTGGCAAGCGTCGCCTTCAATTACCTGCTCCACATGAATTACGGCACGGAACTTTTCCTCTACGCCACTTACTGGACCTACCTGCTGATTTTCTTCACCGCCCTCGCCCTGGTCGATTTTGCAGGACGCCGCTGGTTCGAGATTGTGCTGGCGGTCTTTGCCCTGATGTTGATGATCAACAACGGATGGTTCATTCTCGTCATCCTGCGCGGACTGAACCCGTACCTCTCCGCCGTCTGATTCCCGCCCAAAATGAACTCCATTCTTCGGCTTTTCCTCTCTGCCCTGCTGGCGCTGGTTGTTTCCTTCGCTTTCAATTTGCTTTTCCTCGATCTTTTCGAGCGCGCCGCCACCGACCAATTATTGCTGATGGCGTTTTCGACCGCTGCGCTGGGCTATTTGATTTTTTCGGCTTGGGGAAATATCAGATTCAAACTGAGCCTGCCCAAGTTCGATTCTGATGCGATCCGCGCCTGGCTGCGCGAACACGCCCCCGGCATTGCGCTGGCGATTCTCTTCTTCGCCGCCTACACCTGGTTCGGGCTAAAACTCAACTTTGCCGACAGCGACACCACCGACAACTTCCTCGACGCCGACAATTATCCCTGGATGCTGCGCATCGCCCATCCAAACGGGCACCTGCTCGAAATGCGCGGACCGCATCCCTTTGCCTATTTTGTCCTGCGTCCCTTCGGCTGGCTTCTCAACCTGTTCACCTCCGACCCCTGGCTTTCCGCCGTCCTGCTGAACACTCTCGTCGGCGCCTTGTGCGTTTTTATGGCGTGGGTCTTCATCAAACGCCACACGCAGAATTCCACATACGCCCTGTTGATTGCCGCCCTGCTGGGATTGAGCACATCGCACTTCTTCTTTGGCGCGGTCATCGAATCGTACATCTTCTCTGCCGCCGCATTGATTGGGGTCGCGCTGGCGCTGCAAAAGAACAACGGAACTTTGTTTGCGCCCGTGACGACGAGCGTGATCACTTTCGGCATCACGCTCACCAACTTTGCGCAGGCATTCATCGGCTTTGCGGTGAACCAATTGGACGGCTTATCTCGAAAAACCCTGGGAAGTTTCGTGGCGAAGATTTTCAAATTCACCGCGCTGACGCTTTCGCTGGGAATTATCATCAGCGTTGTTCATGCCGCATGGTATCCCTCCAGCAGGTTATTCTTTCAATTGTCAGATGCGCAGATCGAACAGGATTTTTCGCGTTTTCTTTTTTACGAACCGCAGTGGAAAATCATCGGGCGGGTCATTCTCCTTGTCCGCACTATTTTGCTCTACACCGTGATCGCGCCCCAACCCTTCGTCTTCGGCAAGGAAGTGGGCGCATGGCTGCCGTATTTCAATTTTTTCAAACTCAGCCCGCAAATCTACGCCTACAGTTCCTACGATGGGATTGGAAACATCCTCGTCTTTGCCTGGGCTGCCCTGCTGCTTTTATCGGGAATCTTCTTTCTGCAAAACCTCATCCGCACCCGCAAGGTTGACCTCTCGCTGGCGTTCGCCCTCAGCCTGCTTTTCAATTTTCTCCTGCACCTCAACTACGGATTCGAGCCTTTTCTGTACTCGCCCGACTGGGCATACGCCCTGATTTTTTTCGTCGGAGTTTCGCTGGCTCCGCTGGCAAATAATCGCTTTCTGCAAGGCGCGCTGCTGATCTTCCTGGTCATACTCGCTTACAACCAAATTCAGCTTTTCCAATTCATTCTCGATACCATCGCGCCTTTCTACAACCTGGGGGGGTGATGCCAATTTTTTTGAGTTTCCGCCTGCTCCTTGCCTGGGCGCTGTCGATCCCTGCGGCGTTTCTTGCGCTGGGATTTCTGGACAACTTTCACCCCGCTTTTTTCGAAATCTTGCTTTGGGCGATTTTGATTCAAGTCCCAGCAGCGTTGCTGATTTACCGACTGCTGGGCAAAGCGGAGCGACTCCGCGCCCAACGCCCCCTCGAACTGATTCTCACCCTCAGCCTTTTCCTCACCCTGACCCTCTTCGCCTTGAACTTATTCGGCATGGCGAATCAATTCCCCAAACTATTCGACAAAACGCTTTTTACTTTGAATCATGAATTGCTCACGCCATTCATGCTGGGTAGTTTAGCCGCCGCTCCGCTCCTGGGCTGGGGACGGAGGGTTGTCAACACAGGAAACCTCAAAACCACCGTCGCTTATCGCTGGATGGACGAAGCAGCCGTTGGCATCCTGCTGGCTGGCTTCTTTTTCATAGCCTACCTGCTGATTGCCTCCATCTTCAACCAGCCCGCCTTCGACGTGGACGACATCTTCTTCGACTCGGACGGCTTGCTCTGGCGGACGCGCTTCACCACCGATGCCTACCGCGATTATTACTGGCGTTCCGTGCATCCCTTTGTGCTGCTCATCATCCGCCCGCTGGTCTGGCTGGTTTCCCTCTTATTAAAAGGCGACCGGCTTCACGCGGCATTTATCCTGGTATCCCTGGCGGGCGCGTCGTGCGTCTTTCTAGCCTGGTACTTCATCAGGCAAATCAGCGGCAGCCCGCTCTACGCGCTGTTGATCGCCTCCCTGCTGGGCGCATCTGCCGCGCACCTGGCATTCGGTTCGCTGATCGAAACTTACATTTTTCTCGCCGCGGTCATGCTGATTTTCCTGGTTCTGCTGCTCAGGGAAAAGCCCATGCCTGCCCTGGTATTGGCTGGGTTGCTGTCTTTTGGAATCACCGTCACCAACTTTGCGCAGACTGCGATTGCATTTATTTTCGTCAAACGCGACTTCAAACAATGGGCGAAGTACGGGCTCATCGTCGGCGCGCTGGTCATTCCGCTGGCTTTGCTCAACAACCTTGTTTATCCCGACTCACAGCCTTACTTTTTCATCCCCTCCAGCCTGACCACCGAGGCAGACAACACGTTTACCCCATCCATCGCCCGCGGCGCGGCAATTCTGCGCGTGATGTTCCTGCACAGCATCGTCGCGCCTGACCCGTTGATTCTCGAAGAGGAAATTCCCTTTTTGAAAGTCTGGATTTTCAAAGCCAGCCCAATGCGTTTGAGCGAATACAACACTGGGTTTGGCACGGCGCTGGCGTTCTTCTGGTTGATCCTGCTCCTCGGCGGCGGATTCTTTTTTGTAAAAGGATCGAAGAAGATAGACAAGCGTTTCACGTTTGCCTTCCTTCTGATTCTATTGTTCAATTTTGCCCTGCACCTGCGCTACGGCAAGGATATATTTCTTTACGCCACGAACTGGACATACGCCATCATCCTTCTCTGCGGGCTGGCATGGCGGGAAATTGCGGAGAAGCGTTGGTTTCAGATTGTCTTGTTGATTTTCCTCGCCCTGCTGCTGGCGAATAACTCCCGCCTAATTCTGACCCTGCTGGAAACCTCGTCTTTGCATCTCGGCTAATTGGACAGCCCGTGCCAACTTGAATCAAAAGACCGCCGTCCATTTCGACGGCGGTCTTTTGATTTAGGAAATTGAAGGGAAGCGCTTATTCCTCGTCCTCATCTTCGAATTCATCATCATCGTCGAGGGCAAAGAAATCGAACTTGTTCAAGTCTTCCATGAAATCCAGGTTTTCGATTGCTTCTTCGAGAAAGTCGGACAATTCCTCGTCGTCGGTCTGGTCTGCGAGACCGACCAGGTAGGTGCGGGCTTCGTCGCCGCCGATTTGCGAAAGCGACCAGATGGCGGCGGCAATCGCGGCATCCTCCTGCTCCTCGTCGTCGAGAATTTGAATCAGGATGGGAACGGATTCCGAAATGGCAAGCATTCCCGCCGCTTCGACGGCGGCGGCTTTGACGGGGGGTTCCTCGTCGAGCAATTTATCGATCACCTCGCCGTTCCAGCGTTCGTCCTGCGAATGTCCCATCGCGCGCAATGCGCTGGCGACCCAGGCTGGATCGGCGCGGTCAAAAGCAGATTCGATCAGCGCGGGCGCTTCTTCACGCGAGGAAAACGCCAGAATTTCAAGCGCGCGGCGTCGCAAGTCGGGGTTATCTTCACTGCGAATGACAGAAATCAGGGCGTCTTCTATTTCGCGTTCGAACTTTTCGTTGATCTTCTCGTATTCGCCAAGCAGAAGGAACTCGCCAAGCAAATGCAGCGCAGCCAAACGCGGAGCGGTCTCGCTGTCGATCAGGAAAATGTCGAGGATTTTTTCGACCAGCTTCGGGTCTTCGGATTCGGCAAGCAGGCGAAGCGCGCCGACCCTCACTTCGGCATCCGCATCGTTCAACAATGCCCTGCCAATCTCTTCGTAGGAGACAAGGGTATCCTCTTCGAAATGCTCTGCGAGTTTGTCCAGCAAAAGGTGTTTGCGGTTTAGCGGAACGTTGCGCCAGGCATCCAGAAAGAGTTGCAGCGACTTGGGGTCGAGGTCTGAATATAATTTCAGGTGACCTTGCGGGATGGATTTTTTAGAATCCAGGAGGGTATCGAGAACGTCTTGGAAGGAGGTCTTTTTGGTCATGGTTATGGAGTTGGAATTTGGACAGGATCGACAAAATCCATGATATTGACGAAGAGCATCAGCCCGATGAGCATCAGCATGGCAATGCCGTTAACCGTGTTCTCCCATTGGGGCGGGATGCGTTTACGGAAGAGGATTTCGGGCAGGGTAAAGACAATGCGCCCGCCGTCGAGCGCGGGGATCGGCAGAAGATTCATCACGCCAAGCGAAATGCTGAGAACGCCGATCAGGTTGAGAGTCCAGTTGGTGGGTTCGGGGGCGGCGGCTCCAGATGAGACGGCGGCGGCTTCCTGACGGCTGGAGACATCCTCCTCGACCGCCACATCGAACATATCGAAGATGCCTTTGAAGCCGATGAAACGCGCGTCTTCCGGGGCGACTGCGCCTTGAATCAGCGCCACAGGCAGGTAAACAATGGTTGCGGCTTGAATCCCTGTCACCAATGCGCCGCCCGAAACGCTCTCGATGAAGGTCGCCGGGCGGGTGGGATGACCAAGCGCCACACCCAGCGCGCCTTCGCTTGCCTTGCGGGTGGAAAGCGGGGTGGCAACGATGGTCACTTGTTCGCCGCTGCGATCCACGAGCATTTCAACCGGTTGGTCGAGATTGCTTTTGATGAGGGCGATGGCTGCTTCGACTTCGCTGACCGGCTGACCGTTGATGGAGAGGAGGATGTCGCCAGCCAACATGCCCGCCTGCTGCGCGGGGGAATTCTCGGAAACCGAATTGATTTTGATCGAGCCTGGCACTGCCACACCTTCGAACGAAATCAGGAAGGAAAACACCACCACCGCAGTCAGCAGATTCATCATGGGTCCTGCGAACAAGACAACGAGGCGTTTCCACGGGTTGGCAGAGGCAAGCCCGCCCGGGACGTTGGGATCGTTCTCGCCTTTGGGACGCACAAATCCGCCCAGCAGCAAGGCGTGAACGGTGAATTCCGTCCCCTGCCAGGTGAAGAGCGTGAACAGTTTTTTGGAGGGCAGACCAAAGCCAAACTCTTCCACTTGAATCCCAGCCCAACGCGCAGCGATAAAGTGTCCCAATTCATGCAGAAAAATCATCCCGCCCAACGCAAGCATGAAGATGATGAAGGTTACAAATCCAGATACCATTTTTTATCCTTTGTCTAATTCGACGACAAGGCGGATTATATCTTCAAACGAATGCGGTAGAGTTAGAAATTCATTAGATAAACCAGCGCATCATTTCACCCACCCCAGGCTAATTCGTCCGCGCTCGGCTTCGATCTTTTTGATTTCCACTTCGATAATGTCGCCGACTTTGAGAACTGTGCCATTGGGGATTTGACTCTTGTGCAGCAGTCCGTCGCTTTTGATTCCAATATCGACGAAGGCGCCGAAATCGACCACGTTGCGAACCGTGCCTTTGAGCTGCATTCCCGTCACCAGGTCTTCGGCTTTGAGCACGTCGGAACGGAGGATGGGCGCGGGGGTGTCGGCGCGTGGGTCACGCCCTGGGCGGACGAGTTGTTCGAGGATGTCTTTGAGCGTGGGGACGCCGCAGTCCAGTTCAGCCGCCAAGGCTTCGAGCGAAGTCTTCGCCGTCAGAGAATCGAGGGCGGCGATTCGGTCTGGGGTGGATGAATCAACTCCCAGCGCGGCGCGCTCCAGAACCGCCTCGGCAATGGCGTAAGACTCAGGATGAATGGCGGAAGCGTCCAACGGGTTCTTCCCATCCCGAATCCGCATGAAACCCGCTGCCTGCTCGAAGGCTTTGGGTCCCAACCCCGTGACCTTCTTCAGCGCGGCGCGGGATTTGAACGGACCGTTGGCATCGCGGTGCGTGACGATGTTGGTCGCCAGTTTGGGACCGATGCCCGCGATATGAGTCAGCAGCGCGGAACTGGCGGTGTTGACGTCCACGCCGACGTTGTTGACCACGCTTTCGACCACGCCGTCGAGGGCGTGCGTGAGGGCGGTTTGATCGACATCGTGTTGGTACATGCCGACGCCGATGGACTTGGGATCGATCTTCACGAGTTCGGCAAGCGGGTCTTGCGCGCGGCGGGCAATGGATACCGCGCCGCGGATGGTGACATCGAGGTCGGGGAATTCGGCGCGGGCGAGGGCGGAGGCAGAGTAGACCGACGCGCCCGCTTCGTTGACGATTAAATACTTTGTTGCGTGGGGCGTGGGACGTGGGGCATGGGTGAGTTCGGCGGCGAGTTTTTCGGTTTCGCGCGAAGCGGTGCCGTTGCCGATGGTGATGAGCGTGACGTGGTGGCGGTTGATCATGTCTTGCAAAGTGTTGATCGAACCCTTCCAGTCGTTCTTCGGTTCGTGCGGATAGATCGTGCCTGTGTCGAGCAGTTTGCCCGTGGGGTCAACCACGGCGACTTTACAGCCTGTGCGGAAACCAGGGTCAAGACCGAGGACGACGTGACCCGCAAGCGGCGGCTGGCTGAGCAACGCGCGGAGGTTGGTGGCGAAGACTTGAATGGCATGGTTGTCGGCTGTCTCGCCTTTTTCGCGGCGGACATCGCGCTCAATGGCAGGGAGCAGAAGCCGCTCGGCAGAATCCTGAATCGCCAGCGCGAGTTGGTCGGCAAAGGGGCTGATGATATCCTGCTCGAACTCGGCTTGAATCGCGTCGAGCCAGTCGCGTTCGGGCACATCCACGCGGACGCGCAGCACGCCTTCCTTTTCTCCGCGAGTGAGGGCAAGGATTTGGTGCGGCTGGAGTCTGTCAACCCGCATGGAGAAATCGTAATAACTTTCGTACACGCGCTTTTCATCTTGGGCGTCGGCGATTTTTTCCGCGCGGACGGTGGAAAACTTAAGCGCCTTCTCACGGGTCGCGGCGCGGACGTTGGCGTTGTCGCTGATGACTTCTGCCACGATGTCGCGCGCGCCCTGCAACGCTTCTTCGATGTTGCCAACTTGCTCATTCAAGAATTTGGCGGCGAGTTCTTCGGGGGAGCCGAAGTCCTGTTTGAGAATCAGGTCGGCAAGGGGTTCGAGTCCCTTTTCACGGGCGACCATGGCGCGGGTGCGGCGTTTCTTTTTGTACGGCGCGTACAAGTCTTCGAGCGCGGTCATGGTGACAGCGGCGGTGATCGCGTCGCGCAGTTCATCGGTCAGTTTGCCCTGCTCTTCGATGGATGCCAGAATCGAGGCGCGGCGTTCGTCCAGTCCGCGCAGGCGGATAAGTTCATCGGCGATGATGCGAATCTGCTCATCGTCGAGCGAGCCAGTCATCTCCTTGCGATAACGGGCGATGAATGGGACGGTGTTGCCTTCGTCCAAAAGGTTGATAACTGCCGTGACTTGCAATGGCTTGACATTGAGTTGGGATGCGATTTGTTCTGCGTGGGTCATAGGGGGATTTTATCATGCGGCAACGTTGAACGTTTAACGTTGAATGTCAAATCAGTGGGAGAAACGGTTACTTCAAAAACTCTTCAAAGTTTTCGTTATTGATGGTCGTCAGTTCAGAGTTGGGATAGGCTTCGAGAAATTCATTTCGCACGGCGCGGCGGATGTCGCCCGCCTGCCATTTGAATTCGTACCCGTACAACCTGCCCCCATGCTCCTCAATGCAATCGATTTCCTTCTGGTCATAAGTCCGCCAGAAGTAGGAGTTGACGTTTCTTCCCGCAAACTGGTTCGCCTTGAGACGTTCCACCACGAGAAAGTTCTCCCAAATTTGACCGACATCGTTTCGCAAAGCAGGCGGGTTGAAATTTTGAATCAGACTATTGCGCACGCCGTTGTCGAAGAAATAATAACGCGAGTTTTTGACAACCTCCTTCCGCAGGTTGCGCGAGAAGCCGTTTACCTTGAATATCACAAAAACTTTTTCGAGCATATCCAGGTAGCGCTCGACAGTTTGACGGTTAAGGGCAAGGCTGGCAGCCAGTTCGGAGGTAGTCACTTCCTGCCCAATTTGAAAAGCCAGCAGGCGCAGCAGGTCAACGATTTTATCGGCGCGGCGCAGTCCATCCAGTTCGAGTATGTCGCGGTACAAATAGGAGCCTACCAATTCCCCAAGCAGGCGTTGGCGAAGGATGGGGTCTTCTGTGGAGACAATTGCAGGGTAGCCGCCCCAGACCAGCCAGCGTTCCAGTTGGCTTCGCGCTTCGATCTTTCCAAAGGTATCCTGAATTTCGCCGTAACTGACGGGATGCAGGGTGAAGGTCAATTTGCGCCCCGTCAATGGCTCGCTGATTTTGCTGGCAAGTTCAAAAGAAGCCGACCCCGTCGCGATGATTTTTGCATGAGGGAAAGTATCCACCAGAATTTTGAGATTCAGCCCAATTTCCGGCACGCGCTGCGCTTCGTCTATGACCAGGATTTCGGCGTCGCCGAGCAGTTCGCCCAGCTTCTGACTGCTCTGGCTCGCGAGGACTTCACGATAAACCAGTTCGTCTGCGTTGATAAACTTACTGCGGAGAGGGAGCAATTGCAACAGGTCTTTGACAAGCGTGGTTTTTCCCACCTGGCGAGGTCCATACAGAACAAGTACTTTCCCTTCCTGTAAGGAGTTTTGAAACTGGGAAAGTAAATACCGTTTGATTTTCATAAATCCATTATAGCAAAACGTCGGAATTTATGCAAATTCCGACGTTTTGCTGCATCCCCTATCATGAGGGAAAAATCTTCTCGAATACCTCGGGACAATATTTCTGCACCACCTCAGAGGATAAGCCGTTTTCCCTGCAGATGGCTTCGTAGAAATCCACGCTGGGGCGGCGGATGCGTTTTTGGGTATCCACATCCAGTCCCCACAAGCCGAAGCGGTGAGTCCAGCCCAAGTCCCACTCGAAGTTATCCACCAGCGACCAGTGGAAGTAACCCTTGATCGGGTAGTTGAGGTTGACCGCGTGCCACATTTGGTGGATGTGCAGCGCCGTGTAGCGCGGGCGGAGACTGTCATCTGCCGAGTTGACGCCGTTCTCGCTGACGATGATTGGCAGGTTCGGGAACATGCGCGTGACCCACTTCAAGCCTTCGCGCATTCCGTCGGGTTCGATGGCGAGGAAGCCGTGGTCGCTTTTTTCGGCGTCCTTGCGGAAGAAGTTGCGCCCGAAGAGTGTGCCGGGTCTGGTCAGGTCGAAGGTCACATATTCGCGTGTGTAGTAGTTAAAGCCGAAATAATCCTGCGTGCCTTTAGCTTCGGGAATCCGCACCGAGCCGATGGGCGATTTCATCACGCCGTCAGCCAGGGCGGAGGCAAAGCCGAGGTTGATTCCGCTGAAGAAGTTGTTCGCCACGAATCGATCCAACGGCGACCAGGCATGATGCGGCGCAATCGAACGATAGTGATGGGCAAACCCCACCCGCGCTTCGGGTTGCAGCAAATGGATAGCGCGGTAGGCGGCAGCGTGTCCGCGAATCAGATTCGCCTGCACCTGCATTGCCAGTTTCAGGTTGTTCTTTCCGGGCGGGAACGAGTCCTTGTTGCCGGCGATGTATCCGTTCAACGCATAGCCTGTCGGCTCGTTGAGCGTACACCACAATGTGCAATACTCTTTCAAAGCGTCCACCGTCTTGCGGACAAACTTCTCAAAGACGGGAACCACCGCCTCGGTTTCCCAGCCGCGAACCTGCCCTGAGCTTGCCGAAGGGTCTGCCAACCAAAGCGGATCGGTGAAATGGTGCAAAGTGACCATCGGAGTCATGCCGCGTTCTTTCAGCCCGCGCAGCATGGTGCGGTATTTCTCGATGGCCTCCTCGTCCCAGGTATCAGGCGTGGGCTGGATGCGGCTCCACTCGACCGAGAGGCGATGGGCGTTCTGCCCCGTCTCGGCGGCGCGGTCGAAGTCCTCTCGCCAGCGTCCGCTCCACCAGTCAGCGGCAACTGCGGATGAGCCGTTGGTGTGACCTTCCTGCTCCCATTTCCACCAATTGTTATTTGTGTTGTTGCCTTCCACTTGATGCGCGGCGGTTGCCGTTCCCCACAAAAAGCCTTTTGGAAAATGATAGGTTGCGTTGGGCATGATTCTCCGTGGTGCGTGGGACGTGGGACGTGGTGCGTGGGACGTGGGACGTGGGACGTGGCGATTCGTCCTACGCGCCACGAGTCAGATACGCTAAATACAATGCGACAGAACCCGCCACCGCGGCATTCAATGATTCGATTTTTCCGCGCATGGGGAGTTTGAGGACGATGTCGCATTTCTTGCGGGTGAGTTCGTGCAGACCTTCGCCTTCGGAGCCGACGATGAGCGCCAGCGCGCCTTTCAGGTGACGCGACCCGGGCTGAATCTCTGTCCCAGCCTGATCCAACCCGACGACCCAAACATCCTCCGCCTTGAGCGCGTCAATCGTCTGCGAAAGATTTGCCTGCGCGATGAGCATGTGTTCGCTCGCCCCCGATGAGGCGTTGACCACGGCAGGAGTCACATCCACCGAACGCGCCAGCGGAATGACGATGCCATGCACGCCAATCGCCTCGGCAGTGCGGATGAGCGTGCCGAAGTTCTGCGGGTCTTGCAGCGAGTCGAGAATCAGCACAAAGGGCGGCTCGCCTTTGGTGTTGTCCAGAATGTCGGTCACGTCCGAGTACGAGTATCCGCTGACTTCGGCGACGATGCCCTGATGGTTCTGGTGAACCTTGTCCAACTTGGGACGCGGCACGCGATAGACCTTGATTTTCTGCTGTTGCGCCAGTTTGAGGATTTCGGTCAGCTTGCCTTTTTCCTGCACCCCTTCGGCGATTTCGATGGAAAAGACCTGCCTGCGCTTTGCGCTCAGGACTTCATAGACTGCATTGCGGGAGTAGATGAATTCTTTCATATTCGCTGATTTTACTTGAAAAGATTGGCAGACTTGAGGTTATCGAGGAATGCCCAAATTTCCCCGAAGCGTGATTCACCCGTCGGGTTCGCCGTTTGCAAAATGAGCATCCGCTATTCGGTCAGGGCACAGCGGATACCGATGTATGCGCCGTAATAAACGGGATCAACTTTGAAGCGCGTATCGATGCGGATGTTCCCCCCCGTGCCGCCAAAGATATGCCATGAGCCGCCTCGCGCAATGCGTTTGCCCACTGCATCCGGGTTCTCCCGCCCGTCAGCGGCGCTGTATGGATAGAACGAATACAGGCTGCTCGTCCATTCCCAAACGTTGCCCGACATGCCGTAAACCCCGTATGGGCTTGTTCCCTTGTCGTATTGATTGACTGCCGCCGTATCGCCGACACACCCGGAGTGATTTGCATAGTCGCAATCGAAGGAACTGCCCCAGGGATAGATGCGTTCATCCTCGACGCCGCGCGCGGCTTTTTCCCACTCCGCCTCGGTCGGCAGGCGCGCGCCGCGCCACTCGCAATAAGCCTTCGCCGTTTTCCAGTCCACATACAGCACGGGATAATTGGCAAAGTTGGGGTTGTTGTAATAGGAGGAACGAGTGGACGAACCCAGCAAGCGGGGCGCCCTGCATACGCCGTCGGACATGCAAGCCGCGTACATCTCATTCGTGACTTCATACTTGTCGATGTAAAAAGTATCGACAAACACCAGGCTGGCAGGACGCGCCTCCGGGTCATCATCGCTGCCCATCGTAAATTCCCCGCCGGGGATGAGCCGCATGGGGACATTTTTCGCATCGGTAATTTCTTCCTCTAAGACAGGCGCAGCTATCGGCGTATCGGTTGGCATCGGCACAGGTTCTGTCGAAATAATCTGCGTGGCTTGGGCTTCGGCGGAAGGAATCGACACCCGTTTGGTGGGAGTCACGCCCACAGCCAAATCTCCCACACGGGAACTGACAAACCAGCATAATCCGCAAAACAGGAGAACCGCCAACGCGCCGATACCTGCCAACAAAGTGGGAAATTTCCTGCGGGGCGGCGGATTCACGTCCACTGGCTGAAGCGGGACTTGGGGAGGGGGCTCAGTTGCGCCCACCATCTGCTCGCGCAGTGTCTTGATTTTGACAGTGGTTGCATTCACCTCCCTGCCGTCCAGCAAATCCTGCAATTCATTGGCAAAGGCGCGCATGTCGGCATAGCGGTTTTCAGGCTTCCTTGCCAGCGTCTTTAACATCACCGATTCTACATTTTGCGGCAGGTCGGGAATATATCGTTTCGGAAGCGGCAGCGGTTCGCTGACCTGTTTGAGCAGAATGCCCGCCGGCGTGTCGGAGGTATAAGGTCTGTGCCCGGTGATCATTTCATAAAGTACAACCCCCAGCGAATACATATCTGAAAGCGCCGTCGAGTCCCCCGTCCATTGTTCGGGAGCCATGTAGTCGGGCGTGCCCAGCCCCGCGCCAGAGGCAGTCAAACTGGTTGCGCCATGCGTTTCGAAAATTTTCGCCAATCCAAAATCGGTCAACATCGGCTGTCCCTTTTCGGTCATCAGGATGTTGGACGGTTTTACATCGCGGTTGATGATATTGTGTTCGTGGGTATATTCCAATGCGCGGGCAACGGGAATGAGCAGCCGCACCGCCTCGCGCCAGGGCATGGGTTTTCCCAGGCGGTCTTTGAGCGTTCCGCCGGGCAGGTAAACCATCACCAGGTAAGGGGAACCCTCATACTCTCCATAGTCGATCACGCCAACGATGTTGGGATGCGAAAGCCCGCCCAGCGACTTGGCTTCACGCTCGAAGCGTTTGAGGATGACCTCCAACTGTTCAGGCGGGAATGCCTCGCGGCGAATGATTTTGATGGCAACATCGCGCTCGAGGTTGATGTCGCGCGCCTTGTAAACGGTCGCCATTCCGCCCTGCCCGATCAACTCGACAATTTGATAACGCCCAAAACTTTGACCCATCAGCCCTGACATAGCTTTTTCCTCTTTGGCGCGAGTCGCCTTCGCTGTGATCACGCAGCGTATGTTTCATTATATGCCGGACGTATCGGGCTAGTCAATTAAAGCCCCATTGAAAACCCATGTCAAAATAAGTCCGCGCGGCTAGGCGGTTCGGTAATATCCGACATCCACCGAATAGACCTGCCCGCGCTTGATCACCTGCTTGACGAGGTTCGTTCCGTAGCGGTAGCCAAGCTGCCGATAATCCGGCACGGAGAGAATCAACATATCCGCCTGTTTGCCGGCTTCGATGGAGCCAATCGAGTCGGCGCGGCGGATGGCGTGCGCCGAGTTGATGGTCGTCGCGGCGATGGCTTCGGCGGGAGTCAACTTCATGGCGCGGCAGGCAAGGGCAATCACGAATTGCATCGATTCATTCCAGGTCGTGCCGGGGTTGCAGTCGGTTGCCAGGGCAAGGATGGCGTCGGATTCGATCAATTTGCGGGCGGGCGTGTAGTGACATTCCGCCAGTCCAAAGGGCGTGCAGGGCAGCGAAACGGCAACCGTATCCGATTTGCCCAGGGCGGCGATGTCTGCATCCGAAGTCTTGACCAGGTGGTCGGCAGATGCCGCTCCCAGTTCCACCGCCAGCGAAGCGCCGCCGAGGTTGTCGAATTCATCGGCATGAATCTTGAGCGGAAATCCCAGCGAGCGGGCTTTGGTCAAGACCTGTCGCGACTGTTCCAGGTCGAAGGCTTTATTCTCGCAGAAGACATCCACAAACGGCAGGGGCTGGCGCGGGGCATGAGTCTCCCACCATTCCTTCAACATGGGCAGCATGGTATTGGCGACTTCATCCGCATAGCCCTGTGGGTTATCCTTATATTCCGGCGCAATGGCATGAGCGCCAAGGAAGGTGGGAACCAGGTCG